>OGGA01000540.1_pt1 | contig 25472 bp, 18 predicted proteins | sample 1571041 | NCBI WGS metagenome assembly OGGA01 (sample SAMEA2582057, study PRJEB24529) | metagenome | biome: Human gut stool | place: China | collected 2011 | reverse complement strand
TTTGCCTTGACGGCATAAGGTTCCTTTTTCTCTACATAGATACGTCTTACGTTGCTCATGTCTCTCCTCCGAAATTTTATACTATGCGACACTATTCAGAACCCCATTCGCAAAACCACATCTTGCGATGCTTACTTTTTGCTCATGTGGTTATCTCACCATATAAATATCATCAGATGCCCTTACAATGCGAGCCTTTGACGTACATATGATTATATTTACATGGTTCTGAATAGTATCATACAACATACTATATTTTCCCACAATAGCAGAAAACAACAAATTTAGATAGATTTTACCTGCCTTTTTGAACGGTTCGTCATTCATGCAGTCTGTGGATCAGCCGGTAAGCGATGTCCTTCTCGCAGATCAGGGCCTCCGTGTGGGCGAAAAATACGATGCCGTCCGTGGGGGCCAGAATCTTCTCCCTCACCGTTCCATCGTAAGGGTCTATAATTTCTGCCATCTCATTTCCATAGCGCACATCGTCTCCCGCATGTACTTTTCCCCGGAAAATTCCCGCCCGGTTCGCAGGTACATCACTCAGATCCTTTTCATATATAACATGACTGATATAGCCGGAATGACTCTCGTACCGGATCAGCCCCATACGTTTCAGGAAACGTAAGACCGCTGCCACCGCCTGTCTTGCACTCACCTCATCGATCTGGGTATTCTGATTCGTGTATACCGAAAAGGCGGCCGTCATCTCATCCTGCCAGTTATAATTCAGTGTCTTGGTATCGATGGGTACCGGCTTGCGCACCACCACATAAGGAAGTCCGAACAGATTCGCCAACGACGTATTCTGATAGCCTGTCTCCATCATACGCACATGGGGCACGAATTCTCCCGGTCTGTAAAAGGACGTAAACTGGATCCCATAAACGTAATCCCGGATCTCCGTAAGCAACGCATTGGTCAGACGGTCCGCCGGCTCCCCGTAATCATTTCCCGGAAAACTCCGATTGATATCCGCTTCCTTGACACCGAAAAAGCGGCGGCTGATATTCACGGAATAGGCATTGATGGTAGGAATCACCAGAATCTGTTTGCCGGCACTGATACAGCCGTTGTTTTCCAGTTCCCGCAGTGTCTTCACCAGTTGGGAACAGATATACATCTGCTGGATCTCATTACCTCTGGCTGCGCCCACGATGCAGGCAGACTTCTCGCCCTTGCCGAACTGAAAGCCCTTGATGCGCATATCTTCTCTGTAGGTCGAATGTATGGTATAAATATCTCTCTCAAACATAATCTTTTCACTCCGTCAGGATCCGCGCCAGCAGATCTCCTTCATAGACCACCGGATAAGCTCTCAGGGTAAACAACAGCCCGCCTTTTGCGGTACGGATCTGCTGCTTCACCGTCCCTTCAAATGGATCCACCACTTTCCCGATCAGATCTCCTTTTTTCACATAGTGGTTGTGCTCGATCAGTGGCAGGAACACACCGTCTGACTTGCTGCGGATAAACTCCACCTCACCGTCACTGGATATCGCAGGCTCCTGCACCTTTGGCTCCGGGCCTGTCCAGATCCCCATTTCACTCATGATGTGGAAAATACCGTCCACGATCTGATTACCGAAGGATCTGTGGATGTCATGCCCCTGTCCCATCTCCAGCACCAGTGTGGGAACTCCCAGCAGATTCATGGAATGGGCCAGCGTCGATTCATGCACCGTGGCAGTGGCATTCATCCAGATCATGTCGGCATTGGTCATTTTCGCATAGGGAAGCAGTGCCTCCGCAAAATCTTCACTGAGTCGTACCTGTGGGATCTCACGCACAAAAATATCACTGGCGTGCAGATCGATACAAATATCGGATCCGATCAGGGAATCCACCACAGTTGCCGTGATCCGCTCCATCATATCCCCCGATGCGTCTCCCGGAAACATACGGTTCATATCCATATCCAGTCTCGGCACCGTCCGGCTGGCCATGTCGATTCCCAGCGGATTCAATGCCGGATAGATATCTACGATTCCTTTCAAATACTCCGGATGCTCTTTTACTCTTCGCGCCGTCTCATAACAGATGTACTGTCCCTCCAGTTCATCCCCGTGGATGCCGGACACCAGACTGATTCTGGATAAATTCCGTTCTTCTCCCTCCGGACGGATCCGGTTCCTGCGGATTGCCAGATGTCCTCCCGCCGGAAGTTCCATGCTGATGATCGTTTCTGTCATACTTACCTTTTCCCTCTCTTTATCTCTTTGCAGCTTTTCTACACAGAAAATGCTTCAGGAAACTTTCCCTGAAGCATCATCACCCGTTGTCATATTAATCTTCTACACCCAATCCGCGCAACAGATACAGGATCTCACGATCCACCGCTTCCGCCGTCACGCCGATGGTCTGGGCCGAAATCTTCAGTCCTTCCAGCACAAACATAATATTTCTCGCAGTTCCCTCACAGTCCTCGCAGATAAACTCTCCGTTATCCACACCTGCCTCGATCAGTTTTTCAATGATCTTCACTGCGGAATCAAACTGCTTTTTTAAAATATTGTCTCTCTTGGGCAGTTCGTTTTCAAAATAGAATTCATAGGTAGCCTGCGTCAGTGTATTCTTCTTGCGCAGAAGCTCTTTCTTCTGCTCCTTTAAAAACAGAAGCAGGATATCCGCTGCGGTAGCATCCTCCGTAATACTGTCGGAAAATACGTCATCCGCCTCCTCACTCTCCATGCGCAACACTTCCATGAAGATCTGACTGGTATTCTCAAAATATAAATAGAGTCCGCCACGGCTGATGTCGCAGGCCTCTACAATATCCTTCATCGTTACTTTTTTGAAGCCCTTCTCCACAAATACTTCTCTGGCTTTCTCTACGATATATCGCTTTTTCTGTACTGATTTTTCTCCCATGGATCTATCCTGCCTTTCCCCACTCAAAGCTTTCCGTTCGCCGGTGTCTTATCCCAGAATTCAATGATCTCCTGCATCTGTTTCAGTACCAGATAAAAGATCCGCTCCGATACCGCCTCGCTCCACAGATTTCCCTTTGTTCTGCCGCCTAAGACATATTTTGACAGGATTCCTCTGAGGATATCCCATTCCTTCCATCCTGCTTTCTGAATAATATCCCGCTCCTCCTGATGAGTGCGGATCCGGTGTCTTGTGTATACATAGGCATAGTTGCGATCCATCAGGGGACTTTTCGTCGCTTCCCTGACGAAATTCAGGAGAGTCCCGTCATATACCGGAAAAGACACGGAATTCACTCCGATATCCTGTCCGCTGTAGATAGAGCTGGCTCTCTTGCCGGCGCTCTGCTCCAGCCAGGGCAGGTAGGGAAGTAACGGCCTCACTGCCTGCTTATATGATTCCAGCAACTGCTCTCTGTATTCACTGCTCTGTTCCATAACCCCAATATACCTTTCCATGTACCGTTTTCTACCGAAAACATCGCTTTTTTCGTCTGTCAATGTAAAAGTGACACATATGTAGTTTTATTTTATCACATTTCTATCAAAAGTACAGTAGAAAATTGTTGGTATTATGGTGTATAATGTGTATTAAATATTTGTATGATAAGACGAGGTATTGGAATGGCTGGAATCGTATTGGAGAAGGGGAAAACTATATATAGCTATGGGCAGCCCATGACTGCATTGCATCTGATTACCAACGGTAAAGTAGATGTATCATATCCCGGCGGCTCTTATACTCTGGGAAAGGGAGACGTGATCAGTATCTGTGAGATCTGCTCCGAAATCCATCTGCTGGGCTATACCACGTTGGAGGATACAACGATCCTGACGTATCCCCTGACCAGTCTGGATTCCCTGAATGATATTCTACAGAAGCACCCGGACGTAGCACGTCTGTTCTGTCTGTCCTGTTTCCGTCAGATCAATATTCTGCTGAACCGCAGTTCCATTTCGGAATTGAACTGCAGTGAGCTGTATCGTACTCTGACAGATGATATTGCCACCTACAATACACTGTGTAGCCGTTACCGTCTGCAAGCGAGATCCCTGGAACATTTCGATGAGCTGAATGCTTTTCTTGGGGATGATTCACCGGACATCTGGCTGAACGGCTATTACATGGGCTTAAGCAGGATCCTGGCTTCGGACAATTACCGGATCCTGGTACAGGAGTCGGATCTGTCCATTGGTATGCTGCGTAAGGGAAGTCTGGACTTCCGCCGTACTTACCAGAGCCTGGAGGAACAGTTCCACTATCTGCAGCAGGTCGGTTCCTTCTATTTCCGGGAATCCGGCAACGATCTTTTTGATTTTTATACTTCTTTGTTCTATAAACTGGGACAGGATAATGAAGACAGCAAGGCGGTCTACGACCGCATTCATCGTATGCTTTCTAAGGCCGGCGATCTGTCCTTCATCGATCAGGAACTGTTTGCCTCCAGATCCCAGACCTTCCAGAGCAGCCTGAATCTCATGGAATCCAAGGATTCCGCTGAGGCAGGTTCTTCCGGAGATTCCGAGATCCTTGGCAAGCTTGCCGGATCGCTGAACACTATTCTGGATTACGCCGGTTCGGATCTGGATACCGTGACCAGCTTCCGTCAGCATGTCCACGCTTACAAGCTGCTGTCCGACCGGGCTTCCCAGGATCAGGATGTCGCTCTTTTACGCAGACAGCTGACCGAAGAATTTTATCTGCTCTACTCCCTCCTGTTCACCCAGACGCTGGAACAGCCGAACATTCCCATGCCGGTCAAAATGTTTCTGTATTTCGGTTATGTGGATGAGGAGCTGGCCGGTCTGAAAAATGCAGTCACCCTGTACCGCATGGCAGAAGCCATGTCGGATCACAGCGATATCGGTGTCTATACCTTTTATGACTGGCTGATGGCCATCTTCCGCGGGAAGAAATCTCCCAGCCGGAACGAATTTGACCAGGATTATTCCGATTATATTCACAAACAAAAGGTCGGTGGCAATATTACGGATGCAGAGCTCAAGGCATTGGAGAACAATCCCATGGCCAAGGTCAATTACGAGCTCCGGAATATGTTCCCTCAGGTCAACAAGATCACCTTCGGACGGATCACTACTTTCTGTCCGCTGTTCTGCGCAGATGATGTGCTGAAGGATCTGGAAAGCTCCTATGTCACCGTTTCCCGTGTCTCCCAGATTCTCGAGGAGATCCGCCGGGTAGATTACACGGCATTCTATAGAGAAAGTCTGGATATGGAGCACATAGATGTCATGGGTAAGGAGACAATTCATCTGGAATATCTGCCGGACATCATCCTGATGCCCAACGTCGGTATCCGCGGTGTCATGTGGCAGGAAATTGAGGGCAAGCGCCGTAACAGCCCCGGTCGTATGGTCTTCTCCATTTTCCATCTGGAGGATCTGAAGACGACCTTCACCCACCTGACCGGTGAATTCCGTTGGGAGCTGTGCAAGAGAGTCCAGGGTAACCGCTGGAACGATGTCTCCATCAGTTCCCTGACCAGTGAATATTTCGATTATATCCAGTTCTACCGCAAGAACCATGATCTGAGTACAGAGGCCAAGGAAAAGGTAAAATCCAGCCTGCAGCGTGCCAAGAACAGTTTCAAGGAAATGTTCGTAAGGGATTATATGATCTGGGTGCTCTTCGAAGGTGCCGGATCCCCGAGACTGAACAAAGTAGCCCGTCAGATCATGTTCACCTACTGCCCGTTCCCGGAGGATATTTGCAATACGCTGGCTCAGAACCCGTTGTATGCCGATCTTCTGGATCGCCGTAAGATCAAGATAGCCCAAGGCTTACATCATCTGGATGTTCTGACCCGAAAGCTGCAAAACGGTAATATTCCGGTTCCCGAGACCGTGGCACAGGAACGCTATTATTTAAGTGGCAGCAAAAAAGCATAGCACATACATATAGCAAAAAGATTCACTCTCCACCCGGGGAATGAATCTTTTTGTTATGTTGTCTTATTTGCTTTCAGATACCTTATGCGTTTGCCAGCTGTTTGCCAAGTTCTCTGCACTCTGACAGGCCATCCTCGTCCGGTGTCTCATGGCAGATCAGGCCCTCACCGTTCAACACAGTAGCTCCTGCTGCTTCCATACGGGTGCTCCAGTCTCTCATCCACTCACCGTCTCCCCAGCCATAGGAGCCGAACAGTGCGATCTTTTTGCCGGAAGCAAAGCCTTCCACATCACATACAAAAGGCTCCATCTCGGATTCCTCCAGGACTTCCGCTCCCATCGCGGGACAGCCCAGTGCAAACTTGGGAGCAGCCTTTAGTTCGTCAAGATTGGCGCCGGTCACAAATACTACCTCCGCTTCCTTCCCGGCTTCCCGGATACCCTCTCCGATGGCCTCTGCCATAGCCTGGGTGTTACCACCCTGTGTCCAGAATACTACATAAATCTTATCCATTTATTTTTCCTTCCCTTCCGCACCTTTTCGTGCCTGTTTCTATGCCGCGGTACATCCGCAGATATCTATGATTTCTGTCATCTTTAATCCATAATGCAACAGCTGGATCAAATTTTCCCTGGCATATTCATATTTTTCAAAAAGTCTCTGTTTTCCTTCTTTATCCGCATATACTTTCCAATAACCGGTGCAGAGGCTGTTCTTCCCCTGATGTCTGATAAATCCTTCCACATCCTCCGGGGGATATCCTAACAGCAATCCCAGTTCGTGAGGAAACGGCTTCCCTCTCTCTGCATAGGTTTCATAACGATCGCAAAATACCGGCAAAATATCCTCCAGCCGATCGGATTCGTACCCTGCCTCCCGCAGCAGTTTCTGTACCTGCAGCATTTTCAAATACTTTTCCAGCCGGTCTTCCCGATACAACAGTATTACCATTTTCTCCTCTGTCTCCAACAAGGGATACAGGGAAAGCACACTGCCTTCAACGATCCTTCCCACCTGTATAAAGCCTTCCGGGGAAATCGTCAGCAGATTGGAAATTTTAAGTCCCGTGATCAGCGGTGCACACTGCAAAGCCAACTGTAGTTCCACATCGTCTGCTTCCATTTCACACAGGATCTCCCACGTTTCCTGACTCAATCAGCGCTTCACCTCCTGCCATCCAAAAGTCATTGAGTTAGTCGTAGCTAACCTATATAAATAATATAGAAAAAAGCAGTTCCCGTCAAGGGAACTGCCTGATAGAAATTCTCAACATATAAACTTTCAAAATAGCTTTGGAGATTTCCATTCTCAGATCTTTCTGCGGTCCAGCCCTGTACTGCGATAGTATTCTGCCTTGTCCTGATACATCCGTCTCTCGGACTCCGTCAGTAGATGATCCTTTCCCACGGCTTCCAGAGTGTTCACCGCTGCTCCTACTGCCATGGAAACATCATGAGCTGCCAGCTCTGTTTTTAATTCCTCCACCTTTTGATAGAATTCCTTTTCAGAAATTCCGGTGCACAGGACCACCAGTTCATCTCCGCCGATACGGAACATTCCATTTCCTTCAAATACACGTTTCAGGCAGTCACAGCACCTGCGGATCAGGCGGTCTCCGGCGGAATGTCCTTCACTGTCATTGATCCGTTTTAATCCTGTAATATCACAGTATACCACGCCGATGGGCTCGGTATGGTCCACCTGCTCAATGTACCTCTCCATAGCATAACGGTTCCCCAATGTCGTCAGCGGATCCGAATAGCTCATCACTTCCAGCTCCCGTACCAGATTTCTCTGCTTCAGGGACGATACGATAAAGTGTCCCATGATCTGCAGCATCTCCGACACAAATTCAAAATATCTGGTCGAAGGATTGTCTACTCCGTAGAAGCCGATTACTTTCCCATCATCATAAAGCGGAACCACCACCAGGGAATGAATATTCTGTCTTACCAGAACTTCATACATCTTCGGATCCACATCTTTCATTTCTTCCAGATTCTCTGTGACAATACTCTGATTCTCATCAAACTTCCGATACCATTCCGCGAAGATCTCCGGCGGTAGATCCTGAAGGGTATCCTTTTCCGGTAAGACTCCCTTGGCTACCCATTCGTATGTATTGTGGTCATGATCGTGGTCATCCTTTTCAAAAATATAGGCCCGTCCCGCTTCCAGATTCTTTCCGACAAATTCCAGCAGCACCTGCAGTGTCTGATCCATGCTCTCCTGCCGCTGTGCCACACGGATGGCTTCATTCAACGCAGCCTCCATATTACGGTAATCTTCGGATTTGTGCCCTCTCTCATTCAGATTGCCGCAATCTATGGCGATTTCCATACGGTATTTTCTCCCGTCTTCTTCTACCAGTGTGTCCTTGATATGAAGTTCTCTTCGCAGCAGCGGATTGTAATATTCCCATTCCTTAAAAAAACCCGGCTTTAACTGTTCATTATTACACATTCCACAGGGCAGAGAATTTCCCTGCAATATCTCATAACACTTTAACCCGATGATCTCTTCAAGACTTTGAAATCCATAGCTCTTCAGAGTCTTCTTGTTCATATATATCAATTCATGAGTCTCTGCATCTGCCACATATACATATTCACCCAGATTCTCGAAAAATTCCCATATTTTACTCATATACACCAACCTGCTTCCGTATTCTTCCCCTTATTATAACTAATCAGTATACACTTGCAAACGCTTTACGGCAAGCCTGTTCTCTCAAAAATGTCTGTAATAATCTCACATCATCCGTGATCACACCGTCCGCCCCACAGTTTACGATCCAAAGCATGGCACCGGAAGTATTGGCTGTCCACCCGTATACCGACTTTCCGCAGTAATGAATGGCATCTACCATATCCACCGTAAGATTTCTCCCCTCGATGCTATAGCTGTCGGCATAGTCCAGCTCATAATCCTCTTCTTCCAGATCATGGGCAATAAAAACTGTTGAAATCCCCGGTTCCAGCTCCTTCATTTTCTGCAGGATTCCCTTGTTCATGGAGCCTATAATACACTCATCCACCATATCATAGTCCTGCAGCAGAGTCAGCACGCTTTCCTCCAGTGCATCCTCCTGTCCGGTATATTTCAGTTCGATCATCAGAGTGATCCTGCCTCTGGCACAGGCAAGCATTTCTTCCAGTGTCGGGATCTGTTCTCCCCGGTATGCTGCTGAAAAACCGCTGCCCACTTCCAGGGTTTTGAGAGCATCTGCCTCCACATCCCATACGCAGATATCCTCTCCTGTGGTCCGTTTAAAATTACTGTCATGCATAACGATCAGGGTTCCGTCCGACAACTGCTGCACATCAATCTCTGCAATAGGCACTCCATCCCGGATGGCCTGTTCCAGGGCCGCCACCGTGTTCTCCGGAGCTACTTTTGCCCCCGCCCGATGCGCTACCACGATCACAGGAGCGTCTTTACCTGCGGCCTGTACCTGCGGCAATACACCATATGTCAGAAAATAGAGGCAGAGAAGCATAACAATCGCTGTTTTTCTGATAATTTTCATCACATTGCCCTCCCATGAAAGTTATTTGTCAATTTTATTGTAACTATTGACTATAAACTCCATACAAGGAAAATGTTAACTTTTTGTAAATATTCAGAGCCACGTAAATATAACCGGAGGAACGTCGAATGCTTGCATTCGTAAGATCCTCTGGCTATATTTATGTGGCGAAGTAACCACATGAGCAAAAGGAAAGCATCGGAGATGCGATTTTGCGAATGGGGTTCTGAATATTACGACTATCCAGAGCCATGTAGCTTCAGGCAGGGTATTCGGCAGATGCTTGCATACGCAAGAATATCTGCCTGAAGTTATAGGGCGAATTATCGTTCTGAATCGTCGGTAAGCCCGGATAAGCGTACTCACTTCCGTAACATCACTACCAGCTCATGAGCCAGCAGTGGAAATGCTGCCAATACATTCAATAGCAGCCATTCCTGTCCGGACAGATGGGAGGTTCCGAACGCTCCGATGAGAAACGGTACTTCCGTTACCGCAAACTGCAGCGCAAATCCAATAACACAGGCCAACACCATCAGCGGATTATCCCAGGGTCTCATGGCAAATACGGACTTCTGCATATCCCGCATTCCTACTGCATGATACAGCTGGCACATTCCCAGTACTGTAAAAGCATAGGTCTGGGATCGGGCAAGTATTTTTTCCCGGGACAGTAATTCACGAAGTCCCTCCACCCAGTCAAACAGATTCCAGGACAGTTCTCCCCTGCCTGCCATGATCCCACAGGGCAATACCAGAAATGCCGCCAGACCGATACCGGTGATCAGCGCTCCATAGAGTAAGGTACAGGCCATTCCGCCCCGGGCGAACAGACTCTCCGCTGCTTTTCTTGGAGGACAGCGCATCAGGCTTTTTCCGTCATTTTTATCCACTCCCAGTGCCAACGCCGGAAGGGAATCCGTGATCAGATTGATCCACAGTATATGACTGGATTTTAGAGGGGAAGCCAGCCCCAGAGCCACTGCTACGAACATGGTCATCAGTTCCCCGAGATTGGAGGACAGTAAAAATATCACCGACTTGCGGATGTTTTCATAGACGCCTCTGCCTTCCTCGATTGCCTTTTCAATCGTTGCAAAATTATCATCCGTCAATATCATGTCCGCCGCCTGTTTAGCCACATCCACGCCGGTTCCCATGGCTACACCGATATCTGCTGCTTTCAGAGAAGGAGCATCGTTCACACCATCCCCTGTCATGGCCACAATCTCCCCATTCTGCTGCAGCCCCTTCACGATCCGTACCTTCTGGGCCGGAGTCACTCTGGCATAAACCCTGATATTCCTGATCCTCCCAGCAAAAGAAGCATCATCCAGATGATTCAGTTCTTCCCCTGTAATACACTGACTGCGATGCCCTGCAATCCCCAGCTGTCTGGCAATGGCATAGGCGGTATCCACATGATCCCCGGTGATCATTACTGTAGATACACCTGCACGGCGGAAAATCTCCACCGCTTCCTCCGCCTCCGGTCTGGCAGGATCACGCATCCCCACGATTCCCAGGAATGTCATACCTTCTTCCCCACACCCGAGAGTGTTTCCGCTCTGTGCTGCCGCCAGTGTCCGAAGCGCCAGGGAATTCATGAGTTCTACAACCTCACTGATCCTTTTTCTCTGTCCGGCTGTCATTGGCACACTTCTTCCGTCCTGTAAAATATGGGTGCAGTGCTGTACGATCACATCCGGTGCCCCCTTCGTATAGGCAATGCTTCCCTTATGCCCTCCGTTTTTCGGGATTCTGTGATAGGTCGTCATCATCTTCCGGTCCGAATCGAAAGGCTTTTCATCATAGCGGGGGTACTGCTTCTCCAGACGTTCCCTATGCATCCCCATCTTCTCTCCGAAGTCTAAGAGCGCCAGTTCCGTTGGATCTCCGATCCGTTGCTCTCCCTGCAGGGAAGCATCGTTGCACAACAGCATTCCCCGGAGCATCTCCTGTACGCATCGGGATTCTCCCCTGCCATTGCTGCCGGCAGCATCCTCCAGCACATCATACCACCAGCATTTTTCCACCGTGAGCCGGTTCTGGGTCAGTGTGCCGGTCTTATCCGAGCAGACCACGCTGACCGCTCCCAGAGTCTCAACGGAAGGCAGTCTGCGGATGATCGTATGTACTTTGACCATTCTGGTCACTGACAATGCCAGACAGATCGTCACCACTGCCGGCAGACCTTCCGGCACCGCAGCCACCGCCAGGGAAATCGCCACCAGCAGCATTTCCGGAATATTTCTGTGTTGAAATACCGCCAGCAGAAACAATGCCGCACATACTCCCAGCGATAAAATACTCAGAAGCTTTCCCATATCCCCCAGACGTTTCTGTAACGGTGTCATTTCCTCTTCCGCATCTGTGATCATGGAGGCGATCCTGCCGATCTCCGTGGCCATGCCCGTAGCTGTCACGATTCCTTCTCCGTGGCCATGGGTCACCACAGTAGACATATATACCATATTGACCCGTTCAGCCAATGGAATCTCGTGTCTGCAGTCTGCCAGAAACAGCGCATCTTTTTCCACAGGTACCGATTCTCCGGTCAGGGAGGATTCCTCTACCTGCAGATTGGAGCTTCTGGTCAGCCGTATATCCGCAGGTACCTGTGCCCCTGCCTCCAGGTCTACCAGATCGCCCGTCACCAGTTCCGCCGCCGGAATCTCCTGACGGATACCTTCCCTGATCACAATGGTCTGTGGACTGGTCAGCTTTTTCAACGCTTCCAGTGCCTTTCGGGCTTTTCCCTCCTGCAGCATGCCCACCAGGGCATTGACCACTACCACAGTGCCGATGATCACGGCATCACTGAGCTCCCCCAGAAAGACGGATACCACAGCTGCGATCAATAATATGTAGATCAGCGGGTCCTTTAACTGCTCCAGAAAAAGCTGTATTTTCGTCTTTTTTCTGGCAGCTTTCATTTCATTTCTGCCATTTTGCTGTAAACGACGAAAGGCCTCACCATCGGTAAGGCCCTTCACTGCGTCACTTTTCAGTTCATTTACGGTTTCCTGTATATTCTGTTTTTCGAACACGGCTGCCTCCAATGCTTGTTTCTATTAAGCATTGTATGTCATATCTTCAGAATTCATTACACCGAATCATCGTACATTTTGATCTCTTAACTGGAATGCTGCGGTCAGCTCGTTCATGTTGGTGGCCTGCGCAGACAATTCCTCACTGGTGGCAGAAGTTTCTTCTGCGGTCGCAGAGTTGTTCTGCACCACTGTGGATATCTGTTCAATGCCCTGTTCGATCTGCATCATGGCATCTGCCTGTGCCTTGGATTCTTCCATGGCTTTCTTGGACTCGTTGGCCAGATCCTCAATGCCTTCCACGACCTTCTGCAATGCTTCGGCTGTCTTGTCCGTGATCTGGTTGCCATGCTCAATCTCCTGCAGGGAAGTCTCAATCAATTCTCTGGTATGTACCGCAGACTGTGCACTGTCATCTGCCAGCTTACGGATCTGATCCGCAACCACTGCAAAGCCTCTTCCGGCCTCTCCTGCTCTGGCTGCCTCAATGGCTGCATTCAGGGACAACAGATTCGTCTGGGATGCGATATCCTCAATCTCACCAATAATATCGCTGATCTGCCTGGAAGTATCGTTGATCCGCTGCATGGCATCTGTCAGACCCTTCATTTCCTCTCCGCTGTCCTTCGCCTGCTGCTGGTAATCCATAGCCTTCTGGTAAGAACCTCCCAGTGCCTTGGCATTCTTCTCCACGATCTCGGTTACATTCGTGATGGTAGCCTGCAGTTCCTCTACGGAACCGGCCTGGTCGGTAGCACCTTCCGCAAGTCCCTGGGCAGCATCTGCCATCTGGTTTGCCCCCAGAGATACCTGTCCCACTGCCGTCTTGATCTCATTAAGTGTCTCACTGAGCTTATGGTTCAGCTTACGGATAGATTCCAACAGTCCCTGAAAGTCTCCCACATAGGCTTCTGCGCAACCTGTAGTCAGTGCAAAATTGCCCTGTGACATCTCTCCCAACAGATAATCCGCATCGCCAATCACTTTCTGCAGGTTACCGGATAATGCGGCGGTAGCCTCTGCCAGGATCTGTGTCTCATCCTGTGTCCGGATCACTGGTGCCGGAGTATGCAGATCGCCCTCAGCCAACAGACGTAATCTCTCGGTACACTTTGCCACCGGTTCACCGATCGCCTGACCGATCTTTTTTGCCCTGCGCACACTGAAACATAAAGCTGCAGCACCTATTGCTACACCAATGACAATACATACAACGGTAGAACCAAGGAAATCTGTCAGTGGTGCATTTACTGCCACGCTCCATCCATTGGTTCCTTCTATTGGTGCATAAGCCTGTATTGTGAGGGTTCCGCCTTTCATATAAGTGCCATATCCGGTTGCTCCGGTCATCATCTTCTGCTCTACCTTTGCAATTCCCCGCAAAGATCTGTCCGTCTGAGACAGTTCAATGTTGCTCTTCTGCTCCTGGGCAATCGCAGAATCACAGTGAGCAATGGTGATACCTGTTTCTCCCAACAGATAGCACTCGGAATTCTTACTGACAGAGACTGCCGCAGCAATATCATTTAAGAACTCCGGATCCGGCACAACGAATACCACGCCGACAATATCACCATTCTTATCTCCGTCTGCATATACAGGTGCGGAAATGATAACGCTGAGTCTGCCATCTGACTTCGAGATCACTGGATCCGATACCACGACCTCTCCCTGCATGGATCTCTTAAAATAATCACGGTCACTATAATCGGTTCCGTCATAAGCACAGATACCGTTGGAGCCGATCAGCTTGCCTCTGACCATTCCATAAGCTTCCACACGCTGGTTGATATACTGTTGCTTCTGCTCCTGGGTAAATACCGGAGAAGACAGCTGATAGCTGCATCCGAGTTCGGATACGATCGTTGTTGTCACCCGTAGTTCCTCTTTGATACGGTCTGCAGAGATCTCTGCCACCACCAGCATATCGCCTTCCAGTGTTCTCATGGTACTGGACAGATTCAGGATCACGGTAAGGATGACCAACGGAATAATCGAGAACACTACCAGCCTGCTGATTGCCTTCTGCAGACGTTCCCGGATCGTCGTCATGCCGGGTGTCTGCCCCTTTGTGCCCTTCTGTGATGCTTTTGTACTCATATGTCCTCATTTCTGCGCTGCATTTTTATTATATGCTTTATTTTCCTGTACTCTGTGAAGTGACCACTTGTCCGGCAGCGCCCGGATATTCCATTCATCTCCCTCATTTGGAACAGTGATCTTCTGCAGAGATACTCAATTTTATATGTCGATTTTATTTTACCATGATTCAGGAAAATTTTCTATCTTTTGAAGCCCAAAAAGAGAGTTAATATTCCGTTAAGAATATCAACTCTCTCCTGTCATTTATCTCTCTATCCCCTCATGATAAGAAATACCCTGTTAATAGCCGAACTCCTGGGCAAAATACAACTTGCCATTGGTCTCATAGACCGCAATGCTGCAGGTGGTAAAATCGCCTGCCAGGATATTCGCTGCGTGTGTAGGAGAAGCCATCCAGGCATCTACTACACTCTGTGCGGAATCATAGCCCTTCGCCAGATTCTCGCCCCACATCAGTTCACTGTTCACTGTGTACCAGTCCTTACCGTTGGGTCTGGTATGGGAAAACTTGGAAGCTGCTTCCTGTGCTCTTACCATAGCGCAGGACTCCAGACCGTTGCTCCAGTTCAGTGCTGCCAGGCCGTTCTCTGCTCTCTTCGCGTTTACAATATCCAACGCATCGATAGCCATGGCACGAAGTTCATCTGCACGGGCCAGCTCAGCTTCACTCATACCGGCTTTTCTCACAGAACCCGCCAGTGCCACTGCCTCTTCATCGAACCAGACAGTTCCGTCATCCGTGGCAGGATCACGGCTTACAGAGGATAATTCTGTACTCTTGCCGCAGCCTGCAAGGCTCAGCACCATGATGACTGTCAGAACAAGACTCATCCATCTTTTTTTCATTTGTTCTACCTCTTCTTTCCTTGATTGTTTATAGTAAATATATGTTTATTCGTTATGATTGCTTCTTCTTAATAATAAGCCATGCTCCCAGCCCTGTCAAGGAAAGGGCAAAGCCCAGATTCCATGTATTGGAATCATCGCCGGTCCTGGGTCTTCTGGAAGCTCCCAGGACTGCTCTGTCCGCCAATGGTGTAGGATCATCGGTAATGCTTACAACCCGCTGACGTCTTACACCAAGCACCTGAGGTGTTACCGGGGTTGCCGGCTCAGACGGTGTACCGGGAGTATCCGGGGTATCGGAATCATCCGAATCGTCCGGAGTATCCGGGGGTGCGGTCGGAGTAGTGGTCGGCGTCGTGGGTGTGGTATCCGGTGTGCCTGTCGGCGTAGGCTCCGGAGTAGCACTGGGAGTAGGTTCCGGGCTGGTAGTCACGGGCGGAGTAACCTCCGGCTCTCTGGACAATTCAAACTGCATTCCGAAGCCGTATCTGGTCATCTGATAGCCGTTGTTGGCCAACACACCGTTAAGGTTAGTGGTGATCTTCACTTCTCCGTCCTTTAACAGGTCGGATACCAGAGTATCTGCATAGGAACCTTCCTGTCCGTTTTTCAGCATCCGGTCATACAGACCTTCACCGTCAAAAGTATATACATTATGATATGTCGTGTAATATAAAGCATCTGCTACTGCAGAACAGCTCTCCGCTACTGTGGTATCGGCGGTTCCGTTGGTCAGGATTGCCAGTTCCTCTGCCGTAAGTTCTGAAAAGCCGTAGACCTTATTTCCTTCTTCTCTGGAAGTATTGTTGAACCAGTCTAAGTAATACTGTGCCAGGCAGCTCTGCGTAACCTCTTCCGGCTTCATTTCTTCGCTGCCATATCCTTTTTTCAAAAGAGCCTCTCCGACAATCGCATCCGTAACCTTGCCTGCGGTGATTCCGAGATCCCGTAACGGAGCATTTAAAATACGGCGGGGCAATGTACAGAACGCTCCCACTTCACCGATCTCATAACCTTCAAAACCACTGGACAGAACCGTTACTTTCTCTCCTGCCTTAGGCGCCGCCGGGATCGTACCGATCGTGGCCTTTGCAGGATCATACTGATACTCCTTATTGCTCTCATTTACCAGCTTTATGTTGTAGTACAGGGTATCTCCGGGCTCTGCCGCATTTCCTCCTGCCACGGTACCGTTCAGATAACCGATGGCATCGGACAGATTGATTCTTACCTTGTCCGGGGCATTGCTGTGGATCGTAATGGTGATCGTTGCATCATAGGTCACCCTGCCGGTGCCGCTTTCCCAATGCTGTTCCAGTTCCGGAGTTGTAGTAATGGTAATACCTTCGGAAATATAATGGAACACTGCGCCGTTCTCATTCTGTTCAAAAGTTACCGTTCCCGTGGGATATTCATAATAATCTACTGCGGATACCCCGGGAATCCTGTAATCGTATCCGTCATAATTGATCCAGGTCTCTGTGGGTGTGGTCACATACCATACCGTGGCAATGGTGACTCCGCTGAAGGACCGACCGGTGGTGAGCAACTGATTCATAAAACTTTCCGTTACATTTTCACCATACAAGACGCCGTTGTTGTCATTCACATACTGTTTTACATCCTCAAGGGTTTTTCCGCAGTTTTCTTTATAATAGGAAGTGCCTTCGCTGTCTTCACCGTAATAAACATAGTGTAACAAATCTGCGGGCTTACAGTCAGAATATTTGTTTACATCTAATGCTACGAATCCAACGCACTGCCAGCTTGCCCCGTTACTTCCGGTTAACTTTCCTTCGGCATCTACCCCTGTATTATCCACAGAAAGATATTTAAAGGTTTCAGCATCATCCAAAGTCATCTTATGACCTGCAAACAATGAAAAATCTCCGTTTGCCGGCTTGTAATTATGGGGCCATACGTTGGGGCTGGCTACCTGTCCTCCCACATATTTTGCCATGGTGCCTCCAGCAAGAATCACCGTTTTGATGGTGGGATAGGTTTTCTCTTTTACAGCAACAACGCTGTCGTTTCCGCTTACACTTGCCATTTCAACAACATCGTTCTGCTCATTCTGCGTTGCTTCTTCTGCCTGTACCGTAAATCCGGTGTTGGAGACGCTGCCGATCAGCAGTGCCGCTACCAGAGTTTTTGCCAGTTTGGTCTGTATTACGTTTTTTAACTTCATTTCTGTTTCCCCTCAAAACCAGTATTTCTGTTTTTATTACTTCTTTTTACTCTCCTAATAAGGAAGACTGCGCCAAATGGAAAAAAGGACCAGATTTTGAAAAATTTTTCAAGATTCTGATCCTTTTATACTTTTACAGCTAAGATCGGCTGTCGTTCCGTTCCTGTTTAATGTTCTTTTCGCTTAAGAACAAGCCATGCTCCCAGACTCGTCAGGGAAAAGGCAAAGCCCAGATTCCAGGCATCGGAGTCATCGCTGGTCTGCGGTCGTCTGGATGCTCCGAGGACTGCTCTGTCCGCTAAAGGAACTGCCTCGTCCTCGATGGTCACCATTCTACGGCGTCTTGCACCAAGTACCTGCGGGGTATCCGGGATTCCACCGGCCGGTGTGCCGGGATCATTCGGGGTGCCGGGATCATCTGGTGTATCATCCGGAGTATCGGGTTCATCCGGGGTGTCAGGTGTTGCTGTTGGTGTAGGTTCCTCGGTTACTACTGGTACCGTCGGTGTCGGCGTAGGTTCTTCGGTTACCACCGGTACCGTCGGTGTCGGCGTAGGCTCCTCGGTTACCACCGGTACCGTCGGTGTCGGCGTAGGCTCCTCGGTTACCACCGGTGTAGGTGTAGATTCCGGCTCATCCGGTTCGCACGGACAGTGAATCTCACCGCCCTGCTTATACTTATCCGCTATGATGCCTCCGACAACAGTTCCACCATTATAGACAGTTGCATTCGGAGCCAGAATATATCCGAAAATAGAATTTACATTAACTTCTGTTGCATTGCCAAAGTTCCAAATAATTCTGTCTGCCCACAGCTGATGTTCCAATGCTTGCTTTTTTGCACCATGCGCATTCATCCAGCCGGTAATATTCACAGTTCCGGAATCACTTACATTTACCACAACTGTTTTTCCATAAAAAGCTGCGCCGGTGATCTCTTTGTCATAGTCTTCCATCCTGGTATTTAACTCAGCACTTGTTACATTCAATACCAGTTGTGTATCGTTATTTTCATCCGCCAAAGCATACAAGTCGTTACTTTTCTGTACCATATCATCTGCCAGAACCTTGCTGATCGTAGACGCGATATCCGTATCCCATACTTCGCAGTTCTTCAGAAGATTTCCAGTATATAATTTATTTTCACCAGCTATAATATTATAACCCTGTCCAGTCACTTCCCGCTCAACAGAGTTCTGTGTTCCGTCAGAATTAGTAAGCGGAATTATCAGTTCCTTTTCGTCTGTTCTGCCTGACGCTGTATATTTAAGAATCTGATTCGGAGCAGAAAGATCTCCCAGATAAGATTTTCCCCCATAGCTTACCATGGAAACCTTTAATTCTCTAATTGCGGCATTTCCCTCAATATGGTCCAGATTTGAGGATACAAATTCATTTGTATATAATACAAATGAAAATGGATCATTTAAATCCGCACCTGCTGCCTGCACAGTAATCCCCTCGTTCCCTGCGACGGAACCTGCTACCAGTGCTGTCACCAGAACCTTTACCACTTTTTCCCTTACATACCTGCCAAATCTGCTCATCTGATTTCTCCCTCAATGAAACTGCGTGTTTCAACGTCTTTAAACGTTTTCGTTCCTCTTTACAATTATTAAGACTGACGCCATTTCAAAAAAGGTTCAGATTTTTATTATTTTTTTGGTCTTTTCAGTATCATTTTTTATTTTTGTAACACAAGCCTTAGTATGCAGCCGTTTCTGTCAGGACTCCATGGATCAGAGCCCGCCTTTTTGTACCGGATGAGCCGTAGCAGGTAGACAGGGATACGATATTTCCCCTGTCACTTAAATCCGCATCCGAAGCATACAGGGAATGTTCCGTGGCCCACTGCACATAATCATCATAGGAGGCATCTGAGGTAAACGTGGCAAAACGGTCACTGGTACTCTTTGTTTCATAATAGGAAAAAATCTCATAAATGTAGACTTTATCTTCCGTGTATATATAGAAGTAAGGATTCTCCTCGCAGCTTGCCGTCCCCTTCAGCAAATTTTTAAAAGCCCCAAACATGCTCTCATCCCGCATATTATGTCCGAATACAAAGGTATTCCTGTCTGACCAGTCTGCTGAAGCCCCACAGTCCATGAAAATGCATCCAGCATTCACACTCTCCCCCTCAAAGGAATGCTTCAGATAATAGTCATTGTCCTCCCCCTGTACCACCGGATAACTGATGTCCAATGCCGGGAAATAGAGCCATCCACGAAAATCCGGGTTGGTCCTGATAAGTTCGGCAAAGTCGATCTGCAGCTCCGGATGATTTTTCTCCGCAATCTCTTCCTGTGTTTCCCCCGCCGCAGGCTCTGCCACCACCTCCTGGCGGATGGCATCGTATTCATTTTTTGCTCTCTGCTCTGACAGATAAGAATGCAGACTCATTCCTCCGGTCACCAGTACCGCTGCCGCCAGCACTGCTGTGATCGCATTTTCCGCTTTTTTATTTTTCATGCCAGTTTCCCCTTCCTGCAAGAATCGTTATAATTTGTTAATGATTATACCTTATTTTTCCGCATTCGTCTTTACGAAAGAGTCATTTTTTGATATTTTTAAGGTATGACTTTAAATAAGAAACTATTGGGGGAATAAAATCTTATGATACATCTTTTTGCACTGCTTTCACTGCTTTTGTGCGGTGTCTGCTATACAGGCTTTCAGAACAGTTCTCATTTCCGCAATACCGGCAGCCGGCGTTCTCTTCTGTTGCTTGTATTTGGAAGTGCCCTGCTTCTGCGCCTGCTCCTTGCATACACCACCCACGGCTTCAGTAATGATATCGCCTGTTTTGCAGCCTGGGCTGACCGGATCTTCACTTTAGGGCCAGGGCAGTTCTATTCTGCCGAGATGTTTACGGACTATCCGCCCGGTTTCATGTATGTATTGTATCTGATCGGAGCGTTACGATCTCTGCTGCAGATTCCTTATTATTCCGATCTGCATATTTTACTGTTAAAATTACCCGCAATTCTCTGTGATATTGCCTGTGGGTTTCTACTCTACAGAGAGGCGGTAAAGCGACTGCATTTTTCCGATCTGCAGGGAATCTTTGCTGCCTCTGCGTATCTGTTCCAGCCGGCGGTCATTCTGAATTCTTCCTGCTGGGGACAGGTGGATTCCGTATACACGCTGATGATCATCCTTATGTGCCTGTTCCTCATGAAGGGAAACCTGCTTCCTGCCTATGCTGTCTACGGACTGGGTGTCCTGCTAAAGCCACAGATGCTGATCTTCACGCCGGTACTGCTGACAGGGATCTGGGACCATGTGTTCTTACAGGATTTTTCCTGGCGGAAATTCTTCTATAATTTGTGCGGTGGTCTGGTTGTCATCTGCGGGATGCTCCTTCTGTGCGCTCCTTTCGGATTAACCGCTGCGATCTCACAATATACTTCAACGTTGGGATCCTATGAATATGCAGCCATCAATGCCTACAATTTCTGGGGACTATTAGGAATGAACTGGGTCGACCAGAACACGATTTTCCTCTTCCTGCCCTGTAAGATCTGGGGCACTATCGTGATTCTGCTGATCGTACTCTTTACCTTCCTTATTGCAGCCCGCTGCCGGAAAGAGCCTTCAAGATATTTCTGTCTCGGTGCCTTTATCATCCTGACGATGTTCCTGTTCTCCGTCCGTATGCATGAGCGTTATATGTATCCCGGTCTGGCACTGTTGCTTTTCTGCTGCCTGTACCGGCCCTCTACACCTCTCTGGAAATGCTTCAGTGGATTTGCAGTGCTGCATTTTTACAACACCGCCAATGTGCTGTACCATTACGATCCGCAGAATTATGACCGCAAGGCTCCCATCATTCTGCTGGTATCTGCCGGAATGTTGTGCTGCCTGTATTATTTCTATAAGATCATCTGGAAATATTATGTTCACGATGAAACAGGGACTGCCACCAATGCGAAGACGCAGACCGCAACAGGCCGCAGAGCTTCCGGGCATACTGCTTCCACAAGATCTGCCGCAGGACTCGGACAAAGACTTCGAGAATATTTTCTCTCTCCCCTGGAGCCCATTCCTTCCGAAGAGAGAATCCATTTCACGAAACCGGATCTGTGCCTGTTGCTGGCAATCGGTATTCTGTACAGTTGCTTTGCCCTCTATGATCTTGGAGACCGCAAAGCTCCGACAACAACTTATGATATGTCGGGAGAATTACAGGCCATCGAGCTGGAATTCCCCGAAGATGCGCTGCCTGTGACTATGGCCAGTTATCTGGCTCCCTGGCACCAGCGACATTTTGGGATGGATGTCAAAAGTAATGCCGAAGGCTCCTGGACTTATCTCGGTGAGATCATTTTAAACAATGTCTTCACCTGGCAGGATGTCTCCCTGCAGGATCTGCTGACACAGGCCACAGAAAACGGTACTTCTGATGTGTCTGCCACAACCAGATATCTGCGTCTGTCATTGACGGATAATGATGCCTCTCTGATTGAACTGGTCTTCCTGGACGCGAATGGCAACATCACACGCCCGTTGAACGCAGATGCCTACCCTACACTGTTTGACGAAAGCGATCTGTACCCGGAACGCTATTCCTTCCGCAACAGCATGTATTTCGATGAAATCTATCACGCACGCACGGCTTACGAGTTCCTTCACGGCCTGCCGACCTACGAAAATACCCACCCGCCTCTGGGCAAGATCTTCATCGCCCTGGGTGTTGCCATCTTTGGAATGAATCCTTTCGGCTGGCGTATCATGGGTACTCTGTTCGGCATTGCCATGCTGCCGTTTATCTACCTGCTGGGGAAAAAAATGACAAGGAATACACCTGCAGCAGCTCTGGCCTGCTTCCTGTTTGCCTTTGATTTTATGCATTTTACGCAGACAAGGATTGCCACCATCGATGTTTATATCACGTTCTTTGTGATTGCAATGTACTATTTTATGTACTACTATTGTTCTATGAGTTTTTACGATACACCGTTGTATAAGACCTTTGTGCCTCTGGGCTTATGCGGCATCTGCATGGGACTGGGAATTGCCAGCAAATGGACCGGTATCTATGCGGGCTGTGGACTGGCCCTGCTGTTTTTTGCGCATCTGCTGCGACGCTACCGGGAATACCTCTATGCCAAAGCCCATCCCGGAAAAAGCACCAACGGCATGGAGCATCAGCAGATTGTAAAGAAATTCCCGGATTATACGGTAAAGACGATCGACTTCTGCCTGACCTTTTTCGTGCTGGTTCCGGCCGTAATCTATCTGTTGTCCTACCTGCCCTTTGTAGACAATTCCCATCCGGGACTTTTTGACCGTATGCTGACCAACCAGACTTCCATGTTCAACTATCACAGCGGCCTGGAGGCAACGCATCCTTATTCCTCTTCCTGGTATCAGTGGCCCACTATGGTCCGCCCGATCTGGTATTATTCCGGTTATGTGACTGATGCCGTCAAGGAAGGGATCAGTGCCTTCGGTAATCCTCTGGTGTGGTGGGTCGGCATTCCGGCATTTTTGTATGTGCTGTATCTGCTTGTCGCCCACAGCAGTTTCCTGCGTGCCCTGACAGGCAAAGCTGCCGCTTCCTCTGCGACAACTCCCCTGTCCCGCAGAGAATATCATGCTGCCGCATTTCTGGTGGTTGGCTACCTGGCGCAATATCTGCCCTGGTTCTTCGTCACCAGAATCACCTTCATCTATCACTATTTCCCCAGCACACCGTTTGTGGTACTGATGATCGTATACAGCCTGATGCAGCTGAAAAAGCGGGTATCCAACCGCACTTTTGCAGTCATCTGCTGTGCCTATGCCGTGCTGGCCTTCGGTCTGTTCCTGCTGTTCTATCCGGTACTTTCGGGTCAGCCGGTGGATGTGGATTTTGTAGTAAAATACTTACGCTGGCGGGATACCTGGGTGTTGATCTCGGGTTAAGTCATTTTTATAAAATACTTCATATAAAAAACAGTGCCAATCCAGGCACTGTTTTTTGGTATAGCATATCTATTCACTTACCCCTCAGCGATCGCATTACCGGTATACAACTGATAATATCTGCCCTTTTGGGCGATGAGTTCATCGTGGTTGCCGCGCTCGATGATGCGGCCCTGTTCCAGAACCATGATGCAGTCACTGTTCTTGACAGTGGACAGTCTGTGGGCGATGACAAAGGTGGTTCTTCCTTTCATCAACTTATCCATGCCGTCCTGTACAATTTTCTCGGTACGGGTATCGATAGAGCTGGTAGCCTCATCCAGGATCAGTACCGGAGGATCCGCTACGGCTGCTCTGGCAATAGAAAGCAGCTGTCTCTGACCCTGGCTTAAGTTCGCACCGTCACCGGTGAGGACTGTGTTGTAACCATCCGGAAGCTGACGGATAAAGGTATCCGCGTTAGCCAGTTTTGCTGCGGCAATGACTTCCTCGTCTGTAGCATCCAGCTTACCGAAACGAATATTGTCCATAACGGTAGCGGTGAACAAATGGGTATCCTGCAATACGATACCCAGAGACTTCCGCAGATCCGCTTTTTTGATCTTGTTGATATTGATGCCGTCATAACGGATCTTACCATCCTGAATATCATAGAAACGGTTGATCAGGTTCGTGATCGTGGTCTTGCCGGCACCGGTGGAGCCTACAAATGCAATCTTCTGACCGGGCTTTGCATACATCTCGATGTTATGCAGCACGATCTTGTCATCATTGTAGCCGAAGTCCACATCATCGAATACTACTTCACCCTGTAATTCAATATAATCTACGGAACCATCTGCCTGATGCACATGCTTCCATGCCCACATACCGGTTCTCTCGGTACACTCCACGATCTTGCCGCTTACCTTCTTGGCACGGACGATGGTCACATATCCCTCGTCGGTCTCTACCGGCTCATCCAGCAGATCGAAGACTCTCTTGGCACCAGCCTGTGCCATAACGATACTGTTCAGCTGCTGGCTGACCTGGCTGATAGGCATGTTGAAGCTCTTGTTAAAAGTTAAGAAGCTGGCAAGCTTACCCAGCGTCAGTCCTGCGAAACCACCCAGCGCCATGGCACCACCGACGATGGCACATACCACATAGCTTAAGTTACCCAGCTGGGCATTGATGGGTCCCATCAGGTTTGCGAACTTATTCGCATTGTATGCGCTGTCGCACAGTTCATCATTCAGAGCCTTGAACTCCTCCAGACTCTTATCTTCATGGCAGAATACCTTGACTACCTTCTGGCCTTCCATCATTTCCTCAATGTAACCGTTGACTTTACCGATATTCTTCTGCTGCTTTACGAAATATTTTCCGCTTAAGCCCGCTACCTTACCAGTGACGAACATCATCAGTGCCACCATGATCAGACTGACTGCTGTCAGAGGCACACTTAATACCAGCATACTTCCCAGGGTACCGACTACGGTGATGAAGCTGGAAAATACCTGCGGGATACTCTGGCTGATCATCTGACGTAAAGTATCAATATCATTGGTGTAAATGGACATGATATCGCCGTGGGAATGGGTATCAAAATACTTGATCGGCAGCTTTTCCATGTGTTCGAACAGATCATCACGGAGATTCTTCAGTGTTCCCTGAGTTATGGTTACCATGATACGGTTGTAAGCATAAGTGGCCGCCACACCGACCAGATAAAAACCAGCCACACGGACAATTTCCCGGAACAGATTGCCAAAGTCAGGAGTCTTCTGTCCGATCATGGGCATGATATAGTCATCGATCAGTCTCTGCATGAACAGAGTACCCTGAATGCTTGCCACAACGCTCAGTACAATACAGATCAACACAAAGATAAAGTGAATGCCGTAATTTTTAAAGATATACGCCATCAGTCGTTTAAATACTTTTCCCGGATTCTCAATACGTGTACCGCCCTGCATTCTTCTGCCGGGTCCACGCATTCCGCCGCCCATAGGTCCTGGCATTA
>OGGA01000535.1_pt1 | contig 25622 bp, 31 predicted proteins | sample 1571041 | NCBI WGS metagenome assembly OGGA01 (sample SAMEA2582057, study PRJEB24529) | metagenome | biome: Human gut stool | place: China | collected 2011 | reverse complement strand
GTGTGGGACAGGGGTCAGGTACGTGTCCCAGACGGTGGCATTGGGACACGTACCTGACCCCTGTCCCAAGATTATTTGCTGCACGCATTGTTTTTTTGGCTATCCTTTACTTATTTGTTTCAAATTTATCATAACTTTCCGACAGACAGTCAATCATTTCACTGATAAGCTCTTTGTGCCTGTCATTAAGGCGTGAGAATTTTTGAATGGTGGAGATATCATCAGAAGATAAAGGAAGCTCAACAACAATGTGCTCTATGTCGGCTGATTGTGAGTGACCGATAAGATAATCAACAGATGTTTCAAAATAGTCAGCAAGGCTTATCAATGTCTCTGTGTCGGGTTCGGCAAGTCCGTTTTCATATTTATATATAGACTGCTGACTTATATTGAACAGTTCTGCCAGTTTAAGTTGACTTAGTCCTTTGTTTAATCGCAATGATTTTAAATTTTTCATTTTAACCCTCCTAAAGAGCAGTAACTATCAAATTACTCTTTGTAAGATACATGATACCAAATAAAACATGTATCAGTAAATGAACAATACATGGTAATGCGATACAACGTAAAGTTGTTAAAAAACGATAAAAATAACATCGTAAAATATTAAAAAAGAAGATTGAAAATATAGAAAGTTGTAATTGACTACAACCAGAGGTTGTGATACACTCTAAGATAAAAGAAGTTATATCAGCCGGGAGGAACCTGTATGAGAATAAAAGTTGGTCTGCTGGACAGTGACACAAATTATCTTAAAAGGATGACTATAGCATTTACTTCAAGATTTGCAGATAAGGTAGAAGTATATTCCTTCACAAAACATCCGTTAGTAAAAATCCAGGACCATTCGGTGAAGCAAACACTTCTGTAGATATCTTGGATGTAGATGGAAATATAAAAACTAGGCGTTGGTACGATGAAAATGGAAAAGCATATAGAGACGTTGATATGAGTGACCATGGAAATCCTAAAGAACATCCAGAAGTTCCACATGAACATATATGGGAGTATAATGGCAGAAAGCCTAAGAGAAATTAAGGAGTGCAATATGAAGGGCTGCATAATAAATAGCGATAAGGTTTCATTGGCAGATGTTTTTGATTGTATAAATGACTTTGAGGAATATAATTGTCTGATAACCAACATTGAATGTTATCCTTTAGAGGAGGAAATATCAGCGATATTTAGTGATGAATATTGCTGGATTGAGGGTGAAAAACTGTTACGATTATTGAAAAAAGAAAACTTCCAGTGGATATGGGGAGTGTTTTCCTTTTTCCCGAAAGATGTGACGTTTGAGGCGGTGTCAGGATACAATTATCCGTATGCAGATGGATATAAAGGATTTTGGAGAAATCCGATTAGAATACAACATCCGTTGGCAAATTCAGAAATAGTGTTTTGGGATGGTTTGCTTATATTACTGATATCTAAAAATAATGAGATTGTTAATATATTTATGGAGAAAAATATATCGGCAAAGGATTTGGAGGAATATAATAGAAGTTAATAAAGCGTACAGGTGGATTTTGTCATATTACGGTGATGAAACGTTCTAAAATACGATGCAATATGAAATGGATTTATGATAGTAATATAAATAGAAGGACTTGTACATGGAATGTTTATCTATTTACGAGGTTATCATCAGAGGAACCGAGTTGTTAGGTGATGTATGTTATTCGGGGGGAAGCGAGAAAAAAGATGAGGGAAGAAGCCAAAAACTAAAAGGCAAAAACATTAAAAACATTAAAAACATTAAAAACAACAACTAAAAGTAGTTAAAGATATATTGAATTGTTTGGTAAAGACTGTGAAAAACAGAACATTATTATCAGAACATGCGAATGTTATCCTTTGGGCGAGGAAATATGTGCGATTTTTAGTGATGAAGAAAAATATAGTATAAATCACAAAATACAACTAAAGGTTGTAATAATATGACACTATATAGTTAACATTTTAGACATGATAAACGGAATAGCATAATATATAGTTGTTGAATATAACAACTAAAAGTAGCAATATAATGATATTAATATACAGTAATTATAAAAAACGAAAGGATATTATAATTATGAAGAAAAGATTAATATCATTTATGCTACTTATCACAGTTATCAGCTGCGCCGGGTTTAATACTGATTATTTCAAGAATCTGCTGACGCTCATTTCACAGGCAGCGAAAGAAGTCATATATGAAGAGACGGAGAGCTATGATGAGGAGACAAGTGACTCCGCAGTAGACCGTCTTGAACAGGAACTGGAAAAGCTTGATGTCAGAAACTTCTTTGAAGATGAGAGTGAGACGGAGAGTGGTAGTAAGACGTGTACTGTATGGGATAATATTACTCCAACCCAAGAAAATTATCCGTATACTAATATTCCAAAATCATTTGAGATAGAGGTTAATGGAGAAAAGATGTGGGTGCATGGAAATGCAACTGAACATATTTATGAATATGTTTATAAGGGGATTACTACGGGAAATGGCACAGCATATACAAATCCTAATCTCTATACACAAGAAATTATGAGTGATTTTTATGGTGCGCTTCAGGAGGCAACTAAATCAGGGATTGTTTATGAAGAAAAGATTACTCAAGGTAATTGGGAATTTATATTTGCTCAGCCAAGACAAGCAGGACAGCTGCCAGTAATAAAACATGCACAGTTTAATGGATGGCATTAGGAGGTACAAGAATATGCAAGACATAATAGATATGGAATTGGAAGAATATATTCCTTTGAAGATTATATTTAATAGGGATGAGGAAGCGGTTGAATATATTTCATATTCAAAAGATAAAACTTCTTCATTGGAATTTACAGTGGGTATAAAGAGTAAGTTATTAAAAAGAATAACGCTATTGCTTTGCAAGGAGTATTCAGAAACTACGAATAAGCTGGTGGTGGAAAATTTTGAAGATGGAAAGATAATTTTTCATAGTGATGATATTGAATGCCCTGTTTTTAAAACTATTTTGTATTCTAATGGTACCAGAATAATATTGTCAGACAAAAAAAGTTCCCATTATATAAAAATGGACAAAGTGTATTTTGGATTGTCGGAAACAGATGATATTATTGAAATATGTGTATGTGATATGAGTGTTTCTGAATTGGAACACTTAAAAAATGAATTAGAGTTGCAATAATCGCTCGGAAATGAGGATTAATATGTATGTGAAAAGAGTGTTTTATGATGATTTTAAGGATTTATCTAATGTTGGGAAAAGTATTGAGTTTCCAACATGGGAAGATGTTGAAAAGGTGATTAATCTGTTGGATGGAGAATATGTTACTCAAATTATTATGGATAACGGAAATGAAGCTGACTACTTATGCATTGGTGGGGGAAATGATGGGTTGTGTAATGTATTTATATCTAAAAATGATAATGAGATTATCTACACATTAATGAACTCGGACGCAAATGATTCATTAGTACATAAGTTGGTTACGGGTGGGCAGGAAGGTGATTTTGAAGATAAGCTGTGTGTGTCAGTTGAGATGGCAAAGTGTGTAGCAAAAATGTATTATGAGTCAGGTTAAATGGATACTTCTTTTATATGGGAATAAGTTTTAACAAGAGATATACAATGATTAAATCATATTGTACAAAATCCGATATTAGGAGAAATAAAAGGTATGGAAAAATGGAAAGAAGTATTTGTGGGTGCAATTCCAAAAGCAGTTTATCAAGTGTGATTAATAAGGAGAAGAATGGGCAAGATTTACCAGGGGTGAATTTGGTCTTGTCTGTATGTTGCACAGCAAAATAGGTATAGCGTTTGCACGTCGGAAATATCTTGACGCAGAAGTATTAAAATGTTTAATTCATTGGCTAAAGTCAATGTGTTAAATTATAGCACAGAAGAATTGTATGTCGATTTGGCAGTATTGAATGATAAAACTTCTGAAATAAGCTGGAATGTATCACCTCATATAATAAATACGGAAAACATGTTGTTTAATGATTTATATTCCGCGATAGTATAGCTTTCTGCACGAGAGATGAAAGTGTACTTAGACTATATGTTCTTATATAGTTAACATTTTGGATATGATAAACTGAATAGTATGATAATGCATAGTTGTTGAATTTGACAACTGAAAGTAGTAATATAATGATATTATTATACAGTAATTATAAAAAACGAAAGGATATTATAATTATGAAGAAAAGATTAATATCATTTATGCTACTTATCACAGTTATCAGCTGCGCCGGGTTTAATACTGATTATTTCAAGAATCTGCTGACGCTCATTTCACAGGCAGCGAAAGAAGTCATATATGAAGAGACGGAGAGCTATGATGAGGAGACAAGTGACTCCGCAGTAGACCATCTTGAACAGGAACTGGAAAAGCTTGATGTCAGAAACTTCTTTGAGAAAGAGAGTGAGACGGAGAGTGGCATAAACTCTTATGCCGATTTTAGTAAAGCAGCAAGAGATATTGGTACGAGAAGTGATTTGACTGATGCCCAGAAGATAAAGGAATTACAAAGACTGTTTGAAAATTCAAATTACAAAGCTGATATAAATGTGCCAAGTGATATTCAATATGTAAAAGGTTTTGATATGAATGGAAATGTAATATATGACTGGCCGCCTAAATTAGGCTTTGATGAAAGCACAATCAAACCTATTACCAGAACAGATGGTTTGCCCGATACTTGGGATAGATATGGATATATGGGTGGTTCTAATTTTGCAGATGTTCCATTAACGGGTAAATATACATACAGTGAAAGAGCAATTCCTTATGTAAAAAATGAAGAGGCTTATCATACAGGAACTTTTAATAATGTAACGTATTTTGATAAAATTGATGCAATAAAAAATGGAGATATAGATACATTTAATGCGTTGCTTTATAATGAAGGGATATCTCGGTGGGATTTGGATGATTTTCAAGACCTATGTGATAGTTATAATTCGTTTATATCAAGAGTCAATAAGGCGTTGGGAGATAGTGTATATGCAACCTATGGTATAAAAGGACAAGCAGCAGAATGGGGAGATATGACTGGTGGAGCAGGACAGATTGTTACCCCTTTTGGTGGAGATTTATTAGAAAAAATAGGAATATTAAAGGAGAATTAAGTGTGGATAAAAACGAATTAATTTCCAGTGTGCTATCATTTAAAGATAACATAGGCATGTGGAAAATAGTATTAAATCAAATTACAGATGCAGATTTTGTTATAGGATATGGTTTTGATAATAAGGAAAAATTATGGAAGGTTTATCAAAATAATGAAAGAGGAATGAAGGCAGAATGGACGTTTGAGAATGAGGAAGAGGCATTAGAGAAATTATATAAAAAAGTAAAATTTCAGTACAAAATAATAAATTAAATATGGCCTTTTCAAAATCCATTTATCAAATAAAGAATAGAATATTATTATTTAAACACCTAAACATTGTATAACTATACAATTAAAAGTGGTTAAAAACAATATTGAATTACATCAATATCAGAAAATGGGGTTCAACATGGAATAGCATATAGAGATATTGATATGAATGACCATGAAAGTCCAAAAGATAAGGAGTGCAATATGAAAGGCTGCATAATAAATAGCGATAAGGTTTCATTGGCAGAGATTTTTGATTGTATAAATGACTTTGAGGAATATAATTGCCTGATAACCAACATTGAATGTTATCCTTTAGATGAGGAAATATCTGCGATTTTTAGTGATGAATATTGCTGGATTGAGGGTAAAAAACTGTTACGATTATTGGAAAAAGAAAACTTACAGTGGATATGGGGAGTGTTTTCTGTTTTCCCGAAAGATGTGACGTTTGAGGCGGTGTCAGGATACAATTATCCGTATGCAGATGGATATAAAGGATTTTGGAGAAATCCGATTAGAATACAACATCCGTTGGCAAATTCAGAAATAGTGTTTTGGGATGGTTTGCTTATATTACTGATATCTAAAAATAATGAGATTGTTAATATATTTATGGAGAAAAATATATCGGCAAAGAATTTGGAGGAATATAATAGAAGTTGATAAAGCGTACAGGTGGATTTTGTCGTATTACAGTGATGAAACGTCCTAAAATACGATGTAATATGAAATGGATTTATGATAGTAATATAAAGAGAGGGACTTATACATGGAATGTTTATCTATCGATGAGGTTATCAGCAGAGGAACCGAGTTGTTAGGTGATGTACGTTATTCGGGGTAAGCGAGAAAAAAGATGAGGGAAGAAGCCAAAAAGTAAATGGCAAAAATATTAAAAATAACAACTAAAGGTTGTGAGAATATAACGCTATATAGTTGACACTTTAGATATGAAAATTGAACAGTATAAAATAGAAGATTAAGTTGTTAAATATAACAACCCAAAGTATTCACATAATGATATTAATATACAGTAAAAATGTTAAATAGTAGAAATAATGTCAGATATGTAGTGGAATTTTAAACAGATGAAACGGTCAAATTAAAAAAAACATTCATTTTTTGGGGTAGGGGCGTCAGCTTGAATAAAAAAAATAAGATATGAAAAGAGTGTGGCACACTATGAAAAATGGGAAAACAGAAAACAGTGATGAAGAAAAATATGTAAAAATACAGTATGAATTGCAAAAACAAATAGATTTTCATAATAGGGTTAATATTGAGACAATCAAAAATGTGGCTGGTGTTGATTTGGCATATTGGAACGTGAATGGCGAGGAATATGCTGCTTGTTGTATTGTTGTGTTAAATTACACAACAAAAGAAGTCGTTGAGAAAAATATTTTGTGGGGAAAATGACAGTACCGTATATCCTCGGCTGTCTGGCTTTTAGAGAGGTGCCTTTTTTCTTAAAAGTATATGAGACTGTGGATACAGATGTGGATGTCTGGTTCTTTGACGGAAATGGATATTTACACCCAAGGCATATGGGGCTGGCAACACATGCGGGAATTATAATCAATAAACCGACAGTTGGGATTGCAAAGAGTTATCTGAAAATAAATAATATTGAGTTTTGCATGCCTGACATGGAACAATATGCCTATACTGATATTAAAATAGACGACGAGATATATGGCAGGGTGTTGAGGACACACAGCGGTGTGAAACCGATATTTTTGTCTATAGGCAACCAAATCGATTTGGATACAGCAATGCAGGTGACCAACGCACTTGTTACCAAGGAGAGTCACATTCCGCTGCCGACGAGGTTAGCTGATATTATGACACATGAGGTAAGAAAAGAGTATATTTAATATTATCTACTCATAACGGTCGGGGAATAAAATGATGAAACATACATAAAGGGGTAAAAAATAACAACAATAGGTAGTTGTGGCGCAAAAAAATTGGACTATATAAGGGAGATTAAATAAATGACCAGAGAGACTTTAGAAAAAAAGTTAAAAGAAGCCGGAGTTCCTGATTATAAATACAATCTGACAGGAAAGGGAAGAAATGATGAACGTTTATGTTTGGAAAAAATACGGGTAAGTGGTCTGTTTATTACTTGGAGAGAGGTATCAAGACAATGAATGGGTTATTTGACTCAGAAGATGAGGCGTGTCGGTTTTTGTATGCGCGATTGATTGGTTGAGAATGACAGAGAAGCTGGATTTATATATGAGCATTTGTACCCGTTAGCCTGCAATGAAGGCGGCGATTATTTTTATTGGGACATAAGAGATGAAAATGTATATATGTTATATTGTGATGATATAGAAAATCCTGTTTGGATATGCGCTTCAGTTAAAGAATTTTTTGATTTACTCGAATATTGCGGAGAAAAAAGAGTCCATACAGCCGCAATAGGAGATATTTGACGCAGAAGCGTTAAAAGTGTTTAATTCATTGGCTTTAGTTGATGTGTTAAATTATAGCATAGAAGAATGGTATGTCGATTTGGCAGTATTGAACTATAAAACTTCTGAAATAAGCTGGAATGTATCACCTCATATAATAAATGCGGAAAACATGTCGATTAATGATTTATATTTCGCGATAGTATAGCTTTTCCGCAAGGGAGATGAAAGTGCACTTAAATTATATGACTTTATATAGTTAACATTTTAGATATGATAAACTGAATAGCATAATAAATGTATTTAGTTGTTGAACGCAACAACTAAAAGTATTAAAATAATGATATTAATATACAGTAATTATAAAAAACGAAAGGATGTTATAATTATGAAGAAAAGATTAATATCATTTATGTTGCTCATCACAGTTATCAGCTGCGTCGGGTTTAATACTGATTATTTCAAGAATCTGCTAACGCTCATTTCACAGGCAGCGAAAGAAGTCATATATGAAGAGACAGAGAGCTATGATGAGGAGACCAGTGACTCCGCAGTAGACCGTCTTGAACAGGAACTGCAAAAACTTGATGTCAGAAACTTCTTTGAAGATGAGAGTGAGACAGAGAGTGGTAGTAACTTTAAAGGACAACTATATAATGGTACAAGGAATCCAGATGTGGATTTTGTAAATAGTAAAGGGAAAAGTACATTAAATAAACATGCGGCTAAACATGGATATACTTCTCCAGAAGAATACTTAAAAGATGCAAGAAATTTTTTGGAGAAAAAACCGACTTCAACTATACAATCTTTTGTATCTAATGAAGGAACGTATTTTAGATATGATACAATGACTAATGAGTTTGGTATAATAAATGAGTATGGCGGAATATCCACTTATTTTAAGCCGGAAAATGGAATTGTATATTGGCTGGAGCAAATTGAAAAATATGCGCCAAAATAAATTTTAAGGATAAAGTTTTATGAAAAGATGTCCATGTTGCGGTTACTTAACTATTGATGATACAGATGAATTAATTACAGATATTTGCGATGTGTGCTTTTGGCAATATGATGAAGTGGCTCAAAATATGCCCGATAGAATTATCGGAGCAAATAAGGTGTCATTGAATACTGCTAGGAAGAATTACAAGTTGTTTGGAGCTACAGAAGAACGCTTTATTAACATGGTTCGTCAACCGTATGAGAATGAGATATAAACTATATCGCGATAAATCGCTCATAAATGAGGATTAAGAGGATTAATATGAGAATAACAGCAATCGAATTACAATATGAAGATATAATGTGGTTTGGCATAGATAATAATAATCATATATTTGAGTGTACATCAGCCGGATGTGGAAATGTTCCGGAATTTGTCTGTATAAGCAAAGAAAATACAGAGAGCCTTTTAAACTTCTTTATGAATGAATTGGCTGAGTTTACAGAAGAAAAGGTAGCCGTAGAGTATGATGATACCAACTCTCTATTGAAAGACTGCATTCATTTGTCGAGAAAAGGGCTTTATTGTTACGATGTATATGAGGATGATGAACAACAATATATAAAAATTTCGGAACCGTTAAAACCATTGGAGTTTGATAGTTTACCTTCATATATCAAAGATATCTTAGAAAATAACAGAGTAAATGTAGATGTAAGGACTGATAAAATTATCAGTGTGGAGCATGCATATTAAATTTATTATATGACAATATATGACATTATATAGTTCAAGCTTTAGACTTGAAAATTGAATGGTATATTGGCTGGAACAAATCGAAAAACATGCACTAAAAAAGGTAATTTAATGGTTAATAAAACAGGGACAGAAGAGCATGTGAATTGCTTTTCTGTCCCCTTTTTATATGTCATGTGGTAATTTAATTAATGAGGTGTCTATTTGCCCGCAATTGTTATTCCCTTAACAAGAACCGATGGTGAGCCGCAGCGCGATGCACCGAGTGCGAAAGGATTGAATTTTAAATCCTCACCGATTAAGGATATATCCTTTAAGAGTGAGAAGAAGTTGCCTGATATTGTGAAGCCCTTTACCGGCCTGCCTTTTTTGCCGTTTTCAATCCTGAAGCCGCCCGAGGAGAGTGAGAAATCACCTGTTATGGCGTTGGCGCCTGCGTGCAGTCCTTCAACGGAGGTCACATATATGCCATCACCTGCGGTAACGAGCAGATCCTCAAGGGAGCCCTTTACAGGATTGATGTAGAAGCTGTAAGGGTGGATGGATACAGGTGAAGCGTAGGAAGCCTTTGAAGCGTTTCCGGTGGTCTTTACACCTGCCTTTGCGGCTGTTGCAAGATTGTATAAAAGTGTTGTGAGTTTACCGTTCTCAATCACGTTCTTAGGGTAGGTTGCGGCACCCTCAGCGTCGAAGGTTCTCTTGACGAGAGCATCCTTGTAGAGAGGGTCATCGGTCAAGGTCAGAAGGTCTGCGGCTACCTTGGTGTTTTCTTTTCCTGCTAAGAGAGATAAGCCCTTCTGTGCGGTATCTGCACAGAATACGGACGAGTAGGTTGAGAGCAGTGCCGCCATAACCTTGCTCGAGAATACGACAGTGTACTTTCCGCTCGGGACGGAGGTGTAGCCGATTGTGGATACTGCATCGTCAACTGCCTCTGCCGCTATTTTTGCCGCATCGAAACCTTCAAGACTGCCTGAGGCGATGCCGTCGCCGTCATATTTGTTCTCACCATCGGATACAAGCGCAGCTGCATAGCTGTATGAGAAGGCGGCTGTGTCCTCAAGGTCGAGACCGTTTGAATTGCACAGAGCGTACCTGCTGCTTTCATAACCTGAGGCGGACATCGTTCCGTCCACAACGCGCTTATCAGCCTTATATACCTCGGACTGAAGCTTGAGTGTGAAATCTGCAAGCTCAGATGAACCTGGTTCTAAGTCTGCAGGTGCTTCATAGGACAGATAATTGTCACCTGCCTTATGTATGAACGATGGCTCATCGCTCTCAATGGAGAGAGCATTTTCCGTGGCGCGTTTTATAAGTGAAAGAGCATCATCGGCTGTTAGATTCTCAGTAGAGGCATAACCTGTTTTACCATTTATGATACATTTAAAACATACGCCCAGAGAACTTTCCGAGGTGAAGGTGTTGATTTCACTCTGGTAAGCTTCAACGCTTGTACCGGAGGATTCTGTATAGTAGAGTTCATAATCCTTAAGATTATTCTCCTTGGCTGCGGCTAAGACCGCATTCTTAAATTCCTGATAGTTCATTCTAATCTCCATTCCGCCGCCCTACGGCGACACTAATCTCCTAACGTCCACCGACGGTTATAGATGATACCCTGATTAACGGCTGTCCGACATTGGTAGGAATGCTTCCTGAGGACGAACCGCACATACCCTGACCGTGGAGAAGGTTTCTGCCAACCATGTCTATATTCATAATGATATCTGAGCCTTTTCCGATGAGACTTGCACCTCTTACAGGCTCACAGATTTTACCGTTTCTGATGACATAGCCCTCACTGACGGCGAAATTGAACTGTCCTGTCACAGGATTTACCGAGCCACCGCCCATCTTGGCAGCATACAGACCATATTCGATGGAGCTTATGATATCCTCGTCGCTGTCATTGCCTGGAGCAATGTAGGTGTTGGTCATTCTTGAGGTAGGGGTGAAGGCATAGCTCTGCCGGCGGCTGTTTCCTGTCGACTCCATTCCCATACGTCTGCCGTTGAATTTATCTATCATGTAGGACTTTAATACACCATTCTCGATGAGGACGTTTCTCCTTGAAGGTGTGCCCTCATCATCAATATTTATGGAGCCCCATGCGTTTGGAATTGTGCCGTCGTCGATGGCTGTCACCTTAGCCGAGGCAATCTGTGTTCCGAGCTTTCCTGCAAACTGCGAATTGCCGTAGGCGACACTCGATGCCTCAAGAGAGTGGCCGCATGCCTCGTGGAAGATAACTCCGCCGAAGCCATTTTCAATGGCAACAGGCATATTTCCTGCATTTATGTAACCGGCATTTATCATAACCATGGCTTCGCGCGCTGCCTCTATGCCGACCTCCTTAGGATTGCAGAGGTCAAAAAGCTCCATTCCGACCCTTCCTCCCGGACTGCTGGAGCCGGTCTGGTTCTCGCCTGCCTTGCTTGCAACAGCCTGTATTCTTATTCTTGAACGAATCTGTCTGTCCTGAGCAAAAAGTCCTTCGCTGTTGGCTATGAGAATCTTGTGGTCGACATCGAGGAAGGAGCCTGTAACCTGGGAAATTCCCTCGTTATACTCCTTTGCGGCATTGTATGCCTCCCTGAGATAATCAATCTTGGTGGAGTTGGCAACGGACACCGGCACAACCTTGATAGGGTGGATATCTCCGAATATTCTTTCGGTGAGATTTACATTGGAAATTATAGGGGTATCATTAAGTACACCTGCAACTCTTTCAGCACAGGCTAATACCGCCTCCGGAAGCAGGGAAGAGGTACTTCCCGACACACATCTTAATCCCTTGAATATTCTTATTCCGACACCGCTTATCACGGCGTCCTCAATCTTATCCACCTTGGATGAGACCATGCTTATTGTCTTGCTGTCTGTATGCTCTGCAAAGACCTCGGCATAGTCGGCACCTGTGGAGAGGGCTTTTTGTAAAGCCGCTTTTATTAAATCCTGTGATAACATAAATACCTCCAAAGTTAATTATTTGTATTACGATGATGTTGGGTCAAAACATCATTACGATAACATTATAATTGTATAAAACTTACCTTTTAAGAATAACAAATTGGCTGAATATTTGCAAGAAGCCCGTTAAAATTATATCTACTTCACAAACTGCGGGCATATCTGCCTTGCTAAGTTCCACAGCCCTTCGACAGTGAAAGGATACCACTGGTTGACATTTTTGTAGCCTTCGGCGTACTGCCCGGCATAAGGCTCCGTGAGAATTGCGTGGCGGCTGGCAAGCTCATCCGTGTAGTCGCTAAGAAAGTAGGTTGTCATTTCCGTGCGTCCTGCCGTGTAATGTGTCACGAGAAAATCCATATCATAGTCGGATATGTAAGTGCCGGTCGAGTCCTTTGTGATTGTGACCTCAGCGAAGCCTCCGAGCATTGAATAGTTGTAGTACTGTATCGATATGTAGTTGCCGAGAGAGTAGTACACAAGCGTCTGTCTGCCATTGGCGGCGGTTATCCATTCAACAGGTTCGACAACATGAGGATGTGTTCCGATGATAAGGTCTGCGCCGTTGTCGGCGAAGAACTGAGCCCATTGCTTCTGCTCATCGGTGGCTTCAAGCATGTACTCGGTGCCCCAGTGAGGATACACGATGACAAAGTCAGCCTGTTCGCGGGCATTTTTCATGTCCTGTGCTATCTCAGTCTTGTGAGCATCGTCCATAAGGTTCACAAGATAAGGCTTATCAGCAGGGAGTGAGAAGCCGTTGAGTCCATAGGTGTAGTTGAGCATGGCGATTTTTATGCCGTCTTTCTCAACTATTCTTATTGTATCGCGCTCATCCTCATTCTCATTTATTCCGAGAAAGGTAGTGTCCGGGTGCTTTTCCTTCCAGAAGTGTATTGTGTTCAGCACTCCGACAGTGTCCTTATCCATCGTGTGATTGCTGGCGTGCAGAATCACGTCAAAGCCTGTGTCGACCAGCGCATCGCCGAAGGCCTGCGGTGAATTGAAGGCAGGGTAGCTGCTCACGCCGAGTTCCACGCCTCCAAGAATCACCTCCTGATTGGCAACTGCGATATCAGCCGCAGCGATTCTGTCCTTCGTGTGCTCAAATACATGCGCGTAGTTGTAGCTTCCGTCGGGCTGTAATGAGCTGTTATGTATGCCGCCGTGAAGGAGCATGTCACCCACTGCTATGAGGTTGACACTTACGGGAGCGACGGTGGCAGTGACCTCGGTCGAAGCTTCGGCGGTTGTGCTGTCCGAAGATGTCCCGGCGTTTTCAGGTTCGCCTGTGCTGTCTGACGGATTGCCGGATTCGCTTTCATTATCGGCAGGCAATGTGGCTGTGTCATCTGAGCCTGCGGTCTGTTTTGTTGTCTCAAGATAGATTGTATTGTTGACATTTGTGGAGGCATCAGAGCATCCGGTGAGTCCGAAAATACCGGCTGTAACCAGGCACATGCTTAGGATAAATGCCTGTAGCTGTCCAATGTGCATTCGGTTTTTCTTCCCATTAAAATTAGTTAGCATAAAAACTCCGTTTCTGAGCGAAAAGCTGGAAAATATTATAAATATAATTGGCTGTATATTTCCGCTCAAAAATAACAGCCGGGTCATATACTATTTTATACATTAAGGCAGCATTTCAGTCAATGAAAATTTCAGGTACGCTTTAATTGTATTCAGATGTGGATTTTAAAAATGTCAATGTATGATGTTGGGAGTAAAATATGCTAATTCAATGTCTGGGTGTATAACGAATCATATTTATTCAATTTTGGGTTATCAGATAATATGATGTTGGGGTCAAAACATGCCAACTTAATTTACGAGTGTATAACGTATTATATTTATGCATATCAGCTCCGTTGTACGAAGCAGGATGTTCTAAGAACATCTAAGCTTCTTCCAAAAGTCGTGATATGCATAAATATAATACGTTATACATGCTAAGTTTATAGCACATGTTTTGACCCCAACATCATAATATTTTGAAATAAATGTGGAAATTATGACACTTAATTTATTTAGTTTCTTTCCTTAATTATCTGTTATTAAATAAAAAATACAACGCATAACTTAATATAGTAAAGCGATATCGTGCAAAAGCAACAAAATATTGAAAATAAAAGATACGTTTGATATAATTTATCGAAGCACGTAAACCGAGAAAATCGTAGATTTTCGAGGCTGCATTGTGTTAATAGGAAACACGGAGGTACAGATATGAGCAGATACAGCAAAGAAGATATATTGAGAATTGTAGCTGAGGAAGATGTTGAGTTCGTGCGTCTGCAGTTCACAGACGCATTTGGCATTTTAAAGAATGTTGCAATCACATCAAGCCAGTTGAAAAGAGCACTGGATAATAAGATTATGTTTGACGGAGCTTCCATAGATGGTTTTGTCCGTATAGAGGAGTCGGATATGTATCTGTATCCGGATCTTGACAGCTTTACGATTTTTCCCTGGAGACCACAGCAGGGTAAGGTGGCGAGACTTATATGTGACGTTTGTAAGCCGGATGGTGCACCTTTTGAGGGTGATCCAAGATATATATTAAAGAGAGTATTGAAGGAAGCAGCCGATATGGGCTATACCTTCAACGTCGGACCGGAATGTGAATTTTTCCTTTTTGCATCGGATGAATCGGGCAGGCCTACAACCGACTCTGATGAGCAGGCGGGATATTTTGACCTTGGACCTAACGATTACGGTGAGAATGCAAGACGAGACATGGTGTTGACACTTGAGGATATGGGCTTTGTGATAGAGGCGTCGCACCATGAGGCGGCTCCTGCACAGCATGAGATAGATTTCAAATATGATGAGGGGCTTAAGGTGGCGGACGATATAATGACCTTCAAGCTTGTTGTAAAGACGATCGCAAAGAGGCACGGAATGTATGCGACCTTTATGCCGAAGCCTAAGTACGGCATGAACGGCTCGGGAATGCACATTAATATGTCACTCTCAAAGGATGGAAAGAATGTGTTCTGTGACCCGGAGGATAAGCTTGGACTGAGTGAGACGGCATATCAGTTCATAGCCGGCATATTAGAGCATGTGAAGGGCATAACAGCCATCGCGAATCCTCTTATCAATTCATATAAAAGACTTGTTCCGGGGTATGAAGCACCTGTATACATTGCATGGTCAGCAACCAACAGAAGCCCGCTTATACGCATCCCTGCATCTAAGGGTGAGGGGACAAGAGCTGAACTAAGGAGTCCGGATCCTACAGCTAACCCTTATCTTGTTCTTGCAGTATGTCTGTCGGCAGGACTTGACGGAATAAGAAGAAAGCTGCATATTCCACAGGCAGTCAACAGGAATATCTATGATATGACAGACAGTGAGAGGCTTGAAGCCGGTATAGACAATCTCCCGGAGAATCTTATGGAGGCCGGAATTGAGCTTGCTAACGATGATTATCTTAAGAAGACACTTGGACCACATATAACAAGGGTATATCTTGACAATATAAAAAAGGAGTGGAAGGACTATTCCACGCAGCTTACGGACTGGGAAATAAAGCAGTACCTTTATAAATATTGATGTCGAGGTAATGGATTATATGGAAAACATTATAGTAGTGTTTCCGAAAATTGAGGACGGCAAAGGACTTAAAGGACTTCTGGCAAAGAACGGATTTCATGTGGATGTTGTATGCACAACAGGCGCATTTGCGCTTGAGCATGCACATTCGCTGAGCGGAGGAATTGTCATATCGGGGTATAGACTGCCTGATATGCTGTATCTTGAGCTCAAGGAGAGCCTTCCACCACAGTTCGACCTTCTTTTGCTTGCCTCTGAAAGGGTGCTGTCCCAGTGCCCAAGTGACATTGTGAGCATATCTATGCCTGTAAAGATGGTGGATTTTGTGAATACCATACACATGATGTTTGAGGCACAGTATAGGCGCAGAAGGAGACAGAGAAGCCAGCCGGCTGTAAGAAATACGGAGGAACGCAAGCTTATAGATGAGGCAAAGGCGGTTCTGATGGAGAGAAATCACATGACGGAGGACGAGGCACATAAATATATCCAGAAATGTGCGATGGACAGTGGAAGTAAGCTTGTCGAGTCGGCACAGATGGTGCTGAGCCTGTATGTGTGATTTATGGGAAAGCATGAGGCTCTGTGTGATAAGGCGGTGTGTTGTGCCAATTTGTTTTTGGAACCATATAAGATAAAAATATAGGGTGCGGATGATAAATCCGCAGATTGGAGATTGCTGTGAAATTTACAAAAATGCAGGGACTTGGAAATGATTATGTATATGTAGACTGTACTAAGGAGGAGCTTGCGACACCGTCCGATATAGCAAAGGCAGTAAGTGACAGACATTTTGGAATCGGCTCAGACGGACTTATTCTTATTAAGCCTTCCAAGGTGGCAGATTTCTATATGGAAATGTATAATGCTGACGGCTCAAGAAGTGCAATGTGCGGAAACGGAATCCGCTGTGTGGGAAAATATGTGTACGATTTCGGGCTCACGGACAAGCTTGATGTATCTATTGAGACGGCGGCGGGAATTAAGTATCTTAATCTCAGATTGCTGGGCGGACAGGTGGGAGAGGTACGTGTGAACATGGGTGCTCCTGTTTTTGAGCCGGCACTTATCCCGACAACGCTTGAAGCGACAAGAAAGATAGAGGCTGACGGAAGTGACCTTGCGGCACCGCTGCATGAGGGATATGAAAATTCGGTTCCCGATAAGGTTCCGGTCGTCCTTGACGCTCCGCTCACCGTCGACGGAAAAGAGTACAGGGTGAGCTGTGTTTCCATGGGAAATCCGCATGTAATAACATATGTCGACGATGAAAAGACAATAGATATAGAGAAAATAGGACCGCTCTTTGAGAGTAATCCTGTATTTCCGGAGCGCACGAACACAGAGTTCATCCGAATAGCTGACAGAAAGAATATCTATATGCGCGTGTGGGAGAGAGGAACGGGTGAGACGCTTGCGTGCGGGACAGGTGCATGTGCGTCCGCCGTTGCAACCATGTTGAATGGTCTGTGCGACAGAAGGGTTACGGTGCATCTTCTCGGTGGAGACTTATTCATTGAGTGGGATGAGAAGGACAATGTGGTATATATGACGGGTCCTGCAGTGACGGTATTTACCGGGGATTATCCGCTTATAAGTCTTTTATAATTTTATAAAAAGATGTTGAGGTCAAAATATACGAGTGTATAACGTATTATATTTATGCATATCAGCTCCGTTGTCCGAAGCAAGTTGTTCTAAGAACTCTGAGAAAGGTATTCTATACATTCGCCACCGAAGCAAAGCATACATCCCTGTATGCATTGCTTCTAAAGCAGCATCCGTGCTGCTTTTGGCTAGGGACTTAGCAGAGTTCTAAGAACATCTAAGCTTCTACAAAAAGTCGTGATATGCATAAATATAATGCGTTATACACGCTAAGTTTATAGCACATGTTTGCCCAACATCATAAAAAATATTCATCACATAATGAGGTAAAATTACAAATAAAATTTTAGGAGGACACAACATGTTTAAGCTCAATGACAATTATCTTAAATTACCGGGAAGCTATCTTTTTTCGACGATAGGAAAGAAAGTAAAGGCGTATTCCGATGAACACCCTGATAAAAAAATTATCCGTCTCGGTATAGGCGATGTGACTCAGCCGCTTGCACCTGCAATCATAAAGGCACTTCACGGAGCGGTTGACGAGATGGCTGACGCTAAGACCTTCAGAGGCTATGCTCCGGATTTAGGATATGAGTTCTTAAGAAATGCGATTGCGGAAAATGATTACAAGGCGAGGGGCTGTGAGATAGCTGCCGACGAGATATTTGTAAGTGACGGTGCAAAGAGCGACAGTGCCAACATTCAGGAGATATTGAGCCTTGATAACAGGATTGCGGTGTGTGATCCTGTGTACCCTGTATATGTGGACTCCAATGTCATGGCAGGAAGAACAGGTGTGTATGATGCAGCGTCACAGACCTGGAGCGATGTCATCTACATGCCTTGCAATGCGGAGAATAATTTTGTGCCGGAGCTTCCGAAGGAGACACCGGATGTAATCTATCTGTGCTACCCGAACAATCCTACCGGAACCACACTCACCAGGAAGCAGCTCCAGGTGTGGGTCGACTACGCCAACAAGGTCGGTGCGCTTATTATCTACGATGCGGCTTACGAGGCATATATTTCCCAGAATGATGTTCCTCATACAATCTATGAATGCGAGGGCGCAAGAAACTGTGCGATAGAGCTTAGAAGCTTCTCAAAGAACGCCGGCTTTACAGGAGTGCGTCTCGGATTTACCGTTATTCCTAAGGACATTAAGTGTGGAGATGTCATGCTTCATTCTCTATGGGCGAGAAGACACGGAACCAAGTACAACGGAGCACCTTATATTGTCCAGAGAGCGGGCGAGGCAGTATACTCGGCCGAGGGAAAGGCAGAGTTAAAGGAGCAGGTTGCTTATTATATGAAGAATGCAAGGACCATAAAGGACGGTCTTGCAGCAGCCGGTTACACGGTATTCGGCGGCGTGAATGCACCTTATATCTGGCTTAAGACACCTGATAACATGAGCTCATGGGATTTCTTTGATTATCTTCTTGAGAATGTCAACATCGTCGGTACACCGGGTTCAGGCTTCGGTCCGAGCGGTGAAGGATATTTCAGACTGACGGCATTCGGCTCTTATGAAAATACGGTGGAGGCGCTTGAGAGAATTAAGAATATGTAACTGTTTAGAGCCAAATGGATTTTTATGTAAAGGCGTGAGTTGTGCTTGCACAGATGAGCGCTATTATATGAAAATCTATTTGGCGGATGCGCCACACCGAGGAAATGCGTAGCATTTTCGAGGTGGGCTCTGAACAGTTACAGAATATTGCAGTCTGATTTTCAATACAGAGTGTATCGGGACAGATATATTTGTCGGATACTGACGTGCAGACTGTATGGTGTGTAACGAACAGAGTGTTATTAATAGGAATTAATTGCGACATTTCTTGACAGTATATTGTGCAGGTAGTAAATTGTATAGTATATTACAAAGCGTTATAGGGATTATATGAATATCGGGAGGTATTTAGATGGCAGAAAAGAAGGAATGGTGGAAGAACGCGGTAATTTATCAGGTGTATCCTAAGAGCTTTCAGGACTCAAATGGCGATGGAATCGGAGATATCAAGGGAATCATAAGCAGGCTTGACTATCTTAGGACACTTGGCATTGATGCAATATGGCTTTCTCCTGTGTACCGCTCGCCGCAGGATGACAATGGGTATGATATTTCTGACTATCAGGATATTGACCCTATGTTCGGCTCACTTGCGGATATGGAGGAGCTGATTGCTGAGGCGGGAAAGCGTAATATAAAGATTATAATGGATATGGTGCTCAATCATTCCTCAGATGAGCACAGGTGGTTTGTTGAGGCGAAGAAAGGCAAGGACAATCCGTATCATGACTATTATGTGTGGCGTGATGGCAAGGAAGGGGTTCCTCCGAATGATATGACATCGGCATTTGGCGGTTCGGCGTGGGAATGGGTACCACAGCTTGGGCAGTACTATCTGCACCAGTTTTCGGTAAAGCAGCCTGACCTTAACTGGGATAACCCGAAGCTCAGAAAAGAATTGTATGATATGATACTCTGGTGGATGGACAAGGGCGTTGGCGGCTTCCGTTTTGATGTCATAGATTTGATTGCCAAGGAGCCGGACAGAAAGATAACGAGCAATGGAACAAGGCTTCATGAGTACATCAGGGAGATGACAGCCAACACCCTTAGCAAAGGCAATCTCCTGACCGTCGGTGAGGCTTGGAGTGCTACGCCTGAGACCGCCAAGCTTTACAGCAACCCGGATGGAAGTGAGGTCTCGATGGTTTTCCAGTTCGAGCACATCATGTTAGACCAGGAGCCGGGTAAGGACAAATGGGACATGATACCATTGTCGCTTCCGGCACTCAAAAGGTGCTATGAAAAATGGCAGAATACTTTGTTTGATAAGGGCTGGAACAGTCTTTTTCTCGATAACCATGACCTTCCAAGAATTGTATCACGCTGGGGAAATGACGGAAAATACAGGGTTGAATCAGCAAAGATGCTTGCAACCATGCTTCACGGAATGCAGGGAACACCGTATATATATCAGGGCGAGGAGCTTGGCATGACCAATGTGCAGTTTCCTGACATAAGTGACTACGAGGATATTGAGACACTCAATGTCTACAAGGAGCGGATTGCCGCAGGCTATCCAAAGGAAGCTGTCATGAAGTCTATATATGCAAGAAGCCGTGACAATGCGAGAACTCCTATGCAGTGGAGCGATGGAAAGAATGCTGGATTTACTGACGGCACACCGTGGTTTGCACTCAATCCTAACTACACAGTTATAAATGCCGAGAATGCACTTGAGGACAAGAATTCGGTATTTTATTATTACCAGAAGCTTATCTTGCTCAGAAAAGAATATCAGGTATTTCTTGACGGCAGTTTCACACTCCTGCTCCCGGAGGATGAGAAGATATTTGCCTATGTGAGAAAGAATGAGGACAGCGAGCTGCTTGTGTGCGTCAACTTCACTGATGAAGAGCTGTCATTGCCGGAAGCTTGTAAGTGGCATGACGGAGAGCTTCTCATACACAATTATGATGGTGAACTTGGAAGCGAGCTGAGACCTTATGAGGCGTTTATGGTATATAGGGAGGTTAAACAAATATAAGTGTTATTTCCGACAGGGCATGAATCTATAAAATATAGGTTTATGCCTTGTTTTTTTGTGATGAGTACATATCAGCTTAAAAAAGTGTTTGAACGCAGAATAAGCAATCCCCCGCTTCAAGTGTGTAGAGCACTAAGCGGTGGGTAAGGGGGATGCGAACTGCGTTCATGAAAGAGCTTGGGTCCTGTGTCAGTGTTAATCACAGAAGCTAAGCTCTTTTATTAGTAGATAGAGGGTATATAAAATGCTGATTAACCTTGCTGAATATCTTCTTCGATGATTCGGTTAACTAAACGCTTTAATTCCTCCCTGTTTGGTAAATATAATTCATATTTTGACACAAATAAGTTGCTATCCATACCATATGTGGCATATTCTACAAGCAGTTCATCTTTTTCTTTGCTGAGAATAATACCAATCGGCGGGTTATCATCCGGCATATTTTCTTCCGTAGCAATGTATCCCATGTACATATTCATTTGACCGATATCACGGTGCTTCACGGCATTTGTTTTAAGGTCTATCAGCACGAAGCACTTTAAGATTCTGTGATAAAATACCAAATCGCAATGATATGTGACATTGCTTATTGTCATTGGATATTGTCTGCCGACAAAGGTAAATCCCTTGCCAAGTTCCATCAGAAATTGTTGCAGATTGTCAATGATTTTTTGCTCAAGCTCAGATTCGCTGTACATAGCCATCTGCGGAATATTTAGAAAATCCAGAGTATAAGTACTTTTGATAACATCCTCCGGTGTTTGGTATGTGATACCGTTTTGAGCAAGCGCTAGAATGCCTTCTTTATCTTTGCTTGAAGCCAGTCGGAGAAATAGAGCTGCATCTTTTTCTCGTCTTAAAGTTCTAACATCCCATTTTTCCTTTATACACTCGTTTTCATAAAACTGTCGTTCCAAATCATCATCAATGGTAATCAATTCACATATGTGTGACCAGCTCAAATTGTCAGACACGGTCTGACAATTTGGATATCGGAGATAAAACTTTCTCATGTTATTCAGATTAGGGCGGCTATAACCTTTTCCCATTCTGAGTGTCAGCTCATGGGATAAGTTGGTTAAGAGCTTAGATCCATATATTGCCGTTGCTTTTCCATCTTGTTCAATCTCTACAATATATTTTCCGATGTTCCAGTAGGTTTCGGTCATTATAGAATTGACAGAGGTTGCTAATTGTGCCTTGGCGTTCTGGACTAATTTTACAATATTGTCTGCGATTTCATTCATATAATTAGTATTTACAATTTCGTTCATTATATTCCTTTCCCAATTTGTCAGACAGTGTCTGACAAATTGATGTAAAACGATATTGGCAATTCTCGATGCTGAAAAAATTCGAATTTTTCAAGTGCAGTATCATTTAACATTCCTGCTAAATCACCATTGTCAATTTCTCTTATCCGAAATTCTTTTTGAATTGGCAAGCCCAATTCAGAGGATATGAAGTGTGCCGTAGACATTGTTCTGGGCAAGTCACTTGATATAATATGTGTAATCAAATAATCTTGGTTATTATCTTTGAGGTATTGTGCAAGTTGTTTTGCTTGCTCCATTCCTTCTGGAATTAAGTCCAAATTGCTCCATCCACCACGATACCTGTTGTCATCTTTTCCATGCCGAACAAAAATGAGCTTCACTATGACTCCTCCTAACTTCAATATTTCAATTGTCTCTGTCTGAATTTTTGGGGGCGAGTTGACATTCTATAGTCTTCATCATCTCAATAAAACCATTTTGTGCATAAAACTTCATGCCACTTACATTTTGCGGGAACACCTGTGTTCTGATAAATTCAGCTCCGTTAGCAATTCCATATTCTTTGCTTGCTTTCATTAATAGTGAGCCTATTCCTAGGCTACGCATCTCTGCTATCACGTCTAAATCCTGAATATATACTAATGCCTATGGTTTTAAACATGCTACATTTTTCTGTTTAAGTATCATGACATGAGAAAATCCCACCACTTTAGAATCCGTTTCTGCAACTAAAATATCTTGATTCTCACTATTGAAGATTTTTTCAAAAAAGTCATTATCTCTATATCCAATCACAAAATGTTCCGGTTGATATTTGACGGCATCTTGTTCCAATTCTAAATACATTGCTCTTAGTGTTTCAATATCATTCATTGTTGCTTTTCTTATCAACATTGTAAACCTCCACATTACTCTTCGTAGTACAGAAATTTTCTGTTTCTTACAAATAGTAAGTATCAATATCTAATTCATGTCCGAAACATTCAATGATTTTGAGGTTTAAATCATCTGTAACATTGCAAAATGAGGAATGCAAAGTTGTCAACGCAGGATGTCTATGAACAGCATTAATAATTGGCAAAACATCTTTTTCATACACATAGTTTGCACTTTTCATATCATCGATAAAAATATTAGCAGAATTATCATAAATCGTATCGATATAGAATTTCCATTTTTCGCAATTAAACATTTAATTTTCAAATATGGAATTGATTTGTAAATAAGTATCAATTATTTTAATAATGTGTCTATCCTTGCAAAACAAAAGTTTCCTTCTATGAACACACCAATTATACTACCATCATTTGGGTAATTCAATTATGTAGTAACAGCTATATTTTCATTTTTATAATCCCCTTTCTGCGAAAGGCACCAATGCGTCATGAAACATCTTGGCTGACTTTCGCTTTTCTAATTTATATTCATTCTGAAGTGCGGGTGCGGTTATTGGAGTAAGGCTGTATCTCTTAAACAGACCACAGAATTATATCTGCGCGGTCGACAGGGAGAGTGTCGAGATGAAGACTGCACAGCTATTGTCAGGAGTAGATGGAGCTTACATGTACAGATATGTAACCACGGACAGCATGGCTTCATTAAATGCACTGGCGGAAGCGAACAGTACCAGCACGAACCAGATAAGACAGGTGATGGATGACCTGTCATCCACGGCTGTAACGCTTGCTGATAACGTACAGTCTGTTAATGCCAAGGTCATCGAAATGGGTGACAATATGTCTGCAATCAATTCGGAGGCGGTTACCCTTAACGACAATTCGGATAAAATGAATAAGGCGGGTCAAGACGCATCTGAGTCAATGAGCCTTGTACTGACAAGCTCGCATACAGCATCGGACATTATTGCCCAGCTTATAGAACAGGTAAATGAAACCAACAAGGCGATTGCTTCCATTAATGAAGCGGTTGAAACAGGGCTACCGCAATCCCACTGGCTTTAGACGGTGGGTTAAGGTAGCCAGAAGCGGAGGTTTGTGTTATACTTGCGTTATGGGAACGTGGAAATCAAAAAACAGACACAAATATTTGTTACAGTATCATATTATTTTCGTATGCAAGTATAGAAAGAAATTGCTGATGTCAAAACAAATATCAGATGATATAAAGCAGTTTTCTTATGAGATATGTCAAAAGCATAAAGTCATTATCAGATATATGGAGACAGATAAAGATCATATTCATTACATGATAGAAACAGAACCAACAATGTCTATCAGTAAAATAGTAAATCTGATGAAGAGTTATACAACATATCATATTTGGAAAAGATATCCGGATTATCTACGAAAATATTTCTGGAAAGAACATACTTTTTGGACGGACGGATATTTTGTCTGCAGTGTAGGAAATGTTTCAGAAGAGATGTTGAGAAAATATATAGAAAATCAAGGGTAGGAAGGTGGCGACAGTGGGTGTTAAAAGCATATAAATACAGGATATATCCTAATAGCGAACAAAGAATTCAGATTGCAAAAACATTTGGCTGTTGCCGTTTTGTTTACAATCAGACATTGGCATATCGGAAAGAAATATACGAGAATGAGAAAAGGTCAGTTAGTAAAACGGATTGCAATAATTACTGTAACAGAGAATTAAAGAAAGACTATGAATGGTTAAAAGAAATAGATAAATTTGCTCTGACCAACGCAATCTATAACATGGACGCTGCATATCAAAAATTCTTTAAGGAGCATGCAGGATATCCGAAATTCAAGAGCAAACACGATAACCATAAATCATACACAACAAACTTCACAAATGGAAATATTGCGGTAGATTTTGAGACAGGGAAGATAAAATTGCCAAAATTAAAAGCGGTAAAAGCAAGGTTACACAGGGAATATAGTGGGCAGATTAAGTCAGCGACCGTTTCGCAGGTTTCCAGTGGAAAATACTATGTGTCCATACTTGTAGAAACAGAGCATAAGGAACTGGCACATACAAATCATAACATAGGAATCGATTTAGGAATTAAAGATTTATGTATTACTTCCGATGGGAAGGTATATGAGAATCTAAAAATTATAAAAAAATACGAGAAACAGCTTGTAAAGCGGCAAAGGCAACTGTCACATAAAGGAAAGAGAAGTAAGAACTATTATAAAACAAAGAAAAAGATAGCATTATGCC
>OGGA01000528.1_pt1 | contig 25961 bp, 10 predicted proteins | sample 1571041 | NCBI WGS metagenome assembly OGGA01 (sample SAMEA2582057, study PRJEB24529) | metagenome | biome: Human gut stool | place: China | collected 2011 | reverse complement strand
ATGGAGCAGATTAGTGAACAGATTAAAGAGTTCATGGTGAAGAAGACGAAGTGAAAGGAGCATTAAAAAATATTGCCACTTGTTCTTCTTTGGTTAGAAATTCTATTTCAAAGAGTGACAAGTGGCAATAGGATTAGTTGTTTATCTTAATATCCCGGGTTTTGCATTGCTTTCTTTTCCTCATTGCTTAATGCAGAACCATTTGAATTGGTGATACCGTCCAAGAAGGCTTGGGGGATCGGACGATAGTAATGTTTCTCCGATTTGAATTCGCCAAGACCTCTGCTGGCACCATCGTTGAATTTATGCCAACGGGCGTCTAACGTCTTGGTACGTGCCAGATCTTCCCAGCGTTGCAATTCGCCACAAAGTTCTCTTGTACGTTCATTCAACAGGAAGCACATCATTTTGTCAGCATTGGATGTGCAGCCTAGTTCGTTGTAAATAGGGACATCTACTGTAGAATTATATACATCTGATACACTATTTAATTTCATTGTTGTTTTGGTAGAAGCAGTAGTTTCCTGTTCGATATTGTTTGACTCATAATAGGTGTTTTCTTCCCAGTAAATAGCACCTTCGGAGGAGTGACCGCCTCCTTTCCCGGAACAATAAGGATTATTCTTATAAGCTTGTCCACCATCTACGTTCTTACTACGGTCTTCACCAGTTTTATAACCGGCACGTTCACGTAGTTTGTTCATCCATTCGACAGCTTTGTCATAATTGGCTTCACCTTTACGAATATATGCTTCGGCAACCATTAGTACATCATCTGCCGAACGGGCGATAATAGCATCACGAGTACCGAATTGAGACGCAATAGAAACACGGTAACCATCACGGAATTTAGATAAAGCTACGGAACGTTTGTGGGGTATGATATCGTAATAATTACCTGTTTTTTCATTTACATTCCAACTGTGTTCCTGCCCTTTGAAATAGCGTACATATGTATACGTGTTACACATTTTTCCATCTTTCAAAACAGTATATGCCGGAGCATTGGGATATTTCTCATAGCGGTTGTCTCCTGGGTCATTAACGATGTATTTCATACCGAGTTCACCTCCACTAAAACGTTTGTCACCTTCTTTTACACCTGCCGGAGCGTATGGCATATCTTCTGCTGTCCAGGTAGGAGCGCTTTTGGTTTCGTTGGCTCCATAACAGGTGATGAATGATTTCCAGAAACGAGAGTCATTGACACGGTCAAATACCTGCATGGTATACTCTGTAGCACTTACGTATGAGAATTCACGTCCTCCTGAGATGTCACGTTTGCATCCACCTATATCATTGCCTTGATATACGGCCGGATAATAAAGATGCATCTGATTTCCAAAGCGTCCCCATGTTGATTCATCATTAGAGAATTGAGCCGCTAGAATCACTTCGCTTACTTTTTCATTGGCTCCGTTTGGCTGTTCATAGTCCCAAAGTTCTACATAATCACTACACAACGGATGTGCATCTACAACTTCCGAACCATATTGAATAACAGCATCGAGGTCGGATGCTACATAATTACTATTCCAATCGCTGTACAATTCAGACGCACGGAACAAATGTGCTTTTGCAAGGAAATGTGCGGCAGCATATTTGTTAATCCGTCCGATTGATTCACCTTTATTGGGAAGTAGTCTGTAGGCTTCTCCAAAATCAGATATAACCTGTGTGTATATTTCTTCAGCAGAATTCCGTGTGAAATATGTTTCGGCACTTGTAGACGGAGCTAATTTCAAAGGTACGCCACCAAATTGTTTTACTAATTCAAAATAAGCATAAGCTCTAAGGAAATGTGCTTCTCCTAAACGGGTGTTGTATGTAGGTGAACTCTGATTATAATATTGAGGTATGTTCTGAATCAATATGTTTGCGGGTTCAACTAGTCCGTAGTAATTATCCCAGATGGGTTGGTTGGCACCATTTTCAGATGAGTTTAAATCCTGGCTATAGTGATTCCATGCAGGAATTACATTGTTAGCATCGGTAAACTCGTCCACTCCCATATTGTAACATTGGATTCCCCATATATAATTGAATTTAAATTTAAGTTTCTGATAGGCGCCAGTTACCAATTCATCAAGACCTTCCTGGGTTTTAAAACGGTCTGTACTATATTGAGTCGTAAGATTTTCATCAAGGAAAGACTCACTGCACGATGTGATCGAGCTTCCTGTTACGCTGGCTATTAAAGCAGCAAATAATATTCTATTTAATTTCATAATGTCTTTACTTTAATTTGTTGATTAGAATCCGATGTTGACACCTATTACAAAACTCTTCAAAGTGGTAGGTGAACCAAATGTCTTGGTATTATTGTCATAGTTTACCAAGTCTGTATCTAAAAAGTCACATGCCTTATAGATATTGAATGGGTTCATGGCTTGAACATATAGCTTCAGATTATTGATACCCAACTTCTTTAATTGTTGCGGGGTAAAATTATAGCCCAATGAAATATTACGTACTTTAATGTACGATCCATCTTGATAGTTCATTGCACTGTTGAAAGCATCGGCTCCTTCGCCGTTGGAGCCGGGTGAATAGTATTTTGCATTTTCATTTGTACCAGCCACCCAATAGTCTACTTTACGTTGCATATAGCGACCGTCGAGCGTTACAGCTCCTTGCGGGACTGTGAATCCCCAGCGTGACAGAATAAAGAAGGAAAGCTCAAAATTCTTATAGCTGAAAGTGTTGCTCCATCCACCTGTCCAGCGTGGACGTGTATGCCCTACAATTTGCTTGTCATCGTTAGCATCTATTGCACCATCATTATTTAAATCTTTTACTTTGATTTGTCCTGGCTTACGTCCGTATTTAGCAGCTTCTTCAGCTTCTTCCGTTTTCCATATTCCATCATATACCCAGTCGTAATAAACACCGATTTCTTCACCGACAAACCATTTGTTATTCACATCTTCAGTTCTGCCGTTAGATAATTCGTCAATTCGGTTTCTATCCATAGACCATGTTAAAGTAGTGCTCCAGGTAAAATCTTTGGTTTGTACTGGTATTGCATTTACTTGCAAATCAATACCATATCCGGATGTTTTACCCACATTGGCATACGTAGAAACATAACCCGTTAATGAAGGGATTGACATTTCTAATAATAAGTCATTGGTTTTTGTTTTGTATGCATCAATACTACCGGTAAGTCGGTTATTAAAGAAACCATAGTCAATACCGACATTGTATTGTGTAGTTCGTTCCCAGCCTAAGGTTGGATTAGCCATTTTAGCAGGCTCTTTTTGTGAAGGATCGGAAGGTACATAACCTAAAGATGAATCACTTTGTCCCCAGTTATAGTATAAACCGGTGATGGCACCTTTGGTTGCGTATGCTTTGATAGCTGCATTGCCTGTGACACCCATACCTACACGAAGTTTCAACTGATTCAACCAACTGATGTCTTTCATGAAATCTTCCTGATCCATTCTCCATGCAATAGCTGCAGAGGGGAAACTTGCCCATTTGTGCCCTTCGGCTAATTGAGAGGCACCATCCCAACGCATAGATGCCGTTAACAAGTATTTATCTTTGTAACCATAGTTCAGTCGAACCATATAAGATGCCATCTGAGTTTCGGTTAGTCCAGTACCAAAGGAATTCAATGTACCGGCAGATCCCATATTATACCAAAGCTCATCCGACGAGGCTACATTGGTGGCTCTCATATCTCCCATCTCGTAATGATAGGCAGAAGCGGATTGCATCAATGTCATTCCTAGACTATGCTGACCTAGAGTTTTATTGTAATAGATCAGGTTATCCAATGTCCATGCACGCTTTTGTTCGTTCTTATATTGTGCACCGTTGTTACCATCTCCATTGATGCCATCAGCAGCGTTAGCAACTCCTAGAGTGTAAAATTGAAATTCGGGACCAAACTGAAGACGATAGGATAAACCTTCCAGTGGTTTCCAAATTTTTCCGAAATCAATCTGTGAGTACATGCTGGCAGAAGCACGGAAAGTACGGCGTTGATTGGTATTATAGTCTAATTCCCGGATGGGGTTGATGATATTTACGTCACCGCTTGGATAACGGACATATTCACCGTTTTCATCGTAAGGCACAGTCCATGGGATCATGCTTCTTAATGCACTATAGAAGTCACCGGAACCAGTTACGGATTTAGAGAAACTATATCCATAGTCTTGAGTAGAATATGATGCGTTAATTGAAGAACCCATTTTGAACCAATCAACAGGAGTTACGTCAAATGATGTCTTTAATGTATAACGTTCATAGGCTTGTCCTGGTTGTGTTCCTTTTTGATCTAGATAGCCGAATGAAGCATAACCTTGGAATTTGTCCGAACCTCCGGAGGCACTTAAGGTATGTTCGTGGGTGATACCCGTCTGTTTGCCGTGAGATGCCCAGTCGTAGGAGCCGACCTTTGAGGGATCATAATTGCCGTTTGACCATGCTTGCTCGATATTCTTCCACGAAGCGCTTACACTTCCGAATGCTGCTTTATCTGCTTCAAAAGTTGGAGTGGCCGAAGCATAAGAACCCGCATTGTATTTGGCTAGGCGAGCATAATCCAGCCATTCTGTAGCAGACATCATTTCTGTGACATCATGTAATGTTTCAAAAGTAACAGTACCTGAATAGTTCAGGGTTACTTTTCCCTCTTTTCCTTTTTTAGTAGTTACGAGAATTACACCATTGGCACCACGTGAACCATAAATGGCTGTGGCCGAAGCATCTTTCAAAATGTCAATAGCTTCAATGTCGGAAGGATTGATGTTTTCAATACCTCCATTTTGAATTACCATACCGTCTACGACATACAGTGGTCCTTGTTCTGCATTAATAGAGCGTTGCCCACGAATGTTAATGTTACCGACTTCTCCGGGACGTTGGCTAGATGTAATATCCACACCTGCTGTTTTGCCCTGCATTCCTTCCAATGCATTTCTTACAGGCATTGCTTTTAATTCTTTTTCTCCTACGCGGGCCATAGCGCCAGTTACATCGCTTTTCTTCTGTACACCGTAGCCCACAACTACTACTTCATCCAGCGTTTCAGTATCTTCTTGAAGAGTTATCTTGAAGTTAGTATTTCCTGCTACGGATACTTCTTGCTTTTTGTATCCTATATAAGTGATAGTGATTGTACCTTTGGTTGGTACATTGGAAAGAGAAAACTTGCCATTTAAATCAGTAATTGTACCATTAGTAGTACCATTAACCAACACACTGGCACCAATAACCGGTTCTCCGGTAAAATCTGTAACCGTACCCGAAATCGTTTTGTTTTGGGCATAGGATTCTACTATTAAAAAGGAGAACAAAGTGAGAAGAAATAGCCGTCGGATAGTATCCTTATAGGCATACAGGTGATTACCTTTTTTGTTGCTTTTCATACTTTAATTATTAAGTTATAAATATTGGTTTATAGATCCTTTATTGTTGATTTATCTTTTTATCCTCTAATGAAGACTCTTTGTTTCTTTTTATATGGATATTCCTGTAACGTAGTACTTTATAGAGGTTTAGTAGTATAATATATTGTGTGATATTTCTATATTTACATAGCACATTTATTATAGAGTTAAACAAAAGTTAGATTCTCTTTTTAGCATAACCACCTGTGAATCAAACGGATACATATAGATAGCAATCAATTGAGGATAGGATTTGAACAATTAGTACCATTAATATCTTTTTTACCTATTATGAGTTATCCGGCATGCGAATCTTTCTTCGTTCCACTATAGTTATCTTTGCGTTTGACTATAGTTATCCGCAAGGGTAACTATAGTATACTTTGCGGATAACTATAGTGGAACGAAAAAAGAATAGCGATCGGAATGAAATCGATTAGCAGAAGAAGGAAATAAAAATAGCAGTGAAAAACTATCTATACTATAGCAATTGGTCAAGTACGGCACGGAACACCTTATCGGCATGTTCTTGCATAATCTTAATATAATTAAAGATAGGACGGTTATTTTTCATACTGTGTCCGATACAGTATTCTATTTTTTCAATTTGAATGCCTAAATCATATCCGTGTTGTGCAAATGTCTTTCGGGCGGAATAGTAAGTAACCTTTTTCTTTACCCCCGAAAGTTCTGTTACCTTATTTATATGTCGGAAGACTAAACTATATATTTGTTTATAAGATGAATATTTACCAAATTGCAAATGCCCATTTCTCGACATATATTTATCTATAAGCACTTTTGCTTCAGGCTGCAAAGTAAATACAATTTCATTTTCTCCCTTCTTGCTATTGCGTGTTTTGTGACGCACATAACGCATATCGTTCTTATTTTTAAAATCATATGCTAATAAATCTCTCAGGTTGATACCGCCTAAATAATAGGTAAGCATAAAAATATCTCTCACCATGGATAAAGAAGACTTTAAAAGCCGGACATCACGTATTCTCTTCAGTTCATCTATTGACAAATCAAGTTCCCGCACATTACTTGTCGGCATCTTAAAGAGGACAAAAGGATGAATGGAGTAAGATACATAATTCATCTTACCGGCATAATTTACTATCACCTTTATTAAAGTCAGATATATTCTGATAGTTGTATCTGCCAGATTCTCCTCGTGAAGAACTTTGGCAAATCCTTGGATATGTATAGGTGTCAATTGAATTAAAGGAAAATCCCCTTTCATATATTTGACTAATCTTTCGGAAGCTATCTTATAAAGTTTATAAGATTTCTCCCGCTCTTCTCCTTTCATGAAATTCATGTATTCTTTTGCAACAGCTTGAAAGGTTATACCTTTTTTCTTTTGTTCATAAGTAATTATACGTATAAGTTCGGTACATGAAATTGCTGGTAAATAGCTGATCGATGTAACAATTTCTTCATACTCATTGATTAGTTTCCGAAGACAGGCATTCATATTCGCTGCATTCTCATGCCTTACTACTCGACCATTTTTTAGTTGATTGGCAGAATCCAAAGTAAATTGGGTAGATATATATCTGGTTTGAGAATGATGTGCTACGGCTATCCTTATTCGATGTCTGCCATTTGATAATTTTTTAGTTGGAACAACTACAATTGAAAAATTCGCCATATCATTTTTAGGTTTATAAATTACTATTTTCCATACAATAAAATAGAAACAAAAAGGTTCATAGTCATTAGGTACTAATCGAAAATCGCTCCTACAGCATGGAATATCGTGCAAAAGACGGTATTTTCCATGCATTTGTACGATTCTGCATTGCTATATCTTGATTAAGTCGTTATGTTTGCAACACTTTTTCACAGGTAGAGTGTGAAAAAGTGCTTTTAAAAAGAGAATCTAACTTTTGTTTAACTTAACAGATGTAGCTAATAGATATGGAAAACAACAAAAAAAATGCTTCATTTATTTCAATTGCTGGTTGGAAAAGAATGCAGCCATTGTCTTTTTTACTTTACGACGATTTTACTAATCAACAAAAATATGTTTAACTTTAAAAAACATGGTATGAAAAAAAACTATGTCACAACTGCTGTTGCCTTACTACTTTTAGCAGGATGTAGCAACGATATTAAAGAAACTGATATTCAGTTTACCGGTGATACGGGAGCGAAAGTTTCTTTTAGTGCAGTAATAAACAATCATGAGGCTAGCAATCTTGTTACAAGAGCTACGGAAACAAACTGGGAGGCAGAAGACTCGGTAGGAATCACTTGTGGTACGGAACAAGTGAATATTCATTACAAATACAAGGGCAATGGTCTTTTTGCGGCAAAAGGAGGAAATGCAGAAGAGATTTGGGTATTAGGTTCCGGAGAGTATGATGTAGTGGCATACGCTCCATTTTCTGGTACATCAGGTGAAGAACAACCTGTATTGGAAGTGACTACAGCCAGTGACAATCAAGCTACAGCAGAAGAACGTGCGAAGATAGATTTTCTTTTTGCTAAAGGGAAGGCTACATCACAAACCCCGAACGTGACATTAGCATTCAATCATGTGATGAGTCGTATTAGATTGGAGTTTCAAGCTGGCGAAGGTGTGGACTTGGCAGATATAACTTGTTATCTTATTGGGCTTAAGAATAATGGTACATTTAATCCTAAAACAGGGGAGACAACAGTCAGTGAAGACCCTGTTACGGATAAAGATGATATTTATTGGGATAAAATAGGAGAGCAGGATAATTATACAGTACAAGCTATTTTACTGCCACAGAAGGTGCAAGGCAAAGTAACTATCCAAGCTAGAATGAACGGTTATCTTTATGAAGCCGAGTTTGCTAACTTGACAGAATTGAAATCAGGATTTTCTTATAATTACATCATCAAGACAAATAAATACGAGGACAATAATTATGTGTTGACAATTACAGAACAAACGCAAATAATAGGATGGGAGGATGAAAACCACGATCCTATAACATCCGACCCGAGTATAGCTGAAACTGGAACAGAGATAACTAATCCTAGTTGGAATATTACAGAAGAAACCGTAACTCCACAGCCTGTTGTGAAGTGATCTGTTTACCAATCTAATATAGATAAAAATGCTAAAAATATAAACATGAGATTTATGAAAATATATAATTATATATCAATGCTTTTTCTGGCTGGCGCAGCCATAGTTGCGTCTTGCTCGCAAAATGAAGAACTCACCGGAGAAACACCGGATTCTTTGCAGGGATTTCAGATTAGTGTGTCTGATGAAGGATTTATGGACGAAAGTGGTAAGACACGTGCTACAGAGAATGGATATACTACCCGATTTTCTAACGGAGATGCTATCGGTATATTTGCGGTAAGAGGAGAAACGGTGGTAGAGGATATCAAGAATCGGAAATTCACACTGACAGATGGCTATTGGGAATTGACTGATGGAGGGGATCCTATTGAATACAAAGGTTCACAATTTCAGCGGATGACTTTTTATGCATACTATCCGTATAATGCGAATGTGACTTTTGATCCGACGAAGGTGGATCCTTTTGAAACATACGTCAACAATTGGAAAATAGGCAGTGAACAAAATGAAGGAAATTATACACAATATGATTTGATGACGAGTACGGGTAGTGTTCAGGGGGATCGTTTGAAAGGACAGATCGCTTTTACTATGCAACATCGGATGGCTCTTGCGGTAGTGAAGATGCCTAATTTGACCTATAGCTTTACAAATGGCGGTATAGATGATTATTTGTTACCATTAACAGCCGGTTCGTTTACAGTGAACAATACTCAAGCAACTCCTTATTATCAGGAAAGTACGGATACATACCGTTTCTTGGTTAATCCGAAGAAGGAATTCTCAATTAAGGGTACTTATTCTGGAGTAAGTGAGATGGAATATGAAGCTAAAGGTACGCTGGAAGGAGGAACGGCGAAAATGTATACCATCGAAGATAAAAGTAAAATCAACCATACTTTGCAGGTAGGAGACTATTTTTGTGCAGATGGAAAAATAGTTTCAGTAGATGCGGAAACGGTGCCGGAGAATGTGATTGGTATTGTATGTTATGTAGGAAATTCACAACCCAGTGTAACACATACTGAACTCTATTCAGCAGAAGTTGATGCTTTGCGTCGCGATTTCCCTGCATGTACGCACGGTATAGTGCTATCTATTAAGAATTCTGTGGTAAAAGATAGTGAACAAAATGATGTTGCTTTGAAAATGTTCCATTCAAGTAAGTCCGGTTATTATTCAGACTGGTTTACTTCAGATGAGAATTGGGCAAACAAGTTTGTAGGTTGTAACACAGAGAAGGATGTTAACAAGAATGATGCTTCATTGGTTTTCCCAGCACTAATGGGATACAATAATACACAGTTACTTACTATGTGTTACGAAGGTATGGGTAGTCCTTCTACTTGCGACCATGCTTATGCGTATATCAAGGCTTATCGTGAAGCGGAAGCTATTCCGGCAAATGTGACTCCTTGGTATTTGCCCTCTATAATGTGTTGGGATACAGTCGCTAAGAATTTGAGTGTTATTAACCGTTGTCTCAAGAATGTAAATGGTGATGAGATGACCTCTGTCGAGTCAGGAACTAACAGTGGACACTATTGGAGTAGCACACAGCGTTCTCCAGCCAACCAATGGACACACGGTATGGCTGGTGGAAGATATCACATAATTTGTGAACGTGATTCGCGTGCCGGTTATTTCCGTATGATGCTTGCATTCTAAAATAATGACGGTATATAAAGTCCGTTAAAATTATACTTATATCATGAACATATACATATATGAATAAGAAAAACTTTATAAAGGGGACAACCTTACCTGTCGCTCTGTTTTTCACTATAGCAACTTTTGCACCTGCATGGGGATTGCAAACAGCTTCGGCAGCCATCGAAGTTGTACAGCAGCAAAGTACTATAAAAGGAACAGTAGTAGATAGCCAAGGCGAACCGATAATTGGAGCAAGTGTACTTGCGGAAGGAACATCTAATGGTACAATTACCGATATTGACGGTGTATTTAGAATAAATGTACGTCCCGGTGCGAAATTGAAAGTATCTTTTATAGGTTATACCGATAAAAAAGTAGTAGCGAAAAATGACATGAAAGTCATTCTGGTAGAGGATGTGACAGCACTTGAAGAGGTGGAAATCGTAGCTTATGGTACGCAGAAGAAAGTGACCATGACAGGAGCTATCGCTAGTGTGAAGGGAGAAGAATTGACCCGTGTATCTGTAGGTTCGGTTTCCAATGTATTAGGAGGGCAGATGACAGGTTTGACTACCGTACAATATTCCGGTGAGCCGGGAGCGGATGCCGCTGAAATTTTTATTCGTGGTAAAGCTACTTGGGAAAATTCTTCACCGTTAATTCAGGTAGACGGTGTGGATCGTGAAAGTATGAGTGATATCGACCCGAATGAAATTGAATCCATTTCTATCTTGAAAGATGCTTCGGCAACAGCCGTATTTGGTATTCGTGGAGCAAATGGGGTCATTTTGATTACAACTAAACGAGGAAAGGAAGGAAAGGCGAAAATTTCGTTTACTACTTCTGCTTCTGTATTGATGCCTACAAAAATGGTAGAACAGGCAAGTTCCTATGACTATGCCCGTTTTCATAATCAAATGATGTCCGGTGATGGCAAATCTGCCTTATTTAGTGATGGCGTGATTCAAAAATTTGCAGATGGTTCCGATCCTATTCGTTTCCCAAATATACAATGGGCTGACTATATTATGAAAAGCTCTACGCTTCAGAGCCAGCATAATCTGAACATCTCGGGAGGAACAGATAAAGTACGTTATTTCATCTCTGCAGGTGCTTATACGCAAGGAGGACTTTTTAGTGAGTTTGATCTTCCTTATAATTTAAGCTATCAGTACCGTCGGTTTAACTATCGTACAAACTTGGATATGGATGTCACTAAAACGACTACTTTGTCATTCAATATTAGTGGTAATGTGAATAATTCAGATCAACCGCGTACGAGTCAGGGATCTTCCGGATTGATTAAAAATATGTATTATGCTACTCCTTTCTCCAGTCCGGGAATCATAGATGGAAAATTGGTAAATTCGAGCGATGAGACTTATTCAGACGGACTGAAATTACCATTTACAGGAGGTACAGGTATGGGATATTATGGAAATGGGTTCAGCCAGACCAGCAACAATTCGCTGAATGTGGATGTGATTCTGGATCAAAAAATGGACTTCTTGACTAAAGGACTTTCCTTTAAAGTGAAGGGATCTTATAACAGCTCGTTTACAGTTAATAAAGTCGGTTCTGGTGGGTCTATTGCTACATACACTCCTGTATTGATGGATGACGGTAGTATTGCTTATCGTAAGTTTGGAGAGAATACAGATGTGAAGTATTCGTATACTACAGGCAAAGCACGTAATTGGTATATGGAAGCCAGCTTTAATTATAATCGTACTTTTGGTGATCATACGGTGACAGCCTTAGTTTTGTATAATCAACAGAAAGAGTATTATCCGAAATTATATTCGGACATTCCTCATGGATATGTCGGATTAGTCGGACGTGTCACTTATGATTGGAAGAGCCGCTATATGGCAGAGTTTAATGTGGGTTATAACGGTTCGGAAAACTTTGCGTCCGATTTGCGCTTTTCTTATTTCCCGGCTGGTTCTATAGGTTGGGTGATGAGTGAAGAGAAGTTTTTCCGTCCTTTGAAGTCGGTGGTTAGCTTCTTGAAATTACGTGCCAGTGTCGGTTTGGTAGGTAACGATAATATTGGAGGATCGCGGTTTATGTATATGGCTGATCCATATAATGTCGGTTTAGGTGACTTGGCAAATCGTGTAACGGCAAGTGGAGGAGCAACTAACGCCTGGGGATATGGATTCGGAACAGATAATGGTACTGTTAGTCTGGGTGCGCGTGAGGTAGCTAAGAATAACCCTGCTGTGACATGGGAAAAAGCTCTGAAACGGAACTATGGTGTTGATATTAACTTCCTTGATGACCGTCTGAAAACAACCTTTGAATATTATAAAGAACGTCGTAATGACATCCTTTTGCGTGACGGTACAGCTCCGGGAATGTTAGGGTTCATTACTCCCTATTCAAATTTAGGAAGTGTAGACAGTTGGGGCTGGGAACTTTCTTTAAAATGGAACGATAAGATTGGCGATAATTTCCGTTATTGGGCGGGTATTAACCTTTCTTATAATCAGAATGAGATTCTTGAAAAGAAGGAAGCCCCGCAGAATAATTTATATCAATATCAGAAGGGACACCGTATCGGTTCGCGTAGTCAATACGTTTTCTGGCGCTTCTATGATGAGGATACACCTGCGTTATATGAGCAGACATTTAATCGTCCGTTCCCCACTCACGAGAGCATTCTTCAAAATGGAGATGCGGTATATGTTGACTTGAATGGTGACCGTAAGATTGATGCGAACGACGCAAGTTATGACTATGGCTTTACGGATGATCCTGAATATATGCTAGGTATTAATTTAGGATTCAGTTGGAAGAATCTGGAAATAAGTACTCAATGGACAGGGGCCTGGAACGTAAGCCGTATGATTTCGGATGTATTTCGTCAGCCGTTCTATTCATCTTCCAATAGCGAGCAGGGAGGATTGTTGGCATACCATTTGGACCATACATGGACACCGGAAAATCCGTCACAATCTTCGGAGTATCCGAGAGCTACCATTGACAATGCGAAGAATAACTATGCTACCTCCACCTTATATGAGAAAGATGCAAAATACCTGCGTTTGAAAACTCTTCAGGTGGCATACAATTTTCACTTCCCATTGATGAAGAAACTTGGACTGAATACATGCCAGTTGGCTTTTGCAGGATATAATTTGTGGACTATTACACCTTATTTGTGGGGTGATCCGGAGGCAAGAGCTACTAATGCACCTTCTTATCCATTGTCCAAGACTTATACGTTGAGCTTGAAATTAGGATTCTAAAATAGATAAAGGAAAGATACAATGAAATTACAAAATAAATGGTTCATCGGTGCGATGTTGGGAGCGGCAGTTTGTTTGGTTTCCACTTCATGTGTGGACGAAATTAAATTCGGAAACTCTTTTTTGGATAAGGCACCGGGCGGAAATGCTACTATTGACACAGTGTTCAATAGTGCGGAATATACGCGCCAATTTTTGAACACCTGTTACAGTAGACAGTATTACGGATTACCCTATAATACGGACAGTAACGGTAATATTCCTGATTCTTCCAGTCCTTATTTAGGAAAGAAGGATGCGCTAACAGACTGCTGGTCACTTTATTTTAGTGACGCAACTGTATATCAGCAGTATTATTTGGGTTCTCTCAATGCCAACTATGGCACGCGTGGTAATATTTTCCCATATACACGGGAAATGGTATGGGAAGTAGTGCGCTGGTGCTGGTTGTTAATGGAAAATATAGATAGAGTGCCGGGCATGGATAGCACTGAAAAAACTCAGTTGGTGGCAGAAGCTAAATGCCTGATTGCGGCACGCTATTTTGATATGTTCCGTCATTATGGAGGTCTTCCATTGTTATATGCTTCATTCACCGGTACGGAGTCAGGTTATGAAATCCCCCGTGCTACGGTAGAGGAGACTGTTAACTACATGATAAAGATGTTGGATGATGCTATCAATTCCGGTGGATTGGTGTGGGCTTATGCTGATGCCGATCTTGCCAGCAAGGCCGGACACTGGACAAAGGCCGGTGCGATGGCATTGAAATGCAAAATCTGGCAATTTGCCGCTTCTCCGTTGTTTAACGATGTCAACGGATATGCAGGAGGAAACTCAGAGGCTGAACAGCAGCATCTGGTATGGTACGGCGGCTACCATGCGGAACTTTGGGATAACTGTTTGAAGGCTTGTGAAGCATTCTTTAAAGAGCTGGAGAGTCAAGGCGGGTATAGCCTGAATAAGGCTTCGGAAGAAACACCGGAACAGTATCGGCAGGCATATCGTATGGGATATATTCGTCAGAACAGCAAGGAGGTCTTGCATTCTGTCCGCACGAATATGTCGGACGCTTTCAACTCAAGTTCTTATATGTGGCATTCCTGGGCTGTTCCGTCACTTTGTCGTACCGAATATCCGCCTACACAGGAATATGTGGAGATGTTCCCATGGGCCGACGGTACTCCGTTTGACTGGAAAAAGGCGGAAACAGAAGGTAAGTTGGATGCAATGTTCCTGACCGGAACATTCAAAAATGGAGAACAACTATTGTCGGAAATCGTATTAACCCGTGATCCTCGTCTGTATGAGCATTGCATGGTAAACGGATTGCCGAAGATGTTAGACTGGAGTGCAGGAACAATGTCCGGTTTACCTTATGAACTGTGGGTCGGAGGATACGATGAAGGACAAAATGCAGCGCTTGAATCAGGTAACTATGCGACTGGTTATAAAAATATGAAATATTATTTGGGAACAGAGTACCAACGTCAGTATACGCATTGGGTATATCTTCGTTTATCTGACATTTATTTAACTTATGCAGAGGCCTTGCTTCAAGCCAAGAATGATCACCGGGGCGCTATTAACCAAATGAATATAGTACGTGCCCGTGTAGGATTGAAGAAAGATTTGGCGGAGTGTGTTACAGATAAGAATTTACTTTCTGACAAAGCAGCCTTATTGGAAGAATTGCTGTGCGAGCGTGTTCGGGAATTGGGGCTTGAAGATAGCCGTTACTTTGATCTTATCCGTTACAAACGTGCCGATCGTTTCGAGAAGCGCCTGCACGGGTTGCTCACCTATCGTTTGGATGATACCGGTAATCGTATAACGGGAAATGCTAAATGGAATGAAGGAGATAAGAACAAGGGAGCATTGCAGCCTACTCGTTTTGAATATGAAAGGTTTGAGTTATCCAAACCGGTCCGTCGTTGGTGGACATACGGATTTGATCCCAAATGGTATCTTTCTCCATTCCCGCAAACGGAAATTAACAAAGGATATGGATTGATTCAGAATCCGGGTTGGTAATGTGAGACAGCGAAATAGATTAAAACAATATTGAATATTGATTTATATGAGAAAAAATAAGATTCTGATACTGGCTTTACTGGTTTGTTTGAGCATTCCGGTCAGAGCGCAGAATACAGACAACAACATTATAGGTATTGTTGTTGATAAATCGGGAAACCCAGTCTATGGAGCGTCCGTTAATGTGGAAGGTGGCGCAGTGGAGACCCGGGTTGAAACTGATAAAGATGGTAAATTCGAGATTGCGGTCGAGAAAGGACAACGTTTGAGTGTCGTTTCTGTCGACAAAGGCTCTACCACAGTTGTGGCAAAGACTGATGGTCCGATGACCATTGTGATGGGATATGCAGCTCAGACTATTGATGTGGGAGCTAACCGGACATTCAATCGTCATGAATCAACAGCAGCTGTTTCTACCACCTATAACGAAGAGTTTAATAAGCGGTCTTCCCGGAATATATCCAATTCTTTATATGGATATGGATTGGGCCTTACTACTTTGCAGAATGCGGTCAGTACCGGGTTAATGGCAGATCCTACCTTTTATGTACGTGGTTTGCAGAGCTTGTCAAGTAGTACACCGCTTGTGCTGGTTGACGGTTTGGAACGAGACATGAGCTTGGTGAGTCCGGAAGAAGTAGAATCCGTTTCCATCCTGAAAGATGCCGCGGCTGTGGCATTGTACGGATACAAAGGAGTGAACGGTGCGATCTTGATTACGACGAAGCGTGGTAAGTACAAAACAAAAGAGATAACCTTTACGTATGATCATATCATTAACACACAGTCTCGACGTCCGGAATTTGTGGATGCGGCTACGTATGCTTCTGCAGTGAATGAAGCGCGTGGATATGAAGGTTTGGGAGCTCGGTATACTCCGGAAGAAGTCGATGCTTTCCGTAATGGAGTAGGCAGTGGAGGGGCTTCCCGTATGTACCCTTATCTCTATCCTAATGTGAACTGGATTGATGAAACCTTTAAAGACAGAGGAGTGTCTAATAAATATACGATCGAATTCCGTGGAGGAGGAGCAAAGTTCCGCTACTATACTATGGCGAATTTATTAACAGACAAAGGGTTTATCAAAACCCCGAATGCAAATGACGGATATTCTACACAAAATATGTATTCACGTGCTAATTTGCGTACAAATCTGGATATTGATTTAACCGCCACTACCAAATTGAAGTTGAATCTTCTCGGTACCTTGTCCGAATCTCGGATTCCGGGGGCTTCGGTTAACCTATGGGATATGATTTATTCGATTCCTTCTGCAGCTTTTCCGGTTCGTACGGAAGATGGCAGTTGGGGAGGAAGTACTACTTGGGCGGGAACATCGAATCCTGTCGCACAATCGCAGGGAGCTGCTTATTCTAAAGGACACTCTCGTAGTTTGTTTGCCGACCTTACCTTGTCACAAGATTTGTCTGGTTTGCTGAAAGGATTGGGAGCTAACTTTCGTTTAGCTTATGACAACTATTCCAATATTCTGGAAGATCATAGCAAGACTTATACGTATGCCGGTTATGCAACAAGCTGGACAACTAACGGTCCGTTTTATACTGCCATTTCAGGTGGCGAATCCAGTGAAATGGGTTCGGGTGCAGGTATTGACAACTGGACGCGCCAATTTAACTTTGCAGGTAGTGTCGATTACAATCGCTCGTTTCGGAAGTGGGATGTGTATTCTCAATTCAAATGGGATTATGAGTATCGTGATTCATACGGATTGAACACTACTATTTATCGGCAAAATGTTTCCTGGTATAATCATGTAGGCTTCTCTAATCGCTATTATTTGGATCTGGCATTGGTTGGCTCGGCCTCCAGCTTATTGGCACCGGGACATAAATGGGCTTTCTCTCCTACCATTTCTGCTGCTTGGGTACTTTCGGAAGAAAAATGGTTGAAAGATGTGTCTTGGGTGAACTTCTTGAAATTGCGCGCTTCGTTTGGAGTGATCAATGTTGATTATCTGCCTAAAGACGGAAGTACTACCGTATATGACTATTGGGATCAGATTTATACGACTACCGGTACGCAATATAAGTTTAACAGTAGTTACGACTCTGAATTCGGAAGTACTATTATCGGGCGCCTGGCAACTGCTAATTCGACACATGAGAAAGCGTATAAATACAATGTTGGTGTTGATGCCGTGTTGTTCAATGGACTGGACGTGACGGCAGAAGGCTATTACCAACGGAGAAAAGATATTTGGGTCTCTTCCGAAGGAAAATATACCGATGTGTTGGGCGTAGATGCTCCGTTCGAGAATGCCGGAATCGTTGATAGCTATGGCGTGGAACTAGGACTTAACTATACGAAACGGTTAGGAGATGTAGTGTTCAACCTTGGCGGTAATTTTGCTTGGAATAAGAATGAAATTAAGGAACAACTGGAAGAACCGCGTTTGTATAAGAATCTTGTGCAAACAGGAAATCGGTTGGGACAAGTATATGGAATGGTAGCTGAAGGTTTCTTCAAAGATAAAGAAGATATAGCAAACAGCCTTCCGCAAAACTTTAGTACGGTAGTGCCGGGAGACATAAAATATAAAGATGTGAATGGAGACGGAATCATTGATGCCAATGATAAAACAGCTATCGGTTATAGTACGACGGCTCCAGAAATTTATTATTCTTTCCATTTGGGAGCCGAATGGAAAGGGATTGGAGTAGATGTAATGTTTCAGGGAACAGGTAACTATTCTGCTGTCTTGAATACGAAGAGTATGTTTTGGCCGTTGATAAATAATACGACACTTTCTACTCATTATTATGAGAATCGTTGGACACCGGAAAATCAAAATGCCAAATATCCTCGTTTGAGTTCACAGAGTAATGCCAATAACTATCAGGCTAATACAGTTTGGTTGGCGGACCGGTCATTCTTGAAGTTACGTAACGCGGAGGTGTATTACAGATTTCCGGAAGAATGGATGAAGAAGACTAAGATATTGGGGAGTGCCAAGTTATATGTCAGAGGAACAGACTTGTTCTGTTCAGATCATATTGATGTGACAGATCCGGAATGTTATGGTGTAGCGACTCCGCTGAATAAGAGTGTAGTAGTCGGTGTTACGATTGGTTTTTAATCATAAAAACAAAGCGAAAGAATGAAACTGAAAAACATTATCTACGGAATGATGTGTGTAGCCGCACTCGGTTCCTGCTCAGATAAGATGGAATATCATGAGTACAATAATTATGATGAGGATTTTGTGAAGCTCAACTTCGGTAATGTAGGAGGGCTGATAACAAATATCTATTTGTCCATGGATGTGGACTTTGGAAACTATAGCGGGGCAATTCTTGGTTCTGCTACCGATGAGTCCGAATATGCTTATTCGGGAAATCAGATTGAAGACTTTTACAATGGTTCTTGGAGTCCGTCGAATGCTAAAAGTAGCATGTGGACGTCCTGTTATGAAGGGATAGCCAATTGTAATTTATATCTGGAGAAGTTTACCGGACTGACATTTCCCGAGTTGGCTTTGAACAGTGATTATGCACAACAGATGTTCCGCTATACCAATTACCAGTATGAGGTACGTTTCCTTCGTGCATATTTCTACTTTAACTTGGTACGGCAATATGGAGATGTGCCGTTTAGCGACCATATATTAACAGCCGAAGAATCGAATACGTTATCGCGCAGACCGGCACAGGAGATTTTTGATTATATCATAGCCGAATGTGATGATATTAAAGATAAGATTATCGTCGATTACAGTAAACTGGGAGATATGGCATTGCCTAGTAGTCCGGCGGAAACAGGACGTGCCAACCGTAAAACGGTATTGGCCTTGAAAGCTCGTGCAGCATTGTATGCGGCAAGTCCTTTATTTAATCCGACTGATAATAGAGAACTGTGGTATCGTGCAGCTAAAGCCAATAAGGAAATTTTAGATGACAGTAATGGGTTTGCTGAAAAGGCAAAACTCTTAGTGGAGGATTATTCATCACTTTGGAGCAAGGACAATTACAATGACGCTACTAATGAATTGATTTTTCTCCGTCGTGCCACTACTACCACTAATTCTTTTGAGGGATATAACTTCCCGGTAGGGTTGGAAAATTGTAAAGGTGGAAACTGTCCCACACAGACACTGGTGGATGCGTATGAGATGAAGGATACAGGGTTGCGTCCGGACGAGTTGGATAACTATGATCCTGCTAATCCTTATTATACCAACCGCGACCCTCGTTTCTATCTGACTATTGCCAAGAATGGGGACGAAAAGTGGCCTAACTGGAATACTGTTCCTCTGCAAACCTATCAGGGCGGACTAAATGCGGAGCCTTTGAGTGGCGGAACTCCGACTGGCTATTATCTGAAGAAGTATTGTCAGACGGCAGTAGACTTACGTGCCGGTACAGCTTCAAAGACCTATCATTCATGGATTACATTCCGTTTTGGAGAGTTCTATTTGAATTATGCGGAAGCTGTATATAAGTATCTGGGTAGTCCGTATGCAACGGATAATGAATTTACAACTTCGGCTGTGGATGCTATCAAAGTAGTTCGTACGCGTGCCGAGATGCCCGGATTCCCTCAAGGGATGACCAATGATGCTTTCTGGAAGAAATATCAGAATGAACGTATGGTAGAATTGGCCTTTGAAGGACATCGTTTTTGGGATGTACGTCGTTGGAAGGAGGGTGACAAACATTTCAAGAACATTGTTGAAATGAAGATTACGAAGAATGGGGATGATACTTATACGTATGAACGTAAGGTAAAAGAAAGAAGTTGGGATGATAAGATGTATTTCTTCCCGATTCCGCAGAGTGAAAAATCTAAGAATCCTAATTTGGAGCAGAATCCGGGGTGGTAACCCACAACCGGAATGCTGATGAATAGTGATAGGATATTCTTGCATAGAACGGATGTTTATAGAATAAAAAAACGAAAGAAATGAAGAAACATTATATAATACTGGGGCTGTTTTGTCTGCTGGCCATAGTTGCCTGCTCGGATAATGACCCCGTCGTTGAAGTGAACAATGGCAATCAGACGGAAGAGGAGTTGCCGCCTCTGCCTACTGAAGTTATAACGGGTAGCCGTGCAATGTGGGTTAGTTACGACCCGGCACCAAATGTTGACGCCAATAACTCTTCCGGCATATCATCCGCATTGATTAGCTGGAGATTATTGAAGACCGATCCGTCTAATGTTGCTTTTGATATTTATAAGTCGGTAGACGGCGAGACGGAAGTGAAATTGAATGAGAAACCTATTTCGAATACTACTTCTTGGGTGGATGCGGATATTGATGTATCAAAAACGAATGTATACCGGGTCACTCTTGCCAATCAGGCTGAAACGCTTTGCGATTATACCTTTACCTCTGAAATGGCAGAAAAGTTTTATCATGAGATTAGATTAAACATGAATGTACCCGATGCGTCGATTACATATTCTCCTGATGATATTCAGCTAGGTGACTTGGACGGTGACGGTGAATTGGAGATTGTGGTGAAGAGAGAACCGTATGATGGTGCCAACCAGGGGGGATGGAATAATGGTTCGACCTTGTTGGAAGCTTATAAGATGGATGGTACTTTTTTGTGGCAAATTGATTTGGGAATCAATATTCGTTCCGGTTCACATTATACTTCATATATTTTATACGATTTTGATGGAGATGGTTTATGTGAAATAGCTTTCCGCTCTTCAGAAGGTACAAAGTTTGGGGATGGTAAGGTCATTACCGATGCTTATGGTAATGTGAACGATTATCGAATTCGTCAGACTGACGCTGTGGGCTGGTATTCGGGAGCAAGTATTAATACAATTTGCGGTTTGATAATGGAAGGTCCCGAATATATCTCTATTTGCCGTGGATATGATGGACGTGAAATTACCCGGGTGGATAATATTCCTCGTGGTGGAAGTGGTTCAAAAGCGTCGCGTGCTAAATATTGGAGTGAATATTGGGGAGATGATTACGGAAACCGCATGGACCGTTTCTTTATCGGGGTGGCTTATCTGGATGGTATACCTGACGAAGCGACCGGAGTGAGAACAAGCAACCCCAGTCTGATCATCAGTAGAGGTATTTATCATAATTGGCAAGTATGGGCACTCGATTTGAAAGGGAATAAACTGGAAACCCGTTGGAAGTTTGATACAGCCGAACATTCTTCAAAATGGTTGTCCATGTGTTCGCATAGTTTTCGTGTAGCGGACTTGGACGATGATGGAAAAGATGAAATCTTGTATGGTTCTGCGGCTATAGATGATGATGGAAGCGAATTGTGGTGTACCGGAAACGGTCATGGTGACTGTTTATGTGTTGGCAAATTTATAAAAGACCGTTCAGGATTGCAAATTGTTGCTTCATTTGAAGAACCGGGCAATTATAATGGACAAGGACACGGTTATGGATGTCAAGTGATTGATGCAAGAGATGGTGGCTTGATTACCGGCCATGGAGCGGGTTCGACTACTGATGTCGGTCGTTGTATTGTGGCAGATATCGATCCGGATAGCCCGAATTTTGAGTACTGGTCTTCTTTGCAGGAAGGGGTATTCAGTTGTAGTGGCAGTGGATTGGTATCCAGTACATATCCTACAGGTATTGGTGGTGGAGTTTTGTATAATGTAGCCATTTATTGGAGCGGGCAGCCGACAAGAGAAATGCTGGACCGTGCTTGTGTCGTGAGCTATAAAGAGAACCCTGATGTAAACAAGACGAATAAGACTCGTTTGGTATATTTTGGAACTTACGGTAGCAATGACGGTAACCATAGCACCAAATACAATCCTTGTTACTATGGTGATTTTCTCGGTGACTATCGTGAAGAAGTAATAATGGGTTCAAGTGACATGAAATCTATTTATATATTCTCCACGAATCATCCTACCGAATTCCGTCTTCCTCACTTGATGACCGATCATAATTATGATATGTCTCAAGCGATGCAGAATATGGGATATAACCAGGGAACTAATTTAGGTTACTATGTAGGTGCTGAAACTTTGAAAAAAGCAGAATAAAAAGGTTTTTGAATAAGAAATCTCTTATTTGATATGAGTTTGTTGAAAAAGAACAATCCGGCTAACTGTCGGGTTGTTCTTTTTTTCATAGTTGAACGAATCGCCATATATATGGATAATATTCTATTTCTTAATTGATCGGCTCTCCCTACCTTTGTAAGGTGAGATAGCAAATATACATATGAAAAAACTCTTTATCCTTTTGTTCCTCTTCATCACTTTAGGAACAAACGCACAAAACAATAAAGTTTCCGGCCTCAACGCCCGCCAGTTTCATAAATATTGGAAGGTAGAGTCGGAATCTCCGGATTATAAAGTGACATTTCAGGGTGATACCGCTGAAATACTGTCTCCTAAAGGCCTTACCTTATGGAGGAAAGAAAAGATGAGCGGACGGGTAACCATTGAATATGATGCGTGTGTAGTTGTAGAAAAAGAAGGAGACCGTTTGAGTGACCTGAATTGCTTTTGGATGGCTTCGGACCCCAAACATCCTGATAATATATGGAAACGTGAGAAGTGGCGTAGCGGAATCTTTCTGAATTGTTATTCTTTGCAACTCTATTACATGGGATATGGTGGAAATTATAACTCTACTACACGCTTCCGTCGTTATGACGGCAATGAAGCAGGAATCACAGATCCCAAAGTACGTCCTGCCATACTGAAAGAATATACAGATACCGAACATTTGCTAAAAGCGAACCACTGGTATCACATTAAGATAACAAATGAAAATAATAGGGTTAGTTATTACATAGACGGCAAGCGACTGGTGGACTTCCGCGATGCCGAACCTCTGACAGAAGGATGGTTCGGCTTTCGCACCACCTTATCCCGTACCCGTATTACAAACTTCCGCTACGAATGTTTGCCATCCCAAACGTCTACTGTTCCTTTACATTGGATCGGCAATACTCCTGAACAAGACAAAGCTGTAAGTTTCGGAGTTCCTTTTGATGAAGGCTACCTATTTCCTGAAACTTCATTGCGACTAAAAACAGATAGAAATCAAGAGATTCCGGTAGATACTTGGCCATTGGCTTACTGGCCGGATGGTTCCGTGAAATGGAGCGGAGTTGCCGGAGTCATTCCTGCCGGAACAGAAAGACTGACATTAGAAAAAGCCCCCCGGAAAGCAAAAACTATCAATAAACAGCCTAATGCTTCTATTGCAATCACTGAAACGCCTGAAAATATTCAAATTGAAACAGGGCTAATTTCCGTATTTATTCCCCGACGCGGAGATTTCCTGATTGATAGCCTATTATATAAAGGAACTAAAGTAGGAGAGAAAGCGCGTCTGATTTGTAATACTCAAAGCGAGCCGATTCAAGAAAATACATCTCAAATATCTTTTACTCATTACATAGGAGAAATAAAATCAGTAACCATAGAACGTCTGGGCTCTGTACGGGCACTTGTAAAGTTGGAAGGGATACATCGGAACACGAATAAGAAGATTGATACGAATCACTCTGAAGGGGAAGGGAACTATGCGAATAACTCTGATATGAACAAACTGAATAACCGTGAGTGGCTTCCTTTTGTGGTACGTCTCTACTTTTATGGTGGCAGTGAACAGATCAAAATGGTACATAGTTTCGTCTATGACGGAGATCAGAAGAAAGATTTCATTCGTAGTTTAGGTATCCGTTTCGACGTTCCTATGCGTGAAGCTCTGTATAATCGTCATATTGCTTTCTCGTGTGCAGATGGAGGAGTGTGGAGCGAGCCGGTACAACCATTGGTAGGGCGTCGCATACTCACTTTAAATAAGGCAGATAATAAGAAAAATAGTAATGAAAAGAAGGACGCACAACAGAAGCCAACAGATGAACCCTCCCTGCAACAGCAGCAAATGGAAGGCAAACGTATTCCGCCTTATGAATCTTTCGATGAAAAGAACCGCTCTCTGCTCGATAACTGGGCTTCATGGAATGATTACCGTCTGTCTCAACTCACTGCCGATGCTTTCTCCATTCGTAAACGTGCCAATAACGATAATCCCTGGATAGGAACCTTTTCCGGCACACGTAGCGATGGATATACTTTTGTCGGGGATATTACTGGAGGATTAGGACTTTGTATGCATGACTTTTGGCAGTCTTATCCCTCTTCTATTGAAATTTCAGACGCACGAACCCCGGTAGCTACCCTTACCGCCTGGTTGTGGAGCCCGGAGTCCGAACCTATGGATTTGCGGCATTATGATCGTATAGCTCATGACCTGAATGCCAGCTATGAAGATGTTCAGGAGGGCATGAATACGCCATACGGCATTGCCCGTACAACTACGTTTACACTGATCCCACAAAGTGGATATACCGGGAAAAAGGCTTTTGCTGATTATGCCAAACAATTTTCTAGCCCTAGTCTGTTACTGCCAACCCCGAATTATCTTCATGCCCGCCAAGCTTTCGGGATATGGAGTCTCCCTGACCGTACCACTCCATTCCGTACTCGTGTAGAAGACCGCTTGGATGCTTACATTGACTTCTATCAGAAAGCAATCGAACAAAACAAGTGGTACGGTTTCTGGAATTATGGTGATGTGATGCACGCTTATGACCCCGTTCGTCATACCTGGCGTTACGATGTCGGAGGATTTGCCTGGGACAATACGGAACTGGCTTCTAATATGTGGCTATGGTATAATTTCCTGCGTACCGGGCGTATTGATATTTGGCGTATGGCAGAAGCTATGACGCGTCATACAGGTGAAGTGGATGTCTATCATATCGGCCCCAATGCCGGATTAGGCAGTCGGCATAATGTAAGTCATTGGGGATGCGGAGCTAAAGAAGCGCGAATCAGCCAGGCCGCCTGGAACCGTTTCTACTATTACCTTACTACGGACGAACGTTGCGGTGATTTAATGACTGAAGTGAAGGATGCCGACCACAAACTCTATGACTTGGACCCTATGCGCCTGGCCCAACCTCGCAGTGAATATCCTTGTACCGCTCCCGCCCGTTTGCGTATCGGTCCCGACTGGCTGGCTTATGCCGGTAATTGGATGACAGAATGGGAGCGCACAGGTAACACAACTTATCGTGATAAAATAATAGCAGGAATGAAAAGCATTGCCGCCCTGCCTAACCGCCTTTTTACCGGTCCCAAAGCTCTAGGATTTGATCCGTCAATAGGGATCATCACAACCGAATGTGACCCCAAACTGGAAACAACCAACCATTTAATGACGATCATGGGCGGATTTGAGATAGCCAATGAAATGATGCGTATGATTGATATACCCGAATGGAAAGACGCCTGGCTTGACCATGCTGCACGTTACAAGAAGAAAGCATGGGAGCTTAGCCATAGCCGTTTTCGTGTTTCCCGCCTGATGGCTTACGCAGCTTATCACTTGCGTAATACCCAAATGGCTGAAGAAGCCTGGAAAGATTTGTTTACCCGGTTGGAACATACACCTGCACCGCCTTTCCGCATCACTACCATACTTCCGCCGGAAGTACCGTCTCTATTAGATGAATGTACGAGCATCAGCACGAATGATGCTGCTCTTTGGAG
>OGGA01000494.1_pt1 | contig 27135 bp, 22 predicted proteins | sample 1571041 | NCBI WGS metagenome assembly OGGA01 (sample SAMEA2582057, study PRJEB24529) | metagenome | biome: Human gut stool | place: China | collected 2011 | reverse complement strand
GAAGAAATTGCAGCTATATGGATGCAAAGTATTTTTTCTGTACACAAATATAAAAAGCACAGCGGTTCTCAAAAAGAACCTGTAATGTGTAAATAAAGTCCCAAGAGACCGCTGTCATGTCTCATTGTAACACCGCACAGCCTGCTTTGCAGACTGCCGCCTTATAAGGATATAACGATAGCCGAAGAAAATCAAGGAAAATCTGATATTATTCCGTGTCCACCTCGCCTACTACAATTGGCGTAATGATCACATTTTCCGCGGAAACATTTGTTTTGCGTTTCACAATATCCTCCACCTGTGCGCGCTTTGCATCCGTCACTTCTCCCATATTTAAGACAACATCACAGCTGTCCTCGGTGATACTTACCACCACATCTGTGAATCCTTTTGCCTCCAAAAGCATTTCTGCCGCATTCTCGCGCTCCGCGATATCCGTCATCGCGATCATTTTATTGATCGCATCCTGTTTTAATTCATCGGAAATCGCATTATTGTTTACAATCTCCAGCAGAGTCTCCTTATTTTTTGAGCGGATCTGTTCACGGTTTAATTTCATTTCCGAAGCATAGTCGATATTGGCAACGGTCGTACTGGTGAGCACCGCCTCTCCCGGATTGACGACTTCCTCTGCCCCTGCTGTTCCATCTGCCACTGTCTGCCCTGTTCCTTCCGCTGCAGGTTCTCCCTCCGTGCCCGCCGCTGTCTCTGCGCTTCCATCCGTTACTGCCGCTGTCTCCGTCCCGTCCGGTTCCTCCGCCGTAAAAATCTCATTCTGCAAAATATCTTCATCCGAAATGTCGTAATCCTCTTCCAGTTCCCCTGCACTCACCTCTGCGTTTGCCGCCTCCGCCGCTGTCTCAAGTTTTCCGTCATCCATATTGTTATTCATGTAACTGAAATACCCTGCAACAGCGATCATAAGCGCCAGTGCCGTGATCACCAGCTGATTTTTTCGAAATATTTTCTTCATGTGATTCCTCCTTATTTACCCTCTGGAACTACTCATCTTCACTACTTTTATTTTATGTGCTTCCACCCGGAATAATGCCATTACTGTATCGGAAATATCAGAAATCACCCTGGGATCATCCCCGCCCTCTGCCACCACCAGAACGCCCTCTACTTTGGGAAGCACTTCTTTTGTCACATAAGGCTGCTTTTCACTGCCGTTTTCCACATACACCGTTGTCTCCTCCGTCTCCTGCTCCGTCGTTGTACGGGTTCCTCCACCGGCATCACTTTCCTCGATATGGTTCGTCTGTTCTTTCTGATCTTTTTCCACGATCGTTTCACCGGAATCTGACAGTGTGATCATCACCTCTGTCTCTCCTACCCCCTCCATCTGCCCAAGCACATGCTTCAGCCTCTTTTCCATCGCAGCCGCATATACATTCTGGCTGCCCTGCGTGCTCCCGGAATCCAGAACCGCTACAGCTGTCTCCTGCTCCGCCGTACTTTCACTATCTGACTGCTTTGGTGATAACGGCATTGCAATGATCAGGATCAGCACACCTGTAAGTGCAATTGCGATCCAGTCACTTTTTTTGAGCTGCCGCAGTCTATTCATACAGGATATCCAACTGTTCTTCCGATAATTGATAATAACTCACCAGCTTTTCTTTTAATTTTTTATATGCGCCATCCTCAGAAGCCTGTTTTTTCTGTCCATCATCCAGCACGACTTTTCCGATCACAATCCCTTCCTTTACCGGATTAGTCAGCGTCATGCGGATACATTTGATCTCATAATTTTCTGTCATCTCCACTGCGATCTCCTTCACTGCAAAATTTTCTTCCTGTGCCATCTGTGTAACATCAAGTGCAATGGCATCCTCGTACTTTTTCACATAGTGATCATTATCCAGATAAGTGATTTTTTCTGCATCTGACTGTACCTCCTCCATCTTCTGTAAAAAAGACTGATATTCAATTTTTTCCAGAAAAGCGTCACTCTCTCCCATCCAGCCCAAAACCGGATAGAGCAGTCCAAAGACCAGGATCATCTGCGAAAAAAAACGGATATACTTCTGCATGCCCGCCTTCGGAACCATCTCAAGCAGTATCGTGAGCACAAGGAAAAGAATGACATAGCTTTTCAGATAACTAAAAATCTCGTTCATCGGTTTCTTCCTATTATCCTCAATAAATAAATCCCGACGCTGCCGCCGTCAGTGCGATCGTCACAAAAAACAACAGCACACTGTACCCCAGCAGTTTTACATAGAGCATACCTCCGTTTGCCAGACCTTTTAAGCAGCCGGAGATCCGCTTATCCGACACTGGCTCTGTCACTGCCGCTGCCAGTTTGTAAAAGAATGCAAGGCACAGTGCCTTGAGCAGCGGAACAAGGCTGATCAGGACAAGCACCACAAGTCCCGCTGTCCCCACACAGCTTTTCATGACGATCCCTGCGCCAAGGAGCAGCTCGGTCACGCTGCCCACCGCATTACCAAGCCCCGGGATCACAGAAGCCGTTTTTGCAAAAATCCCATGCCCCATCCGGTCTTTTGCCGGACCGATCAGGTTCTGTACTACATTCAGCCCCAATACGAGCACTCCTGCGATTTTTATTCCCCAGTTGATCACCTCAGAAAACAGTTCCGTCAGATTTGAAAAGCGCTCCTCCGGCACAAAATGACCGAATATTTCCAACAGCACATAAATATGGATCAGAGGCATCAGCAGATTTAAAAACAGCCACTCCACCAGATAGATCACCAGAAATGCGGTCTGGTAAAATCCCATCGCGCTGCTCACATTCGAGGCAAACATCATGCTGAGACAAAACGTCGGCACCATGACTTTCATGAATTCCACACAGCTTTCCAGCGACTTTGACACGACCTCCTGAAAGAGAAGAAATGTCTGCAAAAGCATGACTGCCATGACACAATACACCAGCAGAAAACATAGTTCCGAGATATACGACGCATGAAATGCACCCGCAAAGTTTTTCAGAACCGAAAAACAGAACGCCAGCAGTACAATTTCCAAAAGCATCTTCCGGTTAGCTGCTATCTCCCCAACGAGCGATGTTTTTATCGCAGAAAACACATGTTCTCCCCACGCTGTGCTCACCCCATCCTGCATCAATTCTTCCACCAGACCGGAAAAAGAAACCTTCTCCACGCCATAGTTTTCTAAAAATGTATCCAATTTTCCATAGTCCATCTCATCCGAAAGTTCACTCAGATAACTGCCTGTCTCTTCTGCATGAACCTTCACCGGACAAAAGAGCCCTGCGAACATCAGAAACAGTATGATCTTCCACTGCCATCTCACTTTTCTCATAAAAGGCTCCCTATCGTATCAATAAATGCCATCAGTACCGGGAGACTCACCACAAGGATCGACATTTTGGCAAAGTTTTCAATCTGTCCTGCGATTGCTCCATAGCCGGCATCTTTGCACACATTTACTGCAAATTCTGCCGCGTAGGTAATGCCCACCATTTTGATCACCAGACCAATATAAGTACTGTCAATGGCGATCATCCCCTCTAACTTCTCCACAAATTCCAACACGATCTGAACCTTTGTGATAATGTAAATAAAAATACAGATACAGACTGCCATGCTTAAAAACATACTGTATTCCTGCTTCTCTTTGCGCAGCGGAATTGCCATCAAAACCGCCGCGACACCTAAAATCCCCACTTTTATGATATCCATGCCTTTTTCACTCCCCAGCAGACTGTAACTGCAATATGATCTATAACGTAAAAAGTGACTGCATCGTCTCAAACAGTTCGTAGATATAAGGCACAATCCAGAACAACACGATGATAAGTCCCGCCAGACTGGTCAAAAAAGCATGTTCTTCCCGTCCACTGTGTTTTAACACCTGACTCAGCACGGTCACTAAAATCCCAACCGCAGCAATTTTAAAAATCAAATTTACACTCATAAAGTTCCTGCCTTTCCACAGCTTTCGGAGCTTTTACAAAAACAGAAGAATGACGATCAGCCCACACATCACACTGACAGTCTGATACACTTTCTGTTTTTCCTTTTGTTCTTCCCGCGCCTGACCGATCACATAATCCAGACGTTCCAGATAATGCTCGAGGCTTTTTTCATTTTCTCCCATGCTTTTTCCGAAAAAGGCACATCCTGCCCCTGCAAAAATTTCTTTCTCCTCCGAAGTGAGACCTAACGTTTTCTGCCACGCTTCGATCCGCTCCTGCCAGAGTTCCTGTCCGCATCCTCTTTCCTTCCTCTGTAATCCCTCACCCATCTCCCGGCAGATCTCATTCAGATGCTGGTTTCTGCTGTGTATCGAATGTTCCAGCACAACCTCCATGGAATCCATCGTATACGCTGTTTCATTTGCTATGTCTAAGAGCAGTTTCCGTATGTCATAAAGCAGCCGCAAATGATTTTTCAGATCCATTTGGATCTGAAATCCAAAACCGACACTTGCCAGAAGGATCAGCATGCTTCCCAGCACTTTTAACATGAGATGCGCTCCATATGTTCGTCATAAACCTGCATTTTTCTCCTCCCGTCGGCTTCTTTTTCCAGAAATATAAACCGCTGAAAAAGTCTTCGCTCCATCCATCGTTTCAAATACGGTTTTTCCGAAAGTTCTTTCATATTTCCCGCATGGATCGTGCCTAGCACCCTGCTCCCACAGTTCAATGCCTGCTCTACCGCATAAAAATCCGACTCGGCTCCAAGCTCATCCACCGCAATGATCTGTGGTGACATGGACCGTATCAGAAGCTGCATCCCCTCTGCCTTTCCACAGCCATCCATCACATCCGTCCTCGGTCCCATATCATTCTGCGGCACACCGTGAAAACTTGCTGCGATCTCCGATCGCTCATCCACCACACACACCTTCAGCCTGATCCCATATGCCTCCCCATTCGACAATGCCCGGATGGAATCACGCAAAAGTGTTGTTTTCCCGGCTCCCGGCATTGACAGGATCAACGTGTTATAAATGCTGTCTCTCTGCCGGATCAGCGGCAGTATTTTTCTGGCACATCCACACTTTTCATGGGCGATCCTGATATTTAAGAACATGATCGGACTGATCCCTGCAATTTTCCCATCCACCAGAACGGTCTGCCCTGCCACGCCAACCCGGTGTCCTCCCTCGATCGTGATGTACCCCTGCTTAATCTCCTCTTTGTACGCGTACAGCGAATAATTGCTGATATAATTTAACATTTCCCGCAGATCAGCCTCGCTCGCATGGTATAGATCTTTTTCCCATCTTCTGTAGTCCTTTTCGTTGCAGAACATTTGTTCTTTTTCTTTGCCGATCAGATAACAGTTGTCGCTTCCATAGCAAAACTCGATTGGTTGTCCGACTCTCACCCGGATCTCCTCCAACCCGCTCTGCCATGTATCGTCCTGAAAAAATGTTCTCATATGTACCGGAAACAACAATCTTATTTCACACAAGGCGGCACCTCACTTTCTGTTCCATCCTCACGGAATTCTTTTTTTAAGAAAAAAAGCCATGGGAGTTTGTTTTCTCCCATGACTAATTCTATGACTTGTCTTTCTTTTTATGACTGTTATTCTATTCTTTTCTTACATTCTCTCCGGTGCAGAAAATCCTAATACATCGATACAGGTCTCAAGAACAGACTTTGTAAGCTCTAACAGACGGATGTATGATTTCTGAACTGTCTCATTCTCCTCGGACATGATCTTGGTTCCATGATAGAAACTGTTGAATGCGTTGGCGAGGTCATAAATATAGGAACAGATCTTATGAGGTGCTGTCTCCTCAAAAGCGCTCTCCATCACTGCATTGAACTTGGAGAGTTCTAACATTAAATCTTTCTCGCTCTTAGAATGCGCCGCCCCGATGACTTCACCGCTCTCATCTTTTCCAAGACCATGATATTTGTTTAAAATCGATTTGATACGGACGATCGTATACAGGATGTATGGACCTGTATTTCCTTCAAAAGAAGTAAAGCGGTCAATATCAAAGATATAATCTTTGCTTGCCTGATTGCTCAGATCACCGTATTTGATTGCTGCAAGTGCGACCATTTTTGCAGTGTTCTCTGCTTCCTCTGTGCTGATTCCAAGGTTCTCCTTTGTCTTCTGGTTCTCCTGGATCTTTGCAAGCATCTCCTCATTAATACCGGAGATCAGATGCTCTAAACGCATCACACCGCCATCACGGGTCTTAAATGGTCTTCCGTCCTTGCCATTCATCGTACCAAAACCTAAAAACTTCAGTTCTGTTTCCGGTTTTACAATACCTGTTTTTCTCGCACAGCGGAATACCTGTGTGAAATACAATTCCTGACGTTTATCCACAACATAAATAAGCTCATCCGGGTTATAATCTTTCATTCTCCATACCATTGTGGCAAGATCTGTCGTATTATAAAGAGAAGCACCGTCTGATTTTAAGATCATGCATGGCGGGATCTCTTTCGTATCTGTCTCCTCTTTGACATCCACGACAAGAGCTCCGTCGCTGATATAGGCAAAGCCATCGTCCTTCATCTTCTGAACCATATCCGGAATATATGGCTGTGCGTCAGACTCGCCCTTCCACAACTCAAAGGAAACATTCAAGTTTGCATAATTTCTCTTTAAGTCTGTCACGGACACATTTAAAATATGTTTTAAAAGTGCCTGATAACCGCGTTTTCCATGCTGCAGTTCAAAAGTTGCCTGCATGGCGGCTTCCTTATACGCCTCATCCTCTTTGGATTTCTTGCTGGCAGTCGGATAAATCTCCTCTAACTCAGAGATTGTAAATGGTGCCTCCTCCGGATACTCTCCGGTGTATGTGTCATCAAAATAAACCAGTTCCGGTCTTCTTTGCTTTAACTCTGTGATGATCAGTCCCATCTGAAGTCCCCAGTCACCCAGATGCACATCACCGATCACATTGTGTCCCATAAATTTGCCGATACGCTTCACGCTCTCACCGATGATTGCAGAACGCAAATGTCCTACATGGAGAGGTTTTGCAACGTTTGGTCCGCCATAGTCGATCATGATGGTCTTTGGCGCTTCTGTCTTGTCACATCCAAAACGTCCCTCATCTTCCTGCATTTTTGCAACATAATCTGCAAGGTATGCCTCATTGATCTTCAGATTGAGGAAGCCCGGTTTTACAGATTCTGCCATCGCAAACATCGGGTTTACGGCAAGTTTTTCCACTACTTCGTCTGCGATCATAAATGGGGCTTTTTTGTATTCCTTGGCGGCTGCCATGGCGCCGTTACACTGGTATTCACAAAGATCAGGTCTGTTTGATAAAGTAACCTTTGCATATTTTGCATCATATCCGCATTCTGTAAATGCTTTTGTCACTTCATCTGTGATCAAATCCAAGATTTTCTTCATAACTTTTTCCTTTCGTTCTCTCTTATAGATACTGCTAACTATATAGTTTACTTGCGTTTTCAGAAATCGTCAATATTTTCTTAAAAATTATTAAAATGCCATGAGAAAGAGAGTTTTATCTCTTTGACATGGCATTTTTAATAACCTTCATATATTTATTCGTTCTTAAAAATAACATTGCTCACTTTTGCCAATGCATTCAATAAGACAGAACCAAGAATACAGCAGCAGATCACTTCTCCCGCGCCGACGGTCAGCATGTAAAAAGGAATTGCGACATCATGTCCACCAACCTCCATCGCAAGTCCGTATCCATAACGCAATACAAATGGAATGATCACCATATTTGCGATCACCGGAGGAAGCGTACACAAAAACTTATGTTTCCGTAATAAATACGTTCCAACTGCACCGAGTAACGTTGCAAGACTTCCGAACACGACATCATAAACCGCTGCCCCTGTCAGCAGATTGCTCAACAGACATCCGATCGCCAGTCCCGGAATCGCTGCCGGCGTAAAAAATGGTAAAATGGTGAGTGCTTCGGAAATACGTACCTGAATGGCACCGGAAGCTAAGTTAAATGCACTGATAAAAATAGTCAGCACAACGTAGATCGCTGCGATCACTGCAGCCTGGGTAAGAAATAATACCTTTTTGTTTCTCATATGTTTTTCTCCTTTAGTTTTGTTTTTCGTCAGGAAGGTTTCGAACTGACGTTTGATTTTGCAGAATGGTACCTCTGCATGAAAAAATCGTTGTGCTCTTCACACAACGATTTATAAATTACCATATTCTGCCTGCAATTGCAAGACTTTTTTATAATAGTTTCCATATGTTCCCATATTCCCTGCTGCTGTGCGGTATTCATAACACCAAGAAATTTTCCAATTTAAGCAAAAAAATTTTCCGCCAGCGTGATACTTCCAATGTAAACCACAGGTCCTGTCATAAACACGCGGTCGTCCTCTGCAAATTCCACAAGCAGATCTCCGCCCTGCATATGAACCTGCACACGGTTTCCCACCAGTCCGAGTTTATGTGCTGCAGATGCCGCCGCACAGGCTCCCGTGCCTGACGCATATGTGTACCCGGCTCCCCGCTCATAGATTTCAATCTGAATATTTTCCCGGTCAACAGCAGTAATATGATTATTATACTTATCTGTATCTGCTTCCTGTACTGTTCCTATGTCCCATACGTCAATCTTTCTTTTTGACGCTTTTGATTCTGCTGCAAATGCAGTTACATCTATGCTTGTAACAAGCATAAGTACTGCACACAAAAGACTGCTAAGACGTCTTTTAGTTGTTTTGCGCATATTGACCTCCCTTTCTGCCTTTAAAGGCATTATAACATTATATATCTGCATGGATACTGTCAGGGTCTGTTTATAAAACCTTTTTGATATCCATAATACAAACTATAAAGTATGAACCAATGTCAAGGTCAATATCTTTTACATATTTAATAAAGAATTGTTTTTATATGCGAACATAATATCTCATAATTCACTATTTTTCATGCCGTACAGGAACACTCATAAGAATATACATCACATGATCATCACTATCATCATCCTTAACCTTTGTTATAACTATACCTGTTATATCACCATCAAGGACAAGATTATGCTCTTTCATATACGCAAGATGACGCCCTATCATAATCTCCTTAATCTCATCCTGTGAATAATCATATATACTGCTTAACCTTGCCGGCACCTTTGATATACCCATAACTGACGGCTTAGGAATATACTTCTGTGCATATTGGTTAATATGAAGATGATACTTTTCAAGATGCTCTTCCTTAATCGAATAACCACAGCTTACAGTAAAACGTCCTGCTTTCATCTCACTCTCAGGAATTATGTATATATGCTGTATTTCTGGTGAATTGTATAAAAACTCGCTTAGCTGCTCCAGTCTTTCTGGCTCCTGAAGCAGCTTTCCACCATTCTTATATAAAACATAATACATAGGAAGACTTTGTTTTTCATATATATCTGTATTAGCTGCCGCCTTATTCATAAGCACACAGTCATCCTTAAGCCTGTGTCTTAAATACGTCATATAGGCTATCTGCCTATCCATCTGCTGCATGTGTTCCTGACACGCCTCTATAGTTTCACCAAGCGTATAATCCTGCATTTTACTTATCTGCTCATGCGTAAAACCATACTTTATATGCATTTTAGCATTGAGCACGCCAAAAACTCCATCATCATCGTAATACCTGTATCCGCTGTTCTCATCCCTCACAGCAGATATATAACCCATATCCTCGTATCTTCTCACCGTATTTGTAGATACACCAAGAAGTTTTGCAAGATCACTTATCTTATACCTCATATATCTTTTGCCTCTTTCATTTGTACACATTTCTTTATATCATCATAATATCAGTACTATAATACTATTTCAATACTGTTTAAAGACAACATTTCCATAATCCAGACTATATCATGCCCGCTTACATAAGCTCAGCTATGCCTGACAGTCTCACATATCTGTCTGATATACGGTACCATGTCGGAAAATCAACGACTCCAGTCTGTGGCATGTTGTTAATTCTCTGAAACTGTCTTACCGCTTCTGCTGTCTGCTCTCCATATATTCCATCAACCGACAGTGGTGGTATAGCTTTGTAATAATCTCCTATGAGATTCAGCTGCTCCTGAAGCTGTCTTACTTTCTGACCCGATGACCCTATATCAAGATTGGCACCAGGCCATGATGAAGGAATACCCTGTATCTGCTCTGCTGTATTTATATACATATCATCGCCATAATAATATCTTAATATATCGATTGATGAATATCCCTGGTCACCAAGATACTTACTTCCCCACTGTGTCATCCAGTTCGGACAGCTTGATTTTTTTCCATCACAGTACTGTGTAAGTATTGGCTGCTTAACATTCGGACGTGAAAGATAATTATCAAATATTTCATCTACTACATTTGATATACTCTCAAATATATTTCTGCCATTCACCCATTTATGATCAAATGCTGTTGAAGATGTTATAGTAAAATTATAACTCTGGTTTCTATACCATTCTGTATACACCCTGTTCAATGTAAATGACATGATTGCAAGTATATTAGCCTCTAACGTCTGCCTTGGCCATGTTGAATATATCTCGCTGCTTGCAACATTTTTAATATAATCCTTATACCTGACATAATAATCAAGCGCCGTTGAATCAGTAGGAACACCATCATGTACAACTATAGTTTCAGGAATAACAACACGGCTTAGTACTATCTCACCAGACTGGTTAAGTGGCTTTATCTCACTCTCTGGTATCTTGGCTGGATAGTTTCCATACAGGGTATTAACCGGAATAACTATGTTATCTTCCGCAACTGCATACTCATTTTCATTAAGATATACATCCTGTATACTCGTTTCCCCTGAAAAGACATCTATTCCGGATATGTTAGTCTCCTCATATCCGTTGGCACTGACATCAATCGTATATTCTGCAAATGGCTGTTTTTCCCCTGGCTCCATGCTGTACTCTATCGGTGGTGCTAAAAGTTCATCAAGATTAACAGCCCCTTCTGAATCCGTTACAAGTTCATTTATTATAGAATCTGGATTACCTGTATATGACAAAGTGATTCTTGCATTTGCAAGTGGTGTTCCCTGCTGTTTATCATATACATTTATGTGCATCTTTCCTTTATCTATCATATCCTGTGGTGTTTCCATAGTATGAACATACACCATTATACCCCCATTCTGTATACACCTATATACACAAAATCAATATTTTTTCATTATTATATGTATCTTTATATATTTTTATGAATAAAATAAAATGATAATTCCTTTAGGAGCGGATATGTCAAAATATAAAGTAGCTCTTGATGCAGGTCATGGTGGCAGCGATCCTGGTGCTGTTTATAATGACAGACAGGAAAAAGATGATACCCTCGACCTGACTCTGGCCGTCGGCGATATTCTTAAAAAAAATGGAGTTGATGTTTTCTATACAAGAACTAACGACGAATATGAGACACCTTTTAAAAAGGCAACTGATGCTAACAACTCAGGCGCTGATCTTTTCGTGTCAATACATCGAAACTCTTCTGAAAAGCCCAACCAGTATTCTGGTGTTGAAACTCTTGTATACAATGATTCAGGATTTAAATCAGAGGTTGCAAGAAACATAAACAACCAGCTTGAGAATGTTGGATTTAAGAATCTGGGAGTTGATACCCGGAAAAATCTTGTGGTACTTAAGAGAACTAAGATGCCAGCTGTCCTTGTTGAAGCAGGCTTTATAAATAACGAAAAAGATAATTATATATTTGACCAGGAATTCGATAAGGTTGCAAATGCTATAGCTGATGGAATACTTGAAAGTATTCCAGCCAGTGCCCGTAATAACAATAATAGTCATAGCAATAACAACAATAATAAAAATGATAATACAAGCAATAATAGCCGCAATGATAATATAAGCAATAATAACCGCAATGATAATATAAGCAATAATAACCGCAATGATAATATCAATAATAATAATAGAAACGATTATAATAACAGCAATAATAGTAATAAAAACAGTTTAAGTCCTGCTAATACAACAGACAGCATGGCCGTTACCAGTTATATAAGCAACGGAGCTGACTGCGGTTGTAACTATGATGATAACACAGATAACTCTTACTCACCACAACCACTTTACAGAGTACAGACTGGTGCATACAGAAACAAAGAAAATGCAGACCGTATGTTAAACTCACTGCTCATTGACGGATTTCCTGCATTTATAATATATGAAGATGGCTATTATAAAGTACAGGTTGGAGCCTATGCACATTTGGCCAATGCCATTAAGATGGAGCAAAGACTAAGAAGATTCCATTACAATACTTATATAACAACTTAACAACGAAAGACTAAAAGCAGGCTCTGATTTAAACTGACTAAAAGCTTATAATAGCAGGAATATATACCATGAAACCAGGGTCAAAAGGTCTAAACCCACATGAGCTTGCTCATAGATGGATGAAAGACCTTTTGACCCGCCCTGATATTCGCATATATTTTATCTTTTTACTCTGCCTTTATATCCCCGGCTGCCTTTAAACGCATATTGTGTCTATGGTATTTTACATCTGTTTCAACATCATACTTAATATTATCCATATCCTGCATATCCAGCTGAATTGATGCATTTATATAATTGTTATTTATCACTGCTGTCGAAACTGTCATATATATACTGTCATACAAGTTTTTTTCACCAGTAAATCTTACTGATATATTGGCAAGCCTGGTATCTGAATCTGACTTAAACGCAAACTCTGCTCCGGTCAGTCTGCCATCATCGTCCATATCCATAGTAATAGTTGTGTATACACCCTCTGCATACATATTAAACTTTGACTTTATCTTATCAATAGTTATTCCATGAACATTCAGAAGAGATATATATGGAAGAATGGCTGAATCCTTATACATTTCTTCTACAAATATATTAAAACCTGCTATAAGTGACTTATCACTTATAGTTATAGTACATCTTTCATCGGATATTGTGCCAATTGCAGTCATAGAACCATCATTCTTGTCAGACTTATTATCATTACCAATATTATTAAAATTATCAAAGTTATCTTTTACAGCCACTTCATAACCATTCATAATATGTGAAAGCACTGCCCTTAACATAGCTTCTGTCTTTCCAGAATCTATCTTTGCAAGACCATATGGTAATATATCGTTTTTATCGACAACAAGTGTACCATCTTCTACCTGTGGCATAGAAAATGTTATATTGTTATTATCTGTAACAACACTATATTTATGGCTGTTATTCGTTGTATCCGGTCTATAATCCGCGCCATCATATGTGAATTCTGATACCGTTATATTACCTGTATATGTATGGTTGCCCATTGGATCAAGCTGCACCACTTTATCAACAAAACCTCCAAGAACCTCTTTTAGTGTATCTGCTGACTGTTTCATAGTCTTAACAGTCTTTTCTTTTGGTGATGCATAAAGATGTGGAATACCATAACCTGCAAAAACTCCTGCAAATATAGCAGATATAAGTATTCCTGCCATTATATGCCTTATTTTCTTTCCTTTTTTATTCATGCCATCCCTCACACTCTCTGGTATCGTACAAACTCATAACATAAATCAAAATACGTATGTTCGTCACTTCTTGCTGTGACCTTCCACCCATCAAGCTTGTCAAAGTCAGCTATATATGTATCTGCTTCATATGTATAATCAACTCTTGTTATATGCGCAGTATCGCAATATGGAATAAACTGCTCATATATCTGTGCACCACCTATTATATAAACATCATCTGAATTATACTGTTTTAGTTCCTCTAAAACTTCATCAACACTGTGGCACACCATTGCATCTTTTGCTTTATAATTCATATTGTTAGTAAGGACTATGTTCTTTCTTCCTTCAAGTGCAGACTGGTTAGGAAGGCTTTCATATGTCTTTCTCCCCATAACAACAACTTTTCCGTATGTTTCTCCACGGAAAAGCTTCTTATCCTCTGGAATATCCACAAGAAGCCGTCCGTTATTACCAATTCCCCACTTTTTATCAGCAAGTGCTATTATATTCATAATATATACTTATGCCCCTTTCTTTTTTCTGACATCATCTCTTATTCATAACACATATATATTCATAGCTTTGCACAACAGATACACCAGCTGCGCAGCGGTTGCACAAGCCACACACAACAAATGCATACCAGGCGATACACCAGCTAAAGTTTACCACCAACCCATGCAGGCACATATCCTTTAACCTTTATGCCATCCTGTGTATATTCTTCACTTTCAAGCTGTCCATACTCTCTTATAAGCTGAAGCTTTCCTGCCTCATTATATGGAAATACCCTTTCTATCTGGATTCTGCTCTTAAGAATAATATCCTGTATATCCATCAGGAAACTATCAAGTCCCATACCAGTTTTTGCTGATATATTCTCTACATAATCAGCTTTACTATCTTTAAGTATAGGTATCTCATCGAATTCATCACATTTGTTAAAGAGTGTGATAACCGGCTTATCACCTACATCCAGCTGTTTAAGGGTATCGTATACCGTTGCCATGTGTCTCTCATAATCATCATTAGAACAGTCAACAACGTGTACTATCATATCTGCATATTTAGCTTCTTCAAGTGTACTCCTGAAGGCCTCAATAAGATTATGCGGAAGCTTTCTTATGAATCCGACTGTATCTGTTAAAAGCACTTTTTCGCCATTCGCAAGTTTAAGTGCCCTTGTCGTAGGATCAAGTGTTGCAAACAGCTTGTCTTCTGATAACACACCAGCATCTGTAAGCCTGTTAAGAAGTGTTGACTTTCCTGCATTAGTATACCCTACTATGGCAGCCACAGGTGTTGAACTGTTCTCTCTATTCTGTCTTTGTATATCACGATGGCTTTTTATTTCTTTTAATTCTGCTGATAAGTGGGATATTCTGTCACGTATTATTCTTCGGTCCGTTTCTATCTTCTTCTCACCAGGACCTCTTGTTCCTATACCACCACCAAGTCTTGACAGTGTTATTCCAAGACCTGCAAGTCTTGTTGACCTGTACTTAAGCTGTGCCATCTCAACCTGTATCTTGCCTTCACTTGATGACGCTCTTGCTGCAAATATATCTAATATAACCATAGTTCTGTCCATAATCTTTGTATCAAGAACATCTTCAAGGTTCCTTAACTGTGCAGGTGACAGCTCATCATCACATATAATACCTGTTGCTCCAAGCTCCTGTATCATAGCTCTTAACTCTTCAAGCTTTCCTTTTCCTATATAAGTTGCAGGATGGAAGCTGTCTCTTGGCTGTATCATCTTTCCAACTGTAACTGCCCCTGCTGTCTTTGCAAGCTCAGATAGCTCCTCAAGTGATTTCTCACAATCATCTGCCGGGTCAAGCTCCACACCTACAAGTATAACTTTTTCCTGCTCTTCATCTGTTACATATATCGCCATATGTTCCTCATTTCTATCATTTTTATTATCACATTACTTATTCATTATGACATTTATTCATAGCATTATTTATCCGTTATGTCATCTATTCTTTGTATTATCACATACAACATATTTTATAATGCACTGTCATTACTATCTTTAGCTGTCTGCTTAGATGTTTCAGCTCTTGATGATATATAATCACTCAGATAATTCGATACTTCCTTTTCCTCTGAATATCCTAATATATTCCCTGCTATATCACCAGCTTCTTTCATACTCCATGATGCAATCTCTTTTCTTACCTCGAGCACACGGCTTACACCGACTGAGAACTCATCAAGCCCGAAAGATAAAAGCAGTGGTATCATGCGCTCATCTGCTGCCGCCTCACCACACATGCCTACATCAATACCTGCGTTATGCGCACATTCTATTATTCTTTTAATGCTTCTTAGAACTGCCGGATTAAGTGCCGAATACAGATATGAAACATTTTCGTTACCTCTGTCAACAGCAAGCGTATACTGCGTAAGATCATTCGTTCCTATAGAGAAGAAATCAACCTGCCTTGCAAGAACATCTGCCATAATAGCCGCTGCTGGTGTTTCTACCATAATACCAACTTTAATATCAGTATCATACTTAATATCCTTCTTATCAAGATCCCTGCATATTCCTGCTATAATCTTTTTAACCTCGTTGACCTCTGAAACCGATGTTATCATAGGTATCATAATTCTGATATTACCGTAAGCACTAGCCCTTAATATAGCCCTTAACTGTGTCGTAAAAACATCTATCCTGTCAAGGCAGAATCTTATCGCCCTGTATCCTAAGAATGGGTTAGTTTCTTTAGACAATCCCATATATGGAATATCTTTATCTCCGCCGATATCAAGTGTTCTTATAGTAAGTTCCCTTCCATCAAGAAGAACTGCTGCTTTCTTATATTCTGTAAACTGCTCTTCTTCTGTTGGAAGCTTGCTTCCATTCATAAAAAGGAATTCAGTCCTGAACAGTCCCACACCTTCTGCACCATCCCTGACTGCCTTTGCAGCATCAAGTGCATTGCCAATATTAGCAGCCAGCATCACACGTCTGCCATCTTTAGTAACTGTTTGTTTATTGATATATTTCTTAAGTTCTATAACACTCTCATCGTACTGTTTTTTCTTTTTGGCGTATATCTTTTTAGTTATGTCACTTGGAGATACAAACACTTCACCATATGCACCATCAACTATTATGTCTTCTCCATCCTTAACCTCACTGCATATACCCTTTACACTAAGAACTGCTGGTATCTCCAAAGCTCTTGCAAGTATCGATGCATGTGAGGTGTCTCCACCTTTTTCAGATATAATGCCTGCTATATGCACAGTATCCATATTCGCTGTCATAGATGGATGTATCTCATCAGCTATAATAATCGTGTTATCAGGAAGCTGCGTAAGATCAATACTCTTAACACCAAGAAGTATTGCTGTCAATCTCTCCCTCATATCTTCAATATCTGTTACACGCTGGGCTATAGCCTCGTTATCCATACTTAGAAACAGCTGCTTCAAAGATTCGCAGGCCTCATAAAGGGCTGCCTCTGCATTAATATTATTCTTCTTTATAATATTACAAACCTCTGACGTAAGCTGTATATCACCAGCTAAATATTCCTGGTTCTTAAGAACAAGTGCATTCTTATCATCGCCGTTTAACTTAGCTGTCAGCTTCTCTATGAATTCGTCTGTCTCCTTTATGAATGTGTCCACTCCATCCTTGTATCTTTGAAGTTCTGCATCTACATCATCTATTTTATACTTTTTTACCTCGCACCCTGTATTTTTTAACACCAGTGCCTTTCCTATACCTATACCCTTAGATGTACCTATTCCCCTAAGCATACATACCTCCTTGTTTTGCGAAGCAAAATGCGACTGCCCTTGCAGGAGCAGAGGTATTTACCTCATTGTTTTGCGAAGCAAAATGCGACTACCCCTGTAGGAGCAGAGGTATTTACCTCATTATTTTGCGAAGCAAAATGCGACTGTTATTTATTAAATACATATTTAATCATATTTGTAATAGTTTCACTTGTATTCCTTGAATACACAACCTCCCTTGCCATAACAGGTTCATCTGTTATTATATTATCAATACCTTTATTAGCAAGATTCTTTATAGATGTATCGTTATTAGCTGTCCATGCATATACCTGTTTACCAGTATTATGTATGGCATCCACTGTTCTCTTTGTAAGGAATGAAGCGTTAACACTAAAGAAGTCTACGTTGGTATTCTCATAAAATCTTCCATATGCAACAGACAGTATATATCCAGTCTGTATATCCTCATCCATGCTCTTAACTGCAAGAAGCGCATCATAATCAAATGAAGTTATAACACAATTCTGTTCCATGGAATATTTCTTTATAAGCTCTATAACCTTTCCAGCTGCTATGCTGCTATTTGCTGATGACTTTATCTCAACATTAAGCTTTATACTGACAGGACTGCTTTTAACAAGCTTTAACACCTCTTCAAAAGATGGAACCCTTTCACCCCTATATTTTTCTGAAAACCAGTACCCGGCATCAAGCTTCTTTACTTCCTCATATGTCATATCTGTTATATTCTTGGCTACACCTGTTGTCCTATATGCTGATGCATCGTGCATAACTACTATATAACCATCGCTTGTCATCTGCACATCAAGTTCAATATAATCAGCCATATCATCTATGGCACGCTGGAAAGCTGCCAGTGTATTCTCCGGTGCTTCCCTTGATGCACCCCTGTGTGCTGTTATCTTAGTATCATGGAATATAGCAACTCTCTCAAAAGGGTTGCTGTTAAATGTTAACACCACATATAACACATCCAGGACTATCGACATCACAAGAACAAATGAATATATAATCCTGTTTATCCTTGCACTTCCTTCATCTATATCAACAAACTCAAAATTAATATCCGAAAGATTCTCATACTTGTAATACATATATGATATCATAGAGAATGAACAAGGTATAGATAAAAATACAAGAAATAATCTTACTATCGTCCTTAATGTACTAAGCACAGAAAGATACACCGCACTACCCATATAAGCAAGATCAAGCAGTTTAACTCCGGCAATCAGTACAACAGATATAATTATATAAAATGTATAAATAGCCGCTAAAAGTGCAAGATTATATAGTACAACTACACCCACTATCTTCAGTACATTATTTTTAACAATGCTTCTGCTTTTAGCACATGACTGTCTGAAGTTTTTTCCCTCCATCATGTATATGTTAAATGAAAAAATATCCCGTATAACAAAGTAAAACAGGCATATTATGATAATTGCTGTCACAATAAATATAACAGTTCTGTTTCGTTTTACCTCACTTTTTATAATATTTTTTACACTTTCGCTAAATATAATATTGCCAGTAACTGTCACATTAATAATTATTATAGATATCAGAAAATATAAAAAAAGCGGTATGCTCTGAATCCTCAACAGCTTTTTAAGCCGCAAAAAGGCATTATATATGTTATCAATAATAGATGCCTGTATACCTTTTCTCTTGGTTTCAAAACATACTGCAAGATATGCCATTTCATATAAGCAGTAAACTATGAATCCTATAACCCCTAAGAGGCAAAATATGATTATTACAGGATTCATAAACGCTTTCGCTATATATTCATTTGTAAGATAATTAATCCCTGTTATTCTCATGCACAAACGGATAACGCCCGTAATAACAGGATAAAACACTGCTAATGCAAGGAGCTTATATGCAAGTTCAAACAACAATACATGTCTTTTACTGCTTTTTAGCAGTTTCATGTTATTTCTAAGACTTTCTAACATATCTCACCCCGAAATCACCTATGGAATCTGTTAAGAAGATTACTGCAGCCTGATGCATGTTTAACTGCATCTCCCATTCTTTTGTTTAATAAACGCTTTGTAAAATGATATGAAAAATCACATACATATGACACAACAAGAACAACTGAAATCACTGTAACCGCTGACATACGCATAGAAAATACTGCCTGTTCTACAAGCCTGTTAAACACTCCGAATATAAGCACTGCCAGAAATCCCCAGCCAATTGTGCTCTGAAGGCATATTATACCCTTATAATTAAATCTAAGGTGATCATAGTTCCACCATACTTCGCCGAACAGCTTTAACATAAGCTTCGCCGTCATATACTCAAATATTGTTGCACATACAGCACCAAATATATATAATGCAATATAGTTGTTTTGTATAGGTGCAAATATATTGAAAGCTATATATGTTCCAAAACCGTATATTACACAAAATGGCAGCTTTGCAAACCCTCTGTTTTCCCAGTAGCCAAGCTGCTTTCTTATAACTATGCACTCCATTGCCCATCCAAAAAAGCTATATATAAAAAACCAGACTGCAAGCTGGTTAATATTCATTCCCCTGAAACTGAAATCCAATAATATATTACGCATAACACTCCTTAAGTTACGTTCTGTTTCATATCTCTTACAACATAATCTGCTCCATTGATATTATAATATCAATGGAGCAGTTAATTATACATTAATTCATAAGTTCATCAAGCGTTGCCCTTACTGCTTTGATAAAATCCTGTGTATTAAGTGTTACAGGATTCTCTAATGTTGTTATAAGTGCAAGATCCTTTGTCATCTTACCATCTTCTACTGTCTTGATACAAGCCTTTTCAAGTGTATCTGCAAATCTTACAAGTTCAGGAATAGAATCAAGTTCTCCTCTCTTTCTTAAAGCTCCTGTCCATGCAAATATAGTAGCTATAGGGTTAGTAGATGTTTCCTCTCCCTTAAGATGCTTATAATAATGTCTCTGTACTGTACCATGTGCAGCTTCATATTCATAGAAGCCCTTAGGTGATACAAGAACTGATGTCATCATGGATAATGAACCAAATGCTGTAGCAACCATATCTGACATAACATCGCCGTCATAATTCTTACAAGCCCAGATATATCCTCCCTCTGAACGAATAACTCTTGCTACTGCATCATCTATTAATGTATAGAAATATTCAATGCCTGCTTCCTTAAACTTATCAGCATAATCATTATCATATATTTCCTGGAATATATCCTTGAATGTATGATCATACTTCTTAGATATTGTATCCTTAGTTGCAAACCAAAGATCCTGCTTAGTTTCAAGAGCAAAGTTAAAACAGCTTCTTGCAAAGTTCTCTATAGAATCATTAAGATTGTGCATACCCTGTATGATACCAGCACCCTTGAAGTTATGTATAAGCTCTCTTGTTTCGTTACCCTGTTCGTCTGTGTATACAAGCTCAGCCTTTCCTGCTGCTGGAATCTTCATCTCTGAAGCCTTATATACATCACCATATGCATGTCTTGCTATAGTTATAGGTTTCTTCCATGTCTTAACATAAGGTTCAATACCATTAACAATGATAGGTGCCCTGAATACCGTACCATCAAGAATAGCTCTTATTGTTCCATTAGGGCTCTTATACATCTCCTTAAGGTTATATTCTTTTACTCTTGCTGCATTAGGAGTGATTGTAGCACACTTTACTGCAACACCATACTTTTTAGTAGCCTCTGCTGAATCTATAGTAACCTGGTCGTTAGTATCATTACGATGAACAAGTCCAAGATCATAATATTCTGTGTTAAGATCTACATAAGGAAGTAAAAGTTCATCCTTAATAAGTCCCCATAACACTCTTGTCATCTCATCTCCATCCATCTCTACGAGAGGTGTTGTCATTTTTATCTTTTCCATACCGCAATCCTTTCCATAATGGCAATTATGTCCAAAATATATAAAAAATCTGCCTTTAATTATAAAATATTTTCATGATTTTGTAAATGCCTCATTTCATTCTTGTTATATTACCAGCAATATCTATCTTCCATATCTGTACACAACTATCATTGCTATAATCCTTAAGACTTTTTATACTATAGCTTCCAACTGTGTCATACCATGCTTCATCTCCTGATGTACGCCGTATAAGTGTATCAAAGTACATTGTTGATGCTGCCTTTGTTATATTACTCTCAGAGTTGCTTTCAGGTATTACTTCTTCCCATATTGCATAAAACCTTGTATCTTTTTTTATTGATATTTTATCACCTGGATCATAAGTGTTTATTTCATCTGACCAGCCAGTTAACTCAAAACCAGGCTTCGTTACCTCATCTTTATCTGGCAGTGTGATTTTACTTTCTTCCCACTTCGCATAAACAGTTTCGTTACATGCATAAGGATAACTGTAAATATCGGCTTTACCATCACTATTATACCAGTAATCATTCACATCAGCCGTTTCTTCAATATTAAGACTGATATTCCAGCTGCCATAACTATCTGGTCCATACTCTGGTCCGAAGTACCTGATTCTTATACTATTAAGCTTATTAACATAGACATCTACATAGTTATTATCATTTGAATGTGGTAAAAACCATATTTCCTCGTTATCACTGTCACCATCAAGAGTACTCCACTCAACATTAACAGAAACCTCTTCATCTGTACTATTATAACCATCATAGTAAAAATACAAATTGCCAGTATATGGTCTTGTTAATGTTACTGTTGAAATAATAGAATTATCAGCATTAGCATCTGAATAATTATAACTTTCATTTAATATACTTCCCAGACTGACTTCATTTCTTTTTTCCTTCAACATATATCCTTTAAACTTATTAATCTGGACTATATCAGATAATAACAGTCTGTCATTATAGTTATCATCATCATAAAATGAAGCTTTATATTTCTGTTCAGGAACCGTTATATCAGGCAATCCCTTCCTGTAAGATACCATAACTGATTGTGTTCCCCTTTTTGTTGCATCCTCCTGTGATAATGTTAGTATGAATTTTCTTGATATATCAACATATTTTTTACAAGCCTTTGTCACTGTATATCGTAACGACGAACCATCTGCATATGTATCTGGAAACTCATATAACGTGGCATCCCACCTTGAATCCTGTTTAATATCTTCAACTCCAAAACCAAACGATGTACCATTATCTACATGCCACAGAAAGTTCTCCCAATAGCCATCAGGTGCTTTCTTTGTTGGTGTATGCCAGTATGTGCTTGAATATTCACCCCATGAACCATCCTCATTCTGATACCTCACATATATCTCCTGGTCATTCTGTATTTTTAATCTGGCTACACTTATATAATTAGTTTTTGCACCACTTACTTTATAGGCAAAGGATGTTCCATCATCAAACTGCTCTGGCATCCTGTATAGGTTTGAATTCCATTTTGAATTTCCAGTTATATTCTTAGTATCAAATGTATACGTTAAACCACATAATACATTTTCAGTTATTGCTGACGTGTCATCCCATCTTTCCCACGTACCATTCTGATTCTGATATCTTATGTATACAGTCTGCTTATATGATTTTATAACCTCTTTCTTCTTAGTATGAATATAAATGCTCCGGCTCCTATTCATAGTCCAGTAGTTATCCCATCTTTTACATGCTTCATTCCATGTGGAATCATACCATTTTTTGTCACCTTCCTGTATATAATCAAGTTCATATCCATCTTTAAGATATATCCATGTAGGAACCAATGTACCTTCTTTATATGTAATAGTCTGTCCATCTGAATACCGCATATCAAGACCACTCGTGCTGTGTCCTATAACATCACTGACTCCAGAATCCCATTCGATGTTAAAGTTGCATGCCCATCCTAATGTGATAGTTAATGGTTTTCTTTCACCGGAATATTTATCTCCATCATAATTGATATTACAGCCAGCTTCAAACAGGTAACCGCCAAGCATTTCCTTAACATTGTTGTCTGGATTGTCCCAATTGTTATAGTTTTTATAGCCAGTGAAATCCACATTGAATATACAGCCTTCTTTCGAAATATTGTATACACGAAGATACGGCGTATATCCACGACAGTTCACATGTTCTGTAAATGTTCCTTCATGCGGTGCCTCATTATCACTATAAAAAGGTATATCATCAAAATATATCTGTTTATTCTTATCATTCATATATACCCATTGTAAATCAGCTGTGCCACCGGCAAAATCAACGGTTATCTGTCTTTTAAAATCATCATCTGTATAACTGCCCGCTTGATACGCATATGCCAGACCTACAAATGATAATAATAACACCAATACCGATAATATATATAATAAAGTCACTCTTTTTTTGTCCTTCCTAGGACATGCTGCCATATATATGCCCCCTTTATTCCACTATTCCAAGACATGTAAACACAACGGAACCACATCTATATATACCCATAACACCCTGAAACATAGCTGTATCCGCGTTAAACAACGGACTCCCCATTGCATCAACCAGGCAATCAAGAATTTCGGTTTTATCTGAAACTGTATAATATCCTTTATATGTATGATAACCACAATGCTCATCATACATAACCCTTGTTGTCATAACCTCTATAGGATATGGACATTCCACTGTACTTCCTGTATTAACATCCTTTCCCATCTGTGCTTCACTTGCGTTTTCACCATATTGCAGTACGCCATTAGCTATATAGATTTCATGTCCATAAGGACTATCTGTTATGGCTGGTTCCTGCTTTTCTTCTAGTTCTGGTTTATCTTCAGGCTCTGACTTTCCTTCTGAATCTGGCTTCCCATATTCTTCTTGTTCTTTTATATCTATATCTATTCCTGAATCTGCCTGTTCATTTGATTCTTCTGGCTCTGCAAGGTCTGATTCTATTTCTTTTTCAGTTTCTTTTTGTTCTGCAAAATCTGATTCTATTTCTTTTTGTTCCTTATATTCTTTTAGTTCTGCAAAATCCGATTCTGATACTGTTGCTTTTTTTGTCTGTATCGTTTCAACTGCAGCACTATTTTTTTCTGGCACTTTGTTTTTAGCATCCGCATTCTTCTTAACAACGGCTGCAGCTGCTAATAAAGCTCCAATCGTCACTGTTGTTAATATTATTTTCAATAAAATATTTCGCTTCATTCTCACTTTTTCCTTCTTTATATTTATCTTATATTTGTTTTATATTTGTCTTATATTTTTTTAGAATAATATGCTTATGGGTACTGTCAAATATCATCGTTCGTCCACTTTGTCTTATACTTTTTATAAAATAATATGTACACAATCCTGTTATATCTAAGCATGACATGCACAACATGTCTTATATAAGCGGATTGATATTGTTAATATAATATTAAGTGTCTTGTGGAAATTAATATGAATCAATGTGACATTACGTTATATATTCACATCAGATGAATAGTTTTTATTAAGATTACCAGATTAAATATTCTTTATGCTGTCAATAATATCTATAGAGTTATTATCCTGATTTTGTCATCTTGTGTTTATATCAGGAATGTCATATATATTCTTCCAATCAATCATCTCCTGTCTTTTTGTTACCGCGCCATAACTTTATTATTTAAACTAAACATATCATATATATACTTAATTGTCAATATCATGGGTATTATTTTTTTATTATTTATAGAACACGCAATAACGCATAATATTATTACATTTTCTTGTATTAAATACTCTGGTTTGTTATAATTACATAATTGATTTATAAGATATATGTGTCAGAATTTCCTTTTGACCCCATATCTTTATCTCACAAACAACATTTAGTTTATGAAAGGACGGTTTTGTAATATGTGCGGTTTTGCTGGATTTACAGGATACCTTGAGAATGGTAAAGATGTTCTTACTGATATGATGAATAAAATTATCCACAGAGGTCCCGACAGTGCCGGTCAGTATATAGATAACAAGGCATATATGGGCTTTAGAAGACTTTCAATCATCGACCTTGATAACGGAAGCCAGCCTATGTTCAACGAAAATAAAAAGATTGTTATCACATTTAATGGTGAAATATATAATTACCAGGATTTAAGAAAAGAGCTTATTGAAAAGGGACACACTTTTGCAAACAACTCCGATACAGAGGTTCTTATTCATGCTTATGAAGAATATGGTGAAGATATGCTTAATAAACTTCGCGGTATGTTCGCTTTCGTTATCTGGGACAGCGAAAAAGAAACTCTTTTTGGTGCAAGAGATTTCTTTGGTATTAAGCCTTTTTACTACACAATAGTTGATGGAAATATAATATATGGTTCAGAGATTAAGAGCATACTGGCTCATCCTGCTTATAAGAAGGAAGTTAACGATGTGGCTCTTGAGAATTATCTTACTTTCCAGTACTCAGTACTCCCTGAGACATTCTTTAAGGGTGTATACAAGCTTATGCCTGGACACTGCTTCACTTTCCATAACGGACAGATTAATATAAAAAGATACTGGGAACCTACTTTTGAGGCTGATGAAAACAAGTCCCTGGATGATTTTGTACAGGAGATTGATGAGGCCATGCATGATTCAGTAGAACATCACAAGATTAGTGATGTTGAGGTTGGCTCATTTCTTTCCAGCGGTGTTGACTCAAGCTATGTCGCTGCCACCTTCAATGGTGATAAAACATTTACAGTTGGTTTCGACTACGAAAAATATAACGAAATAGATTATGCAAAGGCTTTATCTGAAAAGATTCAGATAGACAACTATTCAAAGCTTGTATCAAGTGAAGAATACTGGGCTGCTATCCCTAAAATCCAGTATCACATGGATGAACCTTTAGCAGACCCTGCTGCCATCGCACTTTACTTTGTAAGCCAGACTGCTGCAAAGCACGTCAAGGTTTCTATGTCTGGCGAAGGTGCTGATGAATTCTTCGGTGGATACAACATTTACAAGGAACCTCTTGATACTGCAGGTTACAGAAAGCTTCCAAAGGGTCTTCGTAAGGGACTTGCTAATGTAGCACAGGCTATTCCATTTAAATTTAAAGGTAAGAATTTCCTCATAAGAGGCAGCAAGGATATTGAGGAGCGTTTCATCGGTAACGCATTTATGTTTAATGAAAAAGAACGCGCAAAGATATTAAAGAATCCTACTGGAAAGTACGACCATAAAGAGCTTACAAAGCCTTTCTATGACAAGGTTAAGGATAAGGATGATGTTACGAAAATGCAGTACATTGATATCAACTTCTGGCTTATTGGTGATATTCTGCTTAAGGCCGACAAGATGAGCATGGCACACAGCCTTGAAGTACGTGTTCCTTTCCTTGACAGAGAGGTATTCGATGTAGCAAGGACTATACCTACTAAGTATAAAGTAAACAAGTCCAACACAAAATATGCTATGCGTATGGCTGCTCATAAGTATCTTCCAGATATGGTAGCTGAAAAGAAGAAGCTTGGATTCCCTGTACCTATAAGAATCTGGCTCAAGGATGACAAGTATTACAATATGATAAAGAAAGCCTTCACAAGCGAAGCTGCAGAAAAATACTTTAACACTAAGGAGCTTGTTAAGTACCTTGATGACCACAAAGAGGGAAAAGCCGATAATTCAAGAAAGATATGGACAGTATATATGTTCCTTGTATGGTATAACGATTTCTTTGGTGATTCTGAATATGCAGCATAGAAATATTGGTGTTTAATTCAATATTAGTTGGTGACGAACGGACGACAAATATATGAGAAAAGCAGGTGTGCATACATCAACGATGCCAGAAGCTTCAATTTACGCGAGCAACGAGCCAAAGTCATATTCCTGATATGACCTTGGCGGCTGCCGCGATAGCCATAATAAACACGCTTAGCGAGTTTATTATGGCTGGATATTTCTAAGACTTTTCATATGGGTAACGGCAGTTGCCGCTACCGTTCGATACGGGACATCCATGTC
>OGGA01000491.1_pt1 | contig 27265 bp, 27 predicted proteins | sample 1571041 | NCBI WGS metagenome assembly OGGA01 (sample SAMEA2582057, study PRJEB24529) | metagenome | biome: Human gut stool | place: China | collected 2011 | reverse complement strand
AACGTCCCAGACCTTATCATAAGAAAGCACGACAGACCACTGTAAGAGTGCCGTAGGGCAGAAAGGATGCAAGATTATGAAGTACAATGCAAGAGTTTGTTCGTTCAACATGGACACCGGGTGCGTAGAGCTGCTGCTCCGGGATGGGAGAAAAATTTCCATCGACTGTACCGGGATCGAGGACGTACTGGATGTTACCATGGCGCAGCGGTCAGAGCTGGACTACCTCATCTACAATGATCCGCTGAGCTACGCGGATTTGATTCTGAACGGTGACTCGGAGAAATATTTGAAGAATGTGTCCGGTAGTCGTACACTAGAAGATTGAAAAGTAATTGTCTGTCGAACAAAAATGTTAGGCAGACAATTTTTTTCATAGATTTAGAAGTACTGTCAGTTCCAACCATACAAAAACGTTGGGTTCAACAGGTGAATCTTTGCACCGGAAAAATCAAGGATCCTCTCATCGCGCATCCGGCACAGCTCACGGGAAAGAGCACTGCGGTCCACACAGAGGAAATCTGCCAGTTCTGTCCGGGTGTAGGGTAGACTGTAACAGCCTTTTTCATCGGGTGTCAAGGTTTGAAGATAAATCTTCAGACGATCTCGAAGCCGTTTTTGTGCTAAAATACGCACTTTGGTGTTAAAAAAGAGAAGCTGCTGCGCCATGTCCTGCATAAGATTTGCTGTGACTTGCATCCGGCAGGGACAGGACAGCGTTTTCTGTGACATCAATGCGCTGAAATCCAGCAGCATTACGGTACAGTCCGAACTGGCACGCAGACAGACCGGACTTACCGTCCAGCCAGTACAGGCCAGTTCTGCACCAAATACTTCTCCGGGACAAAAACGGCAGATGCTGATTTGATTGCCATTTTCATCATACAAAAATTCTTCCATCGTGCCATCCAGCAGAACACCCGTATTGTGGCTCTGCTCACCCAGCTCGACGATGTGCGCACCACGAGGATATTCACGGACAGTCGCATTCAAGCAACGAAGGACTTCCCTATATTTTCGTGGCTGGATGCCGTTGAACATGCCGCATTGCTGTAAAATTGAATAATATTGCTCCATCTTAAAATTTACTTTGCCGTTGCCATAACAACGGACACTCCGAGGTAGTTGTGTTAAACTCTTGGTTAGAGATGTCTAATTAAAAGGCATCATTATTATACGGTATAAAGTTTGAAATGTCAAACCCTATAACGTTCAGGGTTGATATCGAAGGAGTGACACAATGCTTTCGTTGGGAATGGATATCGGTACATCAACGGTAAAGTTGGTGCTGTTAAAAAATCAAGAAATTGAAAAGCAGTGGATGGCGGTGCATCACGGCAACCCTTTTGTCTGCCTGAAAAAGGGTCTTTCCACGTTGGAACTGGCGATGGATACTCCGTTTTCACTCTGTGTGACCGGAAGCAACACGGAGGCTCTGCTGGAGCAAGATTCAGCCATTCCCTCTTTAGGCGATATCCCAGCTATCATCGAGGGTGTGCGCTGGATCATTCCGCAGGTGGGTTCGGTCATTGAAATTGGCAGTCAGGGCGCGCGATTCATCACGGAAGTCCAGAACCGGACCCCGCAGTTTGCAGCCAACGAGCATTGCGCAGGCGGCACCGGTTCCTTTTTTGAGGATCAGATGTCCCGTGTGGGCTGCAAGCTGGAGGATTATTCTGCGCTGGTAGAGCAGGCACAGAGTGTTCCGCGCCTTTCCGGTCGGTGTGCGGTCTTTGCCAAAACAGATATCATCCACCGCCAGCAGGAAGGCGTTTCCACACCGGACATTCTGCTGGGATTGTGCTATGCAATGATCCGCAACTACAAGGCGACCATTGTACGGCGGCTGCCGGTCTGCAAACCGGTGGTATTCTGCGGCGGCGTGACCTGCAACTCCGGCGTGATCCGGGCCATCCGGGATGTGTTCGGCCTGACCGAAGAAGAACTCATCGTTCCGGAGTTTGCCCGATATGAAGCGGCTCTTGGTGCTGCACTCAAAGCATCCGGCTCGTTCACGTTACGTCAACTGAATGATTCTCTGGACCGTACACTAACAACACACCACATGGTCGGAACATTGCCCAAACTGGAACTGCGCTCCGGCACGAGCCTTGCGGAGCCAAACGCTACCAAGATCATTCCAGAAAGTGGCTGCGCATTGGGCATCGACATCGGTTCTACCAGTACCGATCTTGTTCTGGTCGGTGCTGACGGTGAACTGGTAGACTTTCAATATCTGCGCACCGCAGGTGACCCGGAAGGAGCTGTCCGCAAAGGCCTTGCAAGTATTCGCCAGCGGTTTGGTGATATCCGGTTCACCGCAGTCGGTGTGACCGGTTCAGGACGAGAGCGCATCGGCAAACGTATCGGAGCAGATGCTGTCCGGGATGAGATCACTGCGCAAGCCAAGGGAGCTGCTCATTGGGTGCCGGAAGTCGATACCGTGTTTGAGATCGGCGGACAGGATAGCAAATACATCAGCATCCAGAACGGTGAAGTTGTGGATTTTCAGATGAACAAGATCTGCGCTGCCGGTACCGGTTCTTTTGTGGAAGAACAAGCTGCCCGTATGGGCATCCCACTGGCGGAATTTGGCCCATTAGCCTTATCCTCTGAACATCCGGCATCCTTGGGAGAACGGTGCACGGTGTTTATCGAAACGGCCATTGCGTCCGCTTCCGCTGAAGGTATTTCACGGGCGGATATTGCCGCAGGCCTTTGTCACTCCATCGTACAGAACTATCTGCATAAAGTTGTTGGTTCTAAACCTGTGGGGCAGCACATCGTATTGCAGGGCGGTGTGGATTACAATCCCGGCATTGTGGCGGCATTCCAATCCGCATACGGCGACCGCATACAGGTCAGCCCGATCTTTTCCATCAGTGGTGCGTATGGCGCGGCTTTGCTGGCACAGGAAGCTGTGGGCGACGCACCCAGCCGATTTGTGGGATTTGACAGCCCGGCAAAGGATGCAGAGGACAGCCGCAGCGCGGAGATCCAGAAGAATATTGACTTCTACAAGCAGGCGGACAAACTGCTTTTGGAGGGCTATACCGGCAAACGCGACCCGCGTAAAAAGACCGTAGGTGTGCCTTTTGCGTTGATGATCCACAAATTCTTCCCGATGGCAAATGCCTTCTTTACCTCGTTGGGCTTCAATGTCGTCCTGACTGACCCCACCAGTGAGGAAACGATCCGGCTGGCTCAGCAGACCGCACAAGGGGAGACCTGCTACCCGGTCAAACTTATTTACGGCCATATGCAGCAGCTCATCGACCAAAAAGTAGATTATATCTTCCTGCCCACCATCCACACGATGAAGCACGAAAAGAGCCGTGTGAAACACAACTACGGCTGCGTCTATATGCAGACGGCAGCCGCATCCATTGCCAAAGCTCTGGACATTGAGAGCAAGGGCATCACTCTGCTCAGTCCGGTATTCGATCTCGATTTTGGGCAGGAAGCTATGGCATCTGCAATGCTGGGACTGAGCAAGATTTTAGGAATCCCGAAACCGTTTTGTGCCAAAGCTCTGCTCAGTGGTGCCATGGCGGTGCGCCGCCATACCGCCGCCGTGGAAAAACAGGGCAAAGCTCTGCTGGCGACCCTGAGACCGGACGATAAAGTGTTGGTGCTCATCACCCGCAACTACGGCGTTTCCGACCCCATCCTGAACATGGGCATCCCGGAACTGCTGTTGGAACGCGGCTATAAAGTCATCACGCTGAGCCACCTGCCCGGTCATGCGCTGGACATCTCCGATGAATACGATAATCTTTATTATCCGTTCGGGCAGCATATCCTGTCCGGAGCAAAGCTGATCGCTCACCACCCGAACCTCTACGCTGTCTATCTGACCAACCACGGCTGCGGCCCGGACACCATGCTCTCACACCTGTTCAAGCAGGAGATGGGCGATAAACCCTACCTGCAAATCGAAGTGGATGAGCATTTTTCCAATGTGGGTGTCATCACTCGCATTGAAGCGTTCCTGAACAGCCTGCAACACCGCCCGGCGGTGGCTCTGCCGACAGATTTCAACATCGAGCAGGTCGATATTCACCCCTGTCGTCTGGCACAGACACCATCCCCCAATGTGCCACTCTATCTTCCGGCGATGGGTGCTTATACGCCCTATCTGGCCGCATATTTCAAACAGCAAGGGGCAGACCCCTACGAGCTGCCGCACCTGACGGACGATATTCTGAGCCTTGGCCGAGCGGAGACGAGTGCAAAAGAATACCTGCCTTTCCCGGCACTGCTAGGCAGTATCCTTGCTGAGCGTAAAAACGACCACGCACATGCGCAGTTCCTGATTCCGCAGACGCAGGGTGCGGAGGCAGACGGTCAGTACGCCCGTGTCATCCGTGCTGTGTTGGACCGCAGAAAAGAGCAGAATGCTCAACTTATCAGCCCAATGCTGGAAACACTGCCCGAAATGGCGCAGAACTGTGACGCACTCTTCCGCGCACTGTTGGCGGGAGATATCCTCTATGCTGCTCCGGCAGATAAACGTGCAGACATTTCGGCACAGTGGGATGCTCTGCCCGGCTGGGAGCAGCTGCACACAGCGGCGAGAGAGATCGGAGCACTTCTCACCAAAGGCCGCCGCATTGCCGCTGTTGGTACGCCGCTCTGCCTGACAGAACTGGACAGCGGCGTACTTGCCGCGCTGGAAGCCGAAGGCGAACAGGTGCTTCGCGCCCCACTCAGCGAGGCACTCTGGTTTCTGTGGAAAGACAATTTGGATGAAAACAAACCATCGGCTGGTTGGCTTGACCAGATGCAGAGGCAGATGCAGACCCTTGGGAATGAACTTGGAGCGCACAGTGCCTTTGCGGAAGACGCTGAAACACTGTTCCTCATTGCGGACTCTGCCTTGCCGAATTTTTCAGGCGGGAACGGTCGATATCGGTACGCCAAGGCCGTGGAGCTTTCTGGCCGTACCAATGCAGTGCTGACCCTTGCACCCCGGTATGAAAATACCGCGATGATTCTGGATATGCGCGGCCTGCACGATGCCTGTCGGGCTCCGCTGTTCCAGATTTCCCTTGATAATGACTGGGATGAAACTGCATGGAGCCGCCTGCGTTCGTTCCTCTACTACTGCTGAATCTGGCAGACGCAAAGAACCCGTCCGGACGTACCGGACGGGTTCTTTGCGTCAGTTATGAAACAGAAAATCGCTTATTCGATGACCAGCAGCAGGCTCATTTTGAATTTGCCCTGTGCGGTAACGCTGTGCAGGCCGTTCTTATCGAAGCGGAAGCTCTCGCCTGCGTTCAGCTCATAGTCCTGACCCTCATAGCCGATGATGGCCTTGCCTTCCAGCGCGGTCAGGATGGCGTTGCCGGGTGCACGGTGCGGGGTCAGGCCGGTGCCCTCGTCAAAGGCCATCAGCACGAATTTCATGTTGTCGGCGTGGACGAGGTCGAGGTTTGCAATGCTGCCGTCCTCGTAAGAAATGAGATCTTTCAGTTCGGTGGGCTGGCCTGCTTTGAGAATGTTGTTCATGGTGAAGTTCTCCTTTTTCAGAATGATTTCAGTATAGATCATGCCGCTGTCGGTTAGACAGCCGCAGAGCATTTTAGGCGGAACGGCCAGCAGCTGGCCGGGATGCAGCGGGACAGTACGGCTCTCTCCACCCAGAAGAAATATGCCGCAACCTTCCCCGCACAGATACAGGGTAGTGCAGTCGTAATACTCCGGGGTGATGGAGGTGCCGCCGCCCAGCGAGAACCAGGTAACAGGTACACTCTCGCCCAGTTTTGCTGGGCGGGAAACTGTCATGGCCTCCCGGATGGGACGCAGCTGGGAAAGCGTAAATGGCATCTTCATACGGCATTCCCTCGCAAGGCCACTGGCACAATGCTGCGCACGGCGCGTCCCTGATAATTCAACTCGTCCACGATGACCTGAACATCAAAGGAATAGGAAATGTTCTGTTCGTTCAGGATGGCAGCGGCCGGACCGTAGAAAAATTCACCCTTGCGGTTGAGCATCAGTGCTTCGTCTGCCACGCTCATGGCGTTGGTGGGATAATGGGTGTTCATAATGGCGCTGATGCCTTCCTCATGCGCCAGCCGCTCCACCATGTTCAGGACAAGGATCTGGTTGTGGAAATCCAGACCGGTTTCCGGCTCGTCCAGAATGATGAGCTTCGGCTCGTTGATGAGGGCACGGGCAATGAGCACCATTTGTAGTTCACCGCCGCTCATCCGGTTGCAGTCCTTGTTGGCAAGACGGGTGATCCCCACTCGTTCCATCATGGCTTCCGCCATTTCGATTTCCTCTTTGCCGGGTTGCTGAAAGGCTCCGAGATGCGCACTGCGCCCCAGCAGAACCATTTCCAGACCGGTGTAGGAAAAAGCGAAGCCACGGGACTGCGGAATGTAGGAGATAGTGCTCCAGACATCCTTCGGCTTGAGGGTGTGGATAGCCTTCCCATAAAATAGGGTTTTTCCGCTGTGCCATGGCAGCAGACCGATCATGCACTTGAGCAGGGTGGTTTTACCAATGCCGTTTGGTCCAAGAATTGCAAGAATGTGTCCCTCTTCCAGTGTCAGGTCGATATTTTCCAGTATGGCAGGCTGTCCGGGGTAGCCGAAACAGCCTTTCTGTACTTGCAAGATCATCGCAGGTTGCTCCTTGTCTTATTCAGCAGAGAGATGAACACCGGCGCACCGATGATGGCGGTCAGGATGGAAAGCGGCAGCTCAATGATGCTGATGGTGCGCGACAGTGTGTCGATCAGGATCATGAAGCTGGCACCAAGGCTCAGGCTCACCGGCACGACATAGCGGTTGTTGCTGCCCACCAGCATCCGGGCGCAGTGTGGGATCAGCAGCCCGATCCAGCCCACCTGTCCGCACATTGATACCGCCGAGGCGGTAATCAGCGTGGAAGCCAGAATGAACAGCATCCGGGTCTGTTTGATGCTGATGCCGCTGGCGCGGGCTTCGTCATCGCTCAGGGAGAGGATGTTCAGCCGCCAGCGCAGCAGGTAAATGACAGCGATGCCTGCGATGATGAGCGGGCAGCCAATCAGGATCTTCTGGTAACTGGCACTGGTAAAGCTGCCCATGAGCCAGTAGGTGATCTCCGGCAGCTTGTCCTGCGGATCGGCAGTATATTTCAGCAGCGAACCCAGTGCGTTGAACAGAGAGGATGCAATCGTGCCGGCCAGCACCAGATAAACCATAGAACGCCCATCACTCTTGCCTGCGACTTTCAGAGTAAAACAGACGGAAATCAGGCCAAAGACCAAGGCGATGAGCTGCGTTTCCAGAATACTGCAAGACAGGATAATAGCAAGAATTGCACCCACGCAGGTACCGCTGGTTACACCCAAAATATCCGGTGTGGCAAGCGGATTGGAGAATAAGGATTGATAGGTATTGCCTGCGCAAGACAGACCTGCGCCGACGATGATGGCCGTCAGAATGCGGGGCAGCCGCAGATTGATGACGATGGAGTAGTTCTGTACATTTGAGGTGCTCTCACCCGTCAGAGCAGTGCGCAAAGCTGTGAGAACTTCGCCTACCGGAACATTCATTCGCCCAAAGCACAGGCAGATGAGTGCGGTCACAAGGGGAAACGCGAACATCAATACCACGGCCAGAGGAGTGAACCGGCCTTTTTTGATCCAGATGGTATCTTTCATCAGTACAGCAGCATTTCCTCCAGCTCGTCATCTGTCACATCGTAGCCGTACCATGTCTTGTAATATTCCTTGATGGTATCGCCCAGCGGATAATCGGCAAAAGCATCCGGGTAGGTGTTGCAGGCCAGCCATGCCAGCACCAGCGGAGCATCCGGGTTCGGGGTAAACCAGTTCCACATACCGAGGGTGGTGTTGTACACGCGGCCGTTCTGCACAGCAGTCAGCGTGGAGAAATCCGCGCCATCTACGTTTCCGGAAAGCACATCGTCCGTGCGCAGGGGCTGCAGGCCGGGGCCATCGAGGAAGAGAATGTCCGGATCCCAGCTGTAGACCTGTTCCATGCTGGCCTGTGCAAAGCCAGTGGCTTCCAGTGCCTTGTCCGTTACGCCCAGACGCTTCATCCAGTAGGTGCCAAAGGTGCCCTGACCGGATACCTGCGGTACACCGTCTGCATACTTCCACAGAATCAGCGCACTGGGGCGATCTGTTTGAGGAATTTCCGCAATACGGGCTTCCACATCGGTCACGATCTCATCACCGGCAGCAACAAAGGCGTCGGTCTTGCCCGGTTCGTTGAAGATCTGCTCCAGCAGCTTCAGCCACTCTTCGTAACGTTCAATGGGATCAGCTTCCGTAGATGCGCCCACGGTAGCGAAACCGATGGAGGGGATTCCGCTGGCCTTCAGGATTTCGGCATGAGAGGAGTTGCCGGCATTGTACAGGATAACATCAGGGTTCAGCTTCATGATCTCCTCGATGTTCAGGTCGCTCTGAGCATAGACCGTATCGCTGGACTCCAGAAGCTCCGGGGCGATATTCTTCAATACAGTGTCAGAAATGACCGACTTGAAAGAACCGCAGTAACCCACGATGTAGGGAGCACTGCCCTCAAAATAAGCCATGTAGGTGGACAGGATCGGAATCTGGTCGATGACCACACGAGTGACCTTGTTGGGGACTTCGACCTCATTGCCGCCGTGGTCGATGACGGTGTGGGTGCCGGTCTCATCGGCAGAAGCCGCAGAAGAGACTGCTTCGCTGGAAACAGAGGCAGATTCAGAAGCGGCAGCGGAAGAAGCTGCATTGCCGGAACCACCACAGGCGGTCAGGACACCGGCAGCGCTGACAGCAGCCATAGCAGCGAGAAAAGAACGACGTGTAATCTTTTTCATGGGAAACTCCTTAAAATGATGAAAATTTCTGGTAGTTAGTTATACATAACCAACCGCAGAGCATTTTAGCAGATTCCCACAGGATTGTCGGTTGCTATGGCAACCACTCTCCAAAATCGGAAGAAGTCTTAAAGTTTTCTAAGAAAAACAAAAAAGGGTGCGCCCCGAAGGACGCACCCTGCAAAAATCCACACACGATAAGTAAGGCAGGGAGTTCCCCAGCGGGAACTTCCTGTTTTTCTTTGGTTGCAATATGAGCCTGTTCTGCCTGCCATAGGCAAGTTCGCGTTAGTGTTTGTGCATTAAAGACGCAGGCTGCTATAAAACGGCAAGGTCTCCCGCAATCAGGAGACCTTGCCGTTTTGTGCTATATGTTGGCTGAATCAGGCAGCCTTCCGCAAACTTACAGCGCCACGCTGACCAGCAGGACATACACGCCGTCGGCGGCGTAGAAGGTGATCTGAGTAATCGTCTTGCCGATGATGGATGCAAAGTAAGGATCATCGGCATTGAAGCCCAGCTTGGTACCATGCCAGATGTTGGCCACATGACGCAGGCCGTACTCACTGCCATCGGCGGCGGTCAGCACCACGCCGTAGACCTTGTTGGTGCTGGTGTCCAGACCAAAACCGGAGAGCTTCATCTCGTAATTCGTGTGGCGGCCATTGGTGGTCAGCTCCACAGTAACACCCTCCACGGTAGTCTCGGTGGCGTGGACTTTGCCAAACTCCCACTTGCCGCTCAACAGTTTGTACCATGCGGTAATGTAGTAGGCAGGAGTCTCGCCGAGCTTATAGTACCGCAAAGCCATTGACCTTTTTGCCGGAGCCATGCTGTATGTGGTGGTGGAGAAACTGATCCCGGAAATGTCGCAGGGGCAGCACTCCAACGTTGGCACGGTGTTTTTTGCGGTGGGCTTCAGCGTGATGATGGTGCTGGATGTGGCACTGGGGTGACGGTTGGGGGTTCCCGAAAGCGAAATCTCTTTCAAAATCTCCGAAAATGCCTAAACTCCTTGACAGAGACAACAGCAGGGCGTATTATTTTGGCAGAAGGACCGCTGAGAAGCGGCTTTTTATAGAGCAGAAAGTTAGCATTATCTAACTACAGCGCGAGGAACTGCGTGAAAAGCATTGCATTGTGAACTGTAAATAGAAAGAGGGTGGCGTTATGTCCTTTTTTGAAAACACCCGCAAGCCCGTAGGTCTTGGCGGGAAGATCATGGTTGCCATGATGAACTTTGGCCACAGCGCAATGGCGGCGTGGGGGCTGCGTTTTTTGCAGCCTGCCCCGGATGCCATGGTGCTGGACTGCGGCTGCGGCGGTGGAGCGAACATTAAAACGCTGTTGAAACTGTGCCCCAACGGCAAGGTGCAGGGCATCGACTACTCAGCCGTCAGCGTGGAAAAAGCGCGAAAGGTCAATGCCGGAGCCATTGCGGCAGGACGGTGTACCGTGCAGCAGGCAAGTGTGGCAGAGCTGCCGTTTGAAGCGGAGCAGTTTGATGTGGTGACCGCCTTTGAAACGGTCTATTTCTGGCCGGAGCTTGCGCAGAATTTCAGAGAGGTCTATCGGGTGCTGAAGCCCGGCGGAATCTTTTTCATCTGTAACGAAGCGAACGGCGATACGGACAAGGACAAGAAGTGGACGGAGATCATCGGCGGCATGGCCATCTATACGGATACCGCACTGAAAGAGTATCTGGAAAAAGCAGGATTTTGTCAGCTCCAAAGCCACAAAAATAAAAAGAGCTGGCTTTGCGTTACGGCGCAAAAGCGGTGAAGTAGTGCAACCGTAACACTTGGAACAGTGAAGAGCATGGCGTGGTTTGCCTGCCGGAAAGCAGAATAAGGAGAACAGGAAGGAACCTATGAAATACAAAATCGAGAAAAACACCGTGCAGGAGACGCTGATCCTCCCGCTGTATTCCCGGAAGCTGTGCACAGAGCTGTATCCAAACCTTTATCGGGACGAAACAGCGGTGCATCTGATCGACCAGATCGACTACGACTTTTCAGAGGCAGAGAAAAATGCCCGCAGCCTGATGCAGCGCTTTGGTGCGCTGGAGGTCGCCATGCGGCAGAATGACCTTGCCTTTGAGGTGCGGGCGTACCTGAAAAACCACCCCTGCGCGGCAGTGGTCAATCTGGGCTGCGGGCTGGATAACACCGGCAGAGCCTGCGACAACGGCAGATGCAAAATTTACAATCTGGACTTTCCCGATGTCATTGCCTTGCGGCAGCAGCTGCTGCCCGCCGGGGAGCGGGAGCAAAACATCCCCTGCGACCTGAAAGACCCCGCATGGTTTGACAAGATCGATGCCTCCGGTGGGGCGGTGTTTTTTGCCTCCGGGGTGTTCTATTACTTCCTGACCCAGCAGGTCAAGGCGCTGGTGCAGGGGATGGCAGATGCTTTTCCCGGCGGGGTGCTGGTCTTTGATGCCGCCAACCGCACGGCGGTGAAGATGATCGCCAAAACGTGGCTCAGGACGGCGAAAATCAAGGATGTGGGAGCATATTTCGCGGTTTCGGATGCGAAAAGCGAGCTTTCCCCATGGGACAGCCGTTTGCAAGTGTCCAGCCGGGGCTATATGCTGGGGTACAACGATTTGAAAGACCCTTCCATCAGCGGCTTTTTCCGCTTTCTTGCAAGGGTCGGGGACAACGGGATGAAAATGCAGATCGTGAAGATCGGATTTGGAGACAGACAATGAAGTATGCCGGGATGCCCTTTGGAATGTGGGTGCTGTTTGCCGGTTCCTTTCAAAAGCAGCTGACCGCTTACGATTTGAGCCTTGTAGTGGTTGTTTTGCAAAATTTTTATTCTTTACTTGATAACTGCATACGATAAAACCAAAGGGAGCTCTGCCCGGACATTCGTCCGTGACAGAGCCCCCCTTTTTTAGCTTTATAGAAAAACCATAAGTCATCTGCCACGGTCAACGGAGCAAAAACCACACGCCCAGCAGGAGCGCAAGGAAGATCAGGTTGGACAGGGTGAACAGCCCAAAATACTGCTTCTTCCCCTGTGGCAGCTCCCGTGCGATCTGCCGGTAGGAAATAAGACTGGCCATGGATGCGATCAAAGTGCCAAGACCTCCCAGATTGGTGCCGATGATGAGGGCTTGTGTCTCTGCCGTGAACCCGGACAGCAGCAGGGCGGCGGGAACATTACTGGTGACCTGCGAAGCAAGAACCGCCACCAGAACTTCCCGGCCGGTCAGAAACTCCTGCAGCCAGCCGGAAAAGGCCGGAATGCGGCCAAGATTGCCAATGAAGATGAAAAAAGCCACAAAGGTCAGAAGCAGGGAATAGTCCACTGCCCGTAAGGTGTGCGGGTCTGCAAAAAGGGCGCAGACGAGCACAGCGGCAAAGGCAATGCCATAGGGCAGTACCCGGATCACGGACAGCAGGCAAACGGCAAACAGAACCAGATACAGCAGGATGATCCTCTGATCCCCTTGAGACGCAGAGGAAGAAACAAGCTCATCCACGGAAAGGGCGGCAGAGGCTTTCCGGCAGACCAGCGCTGCCCAAGCCAGCAGCAGGAGCAGAGAGACCAGGGTGTAGGGCAGCATAAGAAGCACAAATCCCCCGATGCTCATGCCGCTTTTTCCGTAAAGATAGAGGTTCTGCGGGTTGCCGATGGGGGTCAGCATGCTGCCAAGGTTTGCTGCAATGGTCTGCATACAGACCACCGGGATCAGAAGAGCGCGGCGGACATCCGCTCCCAGACGGCTCAGGACCACGAACGTAAAGGGAACGAAGGTCAGCAGGGAAACATCGTTGGTGATGAACATGCTTCCGAAAAAGCACAACCCGACCAGTACCAGCGTCAGCTGAAAGGTGCTGTGGGTGCGGGACAGCAATGCCCGGCCCAGTCCATCAAAAAAGCCCTGCCGCCGCAGCCCGGCCATGACCGTCATCAGGGAAAACAGGATCGCCAGCGTGCGCAGGTCGATGTAGCCGAGATACTGCGCATCCGGCGGAACAAAGAAGGCGGAGACAACGGCCAGCACAGCGGCTGCGGTGAGGACCGTTTCCTGCTGAATGAATTGTTTGAGTTTCATAGAGACACATCCTTGTAGTTGTAAAGGCTGCCCTGCTGCGATGCCGGGCGGCCTTTTTTCGTATTTCAGAGCAGCAGCTCAAACGACCCGATCATCAGCGGCATGGTCAGGATGGAAAGCAGCGTGCTCAGGACATAGATCGCGCTGGAATGAGAAGCATCCCGGTCATAGAGCTGTGCCATGGAGGTGACTGTTGCACAGGCGGGGGTAATGGCAGAAAGGTAGACCGTCATCAGGATGGACTTGCCGTCCGGGATCCAAAGGGATGCGTGAACTGCCCAAAGCAGCAGGACGATGACCAGCGGAACACCCAGCAGACGCAGGAATACCGGCAGATAGTTGCGCGGGGTGCAGAAAACCTTTTTGAGGGGGACATCCGCAATGGCCATGCCTGCCAGCAGCATTCCCATGGGGCCGATCATATTGCCGACACTGCTCAGTGTGCTGGTGATCGGGGCAGGCAGCGAGACGTGCAGCAGGTACAGCAGCGCACCGGCTGCAATGGCGATCAGGTTGACATTGGTAAGGAGCTTGCGCCATTCCAGCCGGGCAGACCCCTGCAGGCAGGCGCTTGCATGGGTCCAGAGCAGTACCAGCTGTACAATGACAAAGGCGCAGGAGTAGACAACATATTCCTCCCCCAGCAGGGCCTGCACGATGGGAATGACCAGCGCGGCGGCATTGCTGTAAATGATATTGACCTGCTCCACGGCGTCCAGCTTGAGAGCTTTGCGGAACAGCGCATTCAGAAGCAGAAATACAACGTGCATTCCAACGGCGATGCCCATGGAATAAAGCAGCCCGGTGCGGATCTCCGGTGTATCCTTGATCTGAAAGGCGTTCAGAACGACACAGGGCATGACCAGATAGACGAAGACCACAGACAGCACCTTACTGTCCGATGCCTTCAACAGGCCGGTTTTTACAACGGCATATCCCATCAGCAGAATCAGAAATAGCTGCGCGATCTGCTGCATCAATAAAAGGCTGATTTGCATTTAGATCTCCTCTTTTGCAATTCGTTTTTGCAGCACCATCCTACTCCATTGGCGGGGCATCGTCAAGAGAAAACAGAAAAAATGCGATCCGAATAAGAAAAAACGGATGGCTCCGCAGAACCATCCCCTAAAACTGGTATGATCAGACCTTCCGATACTTATATGCACCCTCCTGCCCAGGCAGCAGGAAAAAGATGTTCATAGCGCTGTCTGCTGCCACGCTCAGCGGAGCAAGAACCACACGCCCAGCAGGAATGCAAAGAAGATCGGGTTTTCGATGCACCGGCTGGCATAAGTGGAGAAGCGCGCCCGGCGGGTGGAGTCGAAGGTGTCCACGGCTTTCATCAGGCCAATGGTGCCCAAAGAACTGCTGTATCCGGCACCTTTGCCGCATAAAAACGATGATACGACTGATTTCCGAAAAGATTGCATGAAATTTTATCAAAGTATTATTCTTCTGTGAATTTTAGCACTCTGTACTTGACAGTGCTAAAAATATGTGCTATAACTAGGCCGTGCTCAGGAGAGAGGGGCATGAGGGAGCCGCAAGGCTCCCGGGAAGACTCCGCTCCTGATGCACATCTCATAAATTTTTTACCCGACCCGAACGCCGGGATTGGAGGAATGATTTATGTTTATGCCGACTATTTTCCATGAAAACCTGTTCGATGATTTCTTTGACCCGTTCTGGAACGATGGTGCGCTGGAGCGTGCGATGAACCGTGAAGAGCGTGAGACCTTCGGCAAGCGCGGTGCAAACATGATGAAGACCGATGTGAAGCAGACCACCGACGGCAGCTATGACGTTGCCGTTGACCTGCCCGGCTGCAAGAAGGAAGACGTTCAGATGGAGCTGAACGACGGCTACCTGACCATTCAGGCCGTCCGCAGCCACTCCAATGACGAGAAGGATAAAGAAGGCCGCTACCTGCGCCGCGAGACCTTCTCCGGCACCTGCGCCCGCAGCTTCTATGTGGGCGACGCCGTGAAGAAGGAGGACATCCACGCAAAGTTCGAGGATGGCATCCTGCACATCACGCTGCCCGCACCTCAGCAGCAGAAGGCTCTGCCTGTGAACCCGAACCTGATCGAAATTGAATAACTGTTATGTACCGGTGTAAAATACCGGTGCATAGAACTTGCCCCCGGAGAGCTGCCCAAAGGCTCTCCGAGGGCTTTTTGCGTTCCGGCATCTTTTCGGCAGGGAAAAGCGTGGTGTGATCCGGATGGCATAGGGCAGGGGTCAGGCCCGGCTCCTTCATCGCCCGCGTTCCCCACGGTATTCTCAGATGCTTCATATCAAAACCTCCATTCCATCTTTACGAGCTGCATTTTCATCCCATGGTCGCCGACTTCGGCGAGAAGACGAAAGAATCCACTGCCGCTCTTGACAAAGAGTGGTTTTGTACTATGATTGTTGTACATACAACGATGCAGATACATCTTTTTGAGATAAGACCCGGAGGCCGTCTATGGATATTACCGATGAAAAATGAGAAGACCTTCCGCCCGGACCGGGTGTTCTCTTATTTCCGGGCCGAGTGGCTCCCGCTGGCCTTCGTGACCCTGTCGGGCCTTATCTATAACATCGGCCTGCTGGCCACCCCGTGGTTCGAGGGCCGTCTGGCCCAGTGCCTGGCGGACATCCTGAGCGGCAGCGAAACAGCGGCCCAAATGGCGCTGCTGGTTCTGGCCTATATCCTCGTCACCCTGCTGGTGCAGGCGTCGCGGTTCATCAAGCGCTTTTATGTCCGCCGCTTTGCCAACAACATCAACCGCCGGATGAAGGGCATCCTCTACGCCAATCTGGTGCGCCAGAGCCGGGTTTCGCTGGAAAAAGAGGGCGCCGGTGAGCTGATGACCAAGGCCATCTCCGATGTGGACGACTGCGTGGAAGGTATGCGCAAGTTCACCACCGAAGTCTTTGATACCGGCGTGGCGCTGGCGGGTCATGTGGTCATGCTGCTGGTGTACGACTGGCGGCTGGCTCTGCTGAGCCTGCTGTTCACGCCCTTCTCCTACGTCTGCGCGGCATGGATGAAAAAGCCGGTCCAGCGGGCCGGTGCGGCCTACAAAAAGGCGGCGGGCGCACTGAGTGCCTCCACCCTTGACCGCGCCCAGAACGCCGTGACTTACCGCATCTACGGCTGCGAAGACGCCCGCGTGGAGCGGTACGAAGAGGCACTGGATACCTACGAAAAGACGGCAGTGAAGAATAACGTGTGGCAGTCGGCTCTGCCGCCGCTCTATCTGGCGGCGTCAGAGGCAGGCGTACTGTTCATTTTGTGGTTCGGCGCAAAGAATGTCCTCGGCACCGGCTGGCGTGTGTGGGACATCGCGGCTTTTACCACCTTCCTTTCCTGCTTCACCAAGCTGGTGGTCAAATCCTCCAAGGTGGCCAAGCTCTTCAACTCGGTGCAGAAGGCCGAAGTCTCCTGGAAGCGCATCAAACCTCTGATGAAGTCGCCGGAGCAGCTGGACGCGCTGGATGTCCCGGCGGCGGAAGATGTGACCCTCAGGAACCTCTCCTTCGCCTACGGCGACACCCCCATCTTCTCGGGTCTGAGTCTGACAGCCCACCCCGGCGACATCATCGGAGTCACCGGCCCGGTGGCCTGCGGCAAATCCACCTTTGGCCGGGTCTTCCTCTGCGAGGCCCCCTATGAAGGCTCGGCGCAGTTTGGCAGAAAGGAGTTCTCCATGCTGGCCCCGCGTCAGATTTCGGCCACCGTCGGCTATCTGGGCCACGACCCGGAGCTGAGCGCCGATACGGTGCAGAACAATGTCCTCTGCGGCAGCAAGCAGGACGCCATGCCCTATCTCGCCGCTGCTGCGCTGAAAGGCGAGGTGCTGGCAATGGAGAACGGCCTCGATACCGTCATCGGCAGCAGCGGCACCCGTCTTTCCGGCGGACAGGCCCAGCGTCTGGCACTGGCCCGGACGCTGGCCCATCCGCGCCCTGTCCTCATTCTCGATGACCCGTTCTCGGCCCTCGACCGGGACACGGAGGATACGGTCTTTGCCGACCTGCAGGAATATGCCAGGGATAAGGTCATCTTCCTCATCTCGCACCGCCTGTACCACTTCCCGCAGATGCAGAAGATCGTCTTTATGGACGGAGGAAAGACCACCGTCGGCACCCATGAGGAGCTGATGGCATCGGCCCCGGTCTACCGTCAGCTGTACGAAAGCCAGACAGGAGGGAAACAGCATGGAGAACAGGCGTAAAAATGGTGTGTTTGAGGCCATCCGGATGGCCGCCGTGACCCACCGCCTTCTCACAGCGGGGACTGTCCTGTGTGCGGCGGCATCGGTGGCGGCGTCTCTGGTGCCGCCGCTGCTGCTGGCCCGCATCATCGACGGGCTGACGGCAGGACTTCCGCTGACATTCCCTGCGGTGCTTCTTTATTTCGGCAGTCTGGCGCTGGAAGGGATGCTCTCCTCGGCGCAGGAGAGCCTGCTGGTGCTCTTCGGCCAGAAAATGACCCACGCCCTGCGCTCTGAAATGTCCCGGAAGCTGACCAGGCTTCCCGCCAGCACGCTGGCAGGGCAGAACCCCGGCGAGGTGGCCGCGCGCTTCTCGGGCGATGTGGATACGGTGGAGGCGCTGTTCACCTCCGGCATCATCAGCATGGTGGCGGACGCCTGCCGCATCCTTTCCATCATGGCGGTCATTGCCGTGAAGAATACCGGCCTTGCGCTGATTTTGCTGCTGGTGCTGCCGCTGTTCGCCGTGTTCACCCGCCATGTACAGACGCGGATGCTGGCAGCTCAGCTGGATAACCGCCGGGCGGTCGCCGCTGTGTCCGGCCAGGTCCCGGAAACACTGCACAACATCCGCACCATCCGGGCTCTGGGTCTGGAAGACTACATGGAGCGCCGCTATGACCGGTGCATCGGCGAAAGCTATACCGCGATGGAGCGGACGAATTTTTACGACGCGATCTATTCGCCCGTCGTGCTGGTGCTGAATGCCGCCGTGGTAGGCATCGTTATGCTCCTCTCGGCTTCCGGCAATGCGGCTGCCCTGACGTTGTTCGGGATGTCGGTCGGCACCTCGGTGGCCGTCATCAACTACATTTCCCGCATCTTTGCGCCCATCGAGAGCCTTGGCATGGAGATACAGACCATCCAGTCGGCGATGGCGGGCGTGAAGCGCATCGACGCCTTCCTTGACCAGCCGGAACGCACCATTCCCAAAGAGCGGGAGACCTCTGCCCGGGGTGATGTGGTGCTCTCTCATGTGACCTTCGGTTACGGCGAAAAGCACGTCTTGAACGATTTTTCCATGACCGTCAAGCAGGGCGAGCAGGTGACGCTGGTGGGCCGGACGGGTGCCGGAAAGAGCACCGTCTTCAAGCTGCTGCTGGGACTTTATCACCCGGAAGCCGGGTTGGTGACCATCGGCGGCGTGGACGTGGCGGACATCACGGACGCCAGGCGCCGCACCTGCATCGGCTGTGTGGAGCAGCATTTTGCCCGTGTGCCGGGTACGGTGCTGGAACAGATCACGCTGGGCGACCCCGGCATCACCGAAGAGATGGCAAGGAACGCCGCGAAGCTTGCCGGTCTGGATGCCGCCATCCAGACCCTGCCGAACGGCTATGATACGGTGTGTACTGACGGGATGTTCTCGCAGGGCGAGTGGCAGCTTCTGTCCATCGCCCGCGCCGCAGCGGCAGACCCTGCCGTGCTGCTGCTGGACGAGATAACGGCCAACCTCGATGCTGAGACCGAGGCCCGTGTCCTTGAAGCGCTTCGCCGCGCGTCCGAAGGACGCACGGTGCTCTCCGTCTCCCACCGCATCTATGAGAACCTCGGCGGCCGGACGGTAGAGGTCAGGACGCAAAACGCATAAGAAAAAGTGAAAAATGAAACAAGAAAAAGCTTACTATCATCTGCCCGGCTCGTTCGAGTTCTACGAGCTGTACCGGGAGTTCCTGCCCCTGTTCCGGGCGCACAGAGAATACTTTTATGACTGGTGCGACATCGGCTCCATCTACGGCGCACCGGCCGACTGTGTCTGGGGCGGGGGACGGGCTGGCTTCGGGGAGCATGATCCCAAAGAAGTCCTTGCCCTGACGCGGGAATACGGCATCTCGGCGCGGCTGACCTTCAGCAACTCGCTCCTCCGGGAGGAACACCTTTCGGATAAAAAGTGCAACGCTCTCTGCGCCCTGTTTGAGCAGGAAAACCCGGTACAGAGCGGCGTCATCGTCCACTCGGAGCTGCTGCTGGACTACCCTGAAAACACACTATCCGCAGCTTTATTTCGTGTCCTCCACGACCAAGGTGCTGACAGAGTTTCAGCAGCTCCGGGCGGAGACGGCCCGGGAAGAGTTCCGCTATGTGGTGCCGGACTTCCGGCTGAACAAAGCCTTTGGAGAGCTGGACAGTCTGCCGCAGGCGCAGAAAGACAAGGTGGAATTTCTCTGCAACGAGTGCTGCTGGGTCGGATGCCGGGACAGAAAGCGCTGCTATGAGAATGTCAGCCGGAAGAATCTCGGCGAAGCCTGCCCTGACCACATCTGTCACGCACCGGGTGCGGAGGAAGGCTACCGCTTCTCGAAGGCGATGGAAAATCCGGAGTTTATTGGCATCAGGGACATTCGGGATGTCTATATGCCGATGGGATTTTCCAACTTCAAGATCGAGGGCCGGGGCCTGGGCAGTGCGCTGGTACTGGAATTTCTGCTCTACTACATGACAAAACCGGAATACCAGCTGCATGTCCGGGAGGCCATCTATCTGGACAATATGCTCGACCTGTTCTGAGGAGCCGCACGACGGCTGCGACGAGCCGGATGACACCGGGCAGAACGCCAAGAGCGGCTATCGGAAAGGCGTGGGCGGATCAATAAAACAAGGGCTGCTGTACAACACGGTACAGCAGCCCTTTACAGTTATTTCCGGCTCGTCAGTTTGTTCAAAAATATCACAGCCAGCACGATGACGCCGATGACCAGCACGATGCTCACCATTCCGATGACCATGATGGGCAGAGTCGTCATCCACGAAGTAAGATGCAGCATATCAGTCCCTCCTTTAGCTCAGCAGGGTCAGCAGCAGTCCGCCGGCGATGACAGAGGCTATCTGGCCCGAGACGTTGACACTGATGGAGTACATCAGCAGGAAATTCTGGTTGTCCTCCTCGAGGCCCAGCTTGTTGACGACGCGGCCGCTCATGGGGAAGGCCGAGATGCCGGCTGCGCCGATCATGGGGTTGAGCTTTTTGCCCTCCGGGAGGAAGAGGTTCGTCAGCTTTGCGAACAGCACACCGCCGGCGGTGTCAAACACAAAGGCCACGAGGCCCAGCGCAAGGATGAGCAGAGTGTCGGGCCGCACGAACTTGTCGGCGGTCATCTGGCCGGCCACGGTCAGGCCCAGCACGATGGTGATGAGGTTTGCGAGGACGTTCTGCGCCGTTTCACTCAGGGTGTTCAGCACACCGCACTCCCGCAGCAGGTTGCCGAACATCAGAAAGCCCACCAGTGCTACACTGGCCGGAGCCACGAGTCCAGCGATGATGGTCACGACGATGGGGAACAAGATCTTGGTCAGCTGGCTGACACTGCCCTTCTGGTAGGGCATCCGGATGCGGCGCTCTTTCTGGGTGGTCAGCAATTTGATGACCGGCGGCTGCACGATGGGGACCAGCGCCATGTAGCTGTAGGCCGCCACCATGATGGCACCAAGGTACTGGGAGTGCAGGACGTTGGCCACGAAGATGGCGGTGGGGCCGTCTGCCGCGCCGATGACGGCGATGGAAGCGGCGTCCTTCAAGTCGAAGAAGAAGCCTGCGAGGAAGAGGGTGAAGAAGATGCCGAACTGCGCCGCTGCGCCGAAGAGCATCAGCCACGGCTTCTCGAGCAGCGGGCCGAAGTCGATCATCGCACCGATGCCGATGAAGAGCAGCAGGGGGAACAGCTCGTTGGACATTCCGGCCTCAAACAGAGCCGAGATGGGGCCGACGGTGTCGCCCTGCGTGATAGCGCCCGATAAGGGCAGGTTGACGAGGATGGCTCCGAAGCCCATGGGGAGAAGCAGGCTCGGCTCCATCTTTTTTGCGATGGCAAGGTAGATGAGCAGGGCGCCGATGCCCCACATCACCACCATCTGCCAGGTCAGGTTCCCGAAATTGGAAAAGAGACTGGCGAATGCGTTCCAGAAATCCATGTCATTGCCTCCTTTGAAATCTGCGGTGCAATGACGAAAAAAGAGACTTCCGCCACAGCACCAATTACTGTGACAAAAGTCTCAAGCGAACACATGACATCGGGCATTTCTGCCGTGTTGACGCTGCCATGCAGCACTCCCATAAGGTGGAGCGCCCTTTACTCCCTTTTATCCGATTCTATTAAACCAGAATATGCGAAGCCTGTCAAGAAATGTGCAGGACTTTTAGCTGAATCTTAGGGGGGACTCTGAATATAGAGTGAAAAAAGAGGCTGAAGAGTACGAAAATGATTTTTTCACTTTATTCTTTTACAACGGCCGCCTTCTCGATGCCATAGCGGGCAAAGAGGGGGAGGGCCTCCGGCGGGACCGTCTCACCGCTGACCACGATGGGGATGGCAGGCGGGCAGGAGACCGCCGGTGCGGCGCAGATGCGGCCCACGGCCTCGGCGACAGGGATCATCTCCTGCGGTGCAAGGACAGCTTCCCGGATGGTGAAGCAGCGGGGCTGTGCCTCGAGCGCCCCGGCCAATGCCGCGAAAGCGGCAGGATCGTCAGCCGCAACGGAGACATCGGCAGCAGGGGCCTCATCGCAGATGGCGTGCAGGGCCGTTTGCAGGCAGGCAAACTCTGCCGCAGAACTCTCGGCGGAAGGCATCAGCACGACGTAACGGGGGTCGGCATACTCGCACTCCACACCCCGCTCCCGCAGAGCCTGCGCCAGCTGCTGGCCGGAAAGACCCAGCGCAGCGGCGTCCAGCGTCAGCTTGAGGGGTTCGCGGTGCGCCCCGGTGAGGGGGAGTGCCAGCCCGGGCCGGAGGGCATCCAGCTCCCGGCAGAGCATCCCCAGCCGCCAGCGGCAGAGGTCCAGCTTCTCCCGGAAGCCGTCGGCCAGAACCGCGTTGGCGGCGTCCAGCGACTGCAAAATGAGATAAGAGGGGCTGGTGGAGCCGAAGAGAGCCAGCGCATTGCGCACAGCGGCCTCGTCGGCCTGCACGGACGAGCCAAGGTGCAGATAGGCACCGCCCGTGAGGACGGGCAGGGTCTTGTGAGCCGAGTCACAGCAGAGGTCCGCGCCCAGCTGGATGGGGTGGCGGCTGCCCTCCTTCAAAAAGTGGAGATAGGCGCCGTGGGCGTTGTCCACCAGAAGGGGCAGGCCGTGGGCGTGGCAGACCGCCGACAGCCCCGCGATGTCCTGCACGAAGCCCAGATAGTCCGGGCTGGTGAGGTAGACGCCGAAGGGCGTGCGGCCCTCGGCGGACAGCTCGTCCAGCGCAGAGGCAAGAGCTTCCGGCTCCACAGGGCAGGTGCAGAGCGCCCCGGCGGCGTCCGGCGCGGGCCAGAGCCACTGGATGTCGAAGTCCAGCAGAGCCGCCGCGTAGAGCAGGGCCTTGTGGGCGTTCCGCGCCGCCAGCAGGACAGGCCGATCTACTTTTGCGGGCCGCATCTGGAGCGCAAGGTGGAGCATGGCCCGGATGCACTGGCTGCTGCCCTCGGTGCTGTAATAGGTGCGGGCGGTGCTGAAGAGCTGCGTCGCGTTGGCCTCGCTCTGAGCGATGATGCCCTCGGCTTCGTACAGCTCGTCTGCTCCCGCAATTTCGGTGATGTCAAGCTCTTCACAGCCCAGCGGGCCGCGGCCCTTGTGGCCCGGCATATGCATCCGGGCAGTGCGCTGCTGGGCGTAGCGACGGACAAAATCGACGACAGGAGTGTTCATGGCTTTATTCGCAGGCTTCGCCGTCTGCGCAGGCGTTGCAGGTGCCGCCCAGCTCAATGGGAACTTCGATGCCCTGAGCTGCCAGCTCCTGGTTCTCAGCAACTTTTATCATGATGGCGCACTCGACGCGCTTCTTGAACAGCTCACAGCCGTACTCGTAGACGCCGGTGATGCTGCCGGTGGCGTGGTAGGCGTTGGCTGCACAGCCGCCGGAGCAGTAGAGCTTGGCCCAGCAGTCCTTGCACTCGGGGCGGGCGTAGGCGTTGCAGTGCTTGAACTCATCCCGCACGGCGGTGTTGGTGACGCCCTTCCAGATGTCGCCCATCAGGTACTTGGGATCGCCGACGAACTGGTGGCAGGGGTAGAGGTCGCCCCAGGGGGTGACGGCCATGTACTCGGTGCCGGAGCCGCAGCCGGAGATGCGCTTGTAGATGCAGGGGCCGCCGGTGAGGTCGATCATGTAATGGTAGAAGGTGAAGCCGCGGCCCTCGCGGTCGCGCTTGATCATCTCCTTGGCGAGGATCTCGTACTGCTCCTTCAGGATGGGCAGGTCCTCGGCGGTGAGGGCGCTGGGGTCGGTGGGCTTGGTGACGACAGGCTCCATGCTCAGCTCCGTGAAGCCGAGGTCGGCCATGTGGAAGATGTCGTTGGTGAAGTCGGTGTTGTAGTGGGTGTAGGTGCCGCGCATGTAATAGTTCTTGTCGCCGCGCTTTTTCACGAACTCCTGGAACTTCGGCACGATGGCGTCATAGCTGCCATGGCCTGCGTAGTCCTTGCGGAAGCGGTCATGGACTTCCTTGCGGCCGTCAAGGCTCAGCACGACGTTGTGGCACTCCTTGTTGCAGAAGTCGATGACATCGTCGTCGATGAGCATACCGTTGGTGGTCATGGTGAAGCGGAAGTTCTTGTTGTGGATCTTCTCCTGCTCGCGGCAGTAGGCGACGAGCTTTTTGACCATGTCGAAGTTCATCAGAGGCTCACCGCCGAAGAAATCGACCTCGAGGTTGCGGCGGGTGCCGGAGTTCTCGATGAGGAAGTCCATGGCCCGCTTGCCCACCTCAAAGCTCATCAGGGCGCGGTCACCCTGATAGCGGCCCTGCGAGGCGAAGCAGTAGGAGCAGTTGAGGTTGCAGGTGTGGGCGACGTGGAGGCAGAGCGCCTTGACCACCGTCTGGCGGTTCTTGAAGTCGAAAGCCATGTCCTTGTAGACGTCGGGAGCCCAAAGCTTGCCGGCGGCTTCCAGAGAGGCCACGTCCTCGAGGCACTGGCGCAGGTCGGCCTCGGTGACGTCGGGGCGGTCTGCATACTTTGCCAGCATGGCGGCCACGATCTCGTCGGCAGAGTGCTCTTTGTACATCGCAATGACGTCGTAAGCCACGTCGTCCACGACGTGGACCGAGCCGCTGCAGCTGTCCAGCACGATGTTATATCCGTTCAGTTGATACTGATGTACCATTTCATTCTCCAATCTATAATTGCCATAAAAAAATGCCGCCCTGCAAAGGCGGCATAGGGTCTGCAATGATTACTTATTGCTGTTCTCGCACTTCTGGTTTGCGACGCCGCAGGAGGTCTTGCAGGCAGACTGGCAAGAAGTCTGGCACTCGCCGCAGCCGCCGGTCACGACGCTCTTGGTCAGGTCACGAGTAGCGATAGTCTTAATACGTTCCATAGTTGAAAACCTCTCTAAGCTCCAAAGTTTCGCATACAGCTTTCTGTATACAGTGTTATCTTTATGTATGATAACACGATGTGCGGATTCTGTCAAGATTTCGCGGGTAGGTTTTTATCCCAGCGGCTGATACTTTTTCAGGATGGTATGCAGCCCCAGCTCCCGGGCGCGGGCCAGCAGGTAGCGGTAGCGGCACAAAAGCGCCTGCCGCTCGTAGATGCGCTGCTCGATGAGGTCGGAGTCCACCTCGAGGTCGAACATCATCGCGTTCCGCTGCAGGCAGAACAGGCACTCTTTCAGCTCTTCTTCCAGCTCGGGGTGGTAGCGCTCGTGCTCGTTGTCGCGGGGGATGCGGGGCGAAAGCAGAGTCTGGGTGGTCTTGGATGGGGGTTGCAGCATAAGGCGTCCTCCTTTATTTATAAGTAGAAAATCAGGTACACCTTATTGTATGGTGCGGAACGTGCAGAAAATGCCGGTTCTGAGGTTGGGACAAAGAAAACGCCGCCTCCGGGAGTTCGGGGACGGCGGTTGATTTGTTAGAAGATGCGGTTGGCGCGGTTCATGTACTCAAGCTCGCGCTTGGCGCAGGCATTCACATAGAGATTGATGTCAGAAGTGGTTTGCAGGTTGGCAATGCGGGCATTCAGTTCGGCACCCTGCGACTGGATCCCAGTCAGTTGGTCAGATATGCGCTCGGAGTTGCGGATAAGCTGACCAACCTTGCAGTTGGATTCTTCGATAGCTTCATAAAGGTCCTGCTGGAGCTCTTTGATCTCATCCAAACGCTGGATGACCTGATCCAATTTCGAGATGATTCTGTCCAGACGGCATTCAGTGTCATATTTGTTGTATGCACCTTCATGGCCTTCCAGTTGAGTGCATACGCCAGTATCGAAGTAGCCGTACAAGGAACAGATAGGAACGAGACCCCAATATTTTTTATGGATAACGCCCTTGTTGTATAGCTTGTTCAAAGTGTCTACAGTCTTTTTGTGCGCATCTTTCAAAGTTTTGAGCTGGCCTTGAAGAAGCAGCTTTTTAGGACGCTCTCTTTCTACACGGAGTCGATCTTGTTCGACAGACAGATTGTATGCCTTTAATGCGGCATCATAACGCTTTTTTGATTCTACATCGGCACTATGCTGAGCGTCCGAGGCGTTTAATCGACTAATGAAAAAAGCAATGATTCCGACAATGAATGCGAGAAGGGCTATTTCCCAGAAAAATCCCCTGAAATCATACAGGAGCAACCCAAGCACAAACAACAATACAGCTCCGGGTAGACATAAAAAGGCAACATTAGCTGCGGTGTCGTCGTAGTAGTGCGGAGAAGCTTGCTGATAAACCGGTTTTACGTACTGACGATAATCTGGTAATCCTGAAAGCTTGTATTCCAACGATGCAATAACTTGATTTTGAGTATAGATCTCCTTTTCCAGGTCCATTAACATACTGAGATGCTCTTTGATTGCCGCAGCGTTCATTATGACACCATCCTTTTTACCTCTGATATTGTCCACTTTCGGACTATATCAAAATAATACTCCACATATGGATAATTGTCAATATTCGGGCAATCCTTTACCATCTTATTTATAGATGTAATCTGATTCGTTAGGAGTGGGATTGTCCGTGATTTCGTTTGAACCTCTTTGGAAAACAATGAAAATGCGTGGTATCTCCCAGTATAAACTGCTGAAGGATTATCACTTCAGCGCTGGACAGCTGAACCGACTGCGAAACAATCATAATGTCAACACCTATACCATTGACCAGCTCTGCAAGATTTTAGACTGCAAAATCGAAGACGTCGCCGTCTATCTGGAAGAGGAAGCCTCGGACACCGAAAAATAAACTTGACGGATTTTCGCGGATTTCTGAAAAAGTACAACTTTTTTCAAAAATCCGCTTGACAAAACGCGCAAAGGCGGCTATAATAGCACACGTTGACCGGCTCAATGCCGCGAAACACAACAGGATATTGGGGATTTGCATAGTGGTAGTGCGGTAGACTCTGACTCTACTTGTGGGAGTTCGATTCTCTCATCCCCAACCAGAAAGCCATCTGATTCGTTCAGATGGCTTTTTTATTTTATCTCTCGGTGCGTTTTTGGGCCGGTGCGACACAAAGCTCTGATTTTTTCTCGCCTGCCGGGGCTATACTGTTTCTTGATGCAACAGGGTATGCAACAGGGCAATACGGAAGATAGGAGCCAGGCAAATGAGCATTTGGGACGCATTCGGCAAAGGACGGTATAAGGGCTTCTCCCGGGAGGCGGGGCAGCTGCTGGATAAGGCGGTGGAGCTGGCCGGAGGGCTGGGCTGCAAAAAGGCAGACACCGGCCACCTGCTGTGGGCGATGCTGCAAGCGGACGGCGGCCCGGCGGCCCGCTTTCTGGCCGGGAAGAACATCTCGGAGCTGGAAGTGCGGCGTCAGCTGTCCGCCGGGCGGGATGGTTCGGTCACCAGGCTTGCCCGGGGCGATATGGCGGCGGACCTGCGCCGGACGATGGACTATGCCATCATCGGGGCGCAGAACGCCCACCTGAGCCGGGCCGAGCCGGAGCATCTGCTCTGCGCCATGCTGGAAGACACCGACTGCGCCGCCGGGGTCATGCTGGCATCCATGGGTGTCCAGCTCACCGAGGCGGTGCGGGAGTGCCGCCAGCTTTCAGGGCAGTTCATCCTGCCTATCCAGCCGCGCTCGGCGTCGTCGCTGCCGCGGGGCAGCCGGGCCAGCGACAAATACTGCCGCGATTTGACCCGCCGCGCCGCCGAAGGGGAGCTGGACCCGGTGT
>OGGA01000468.1_pt1 | contig 28121 bp, 20 predicted proteins | sample 1571041 | NCBI WGS metagenome assembly OGGA01 (sample SAMEA2582057, study PRJEB24529) | metagenome | biome: Human gut stool | place: China | collected 2011 | reverse complement strand
AACTCAAAACAAAAGCTCAAATCTGCTATTTTTTGCTTTTTTAGTCATTCTTTTTCGTAAAAATCACGCCAAAATCTGCCGATTACATTCGTCTCTTCTGACTTTGTCCTGCGCCAGTCCCCTTATACTTGCTATTTGTGGCATTAAAGCGATAGCGGATGCCCAGCGTGATGCTACTGACAGAGTAAGCATCGTAAAACAATGTTCGTGCAGCGCCAGAATAGAATGTGCGGTACTGATTGCCGGTGGCGAACAGGTCGGATACGTCAAGGGTTAACGTCAAACGATTTTTGAGTAATGCCTTGTAAAGAGAGAGATCGGTGTTGAAATATCCCTTACGTATATTTTTGTTTCCCATGTTTCCTTCGGTCTGTGCGGTCATTACGAGCGAAGCCGTCAACCACTTGAAGTCGAACGTGTTGGTAAAAGAGAAGACAGCCACTGGGTTATTGAGCTTATTGCCCACGTGCGTGTCCATCTTGAGCCATTGTTTGTAGAGCATCGCCTCTAATGTTGGATGCCAAATGCCGTAGGTTGGATTCAGCGTCAGTCCTGCCTGAAAGGAGTTATAGCTGTTGATATTTTCCGGACGGGCAAGCGACTTTATCGGATTGTTCTGGTAGGTCTGCGTCATCGTGCAAATCTCATCGGAGATATGCGAATAAATCAGTTGCAGATTAACCCACTTCCATGAGAAAGCGTAAGTAAGATTGCGCGTTATAGATGGTGTGAGGAACGGATTTCCCGATTCATATGTGTACTGGTTGTCGTACTGCACGCCACTTCTGAGTTCGTTGTAGCTGGGACGATAGATGTCGGCTGCGTATGTCAGTTGCATCTGGGTCTTGCCTACGGGTAGCGAGAGGGCAAGCGACGGAAACCAGTTGCTGTATGTCTTGCTCTGAAGGTCGATGCGAATCTCGTTTGTGTAATAATCAAAGTCGTTATATTCGTAGCGCAAACCAGCCTGCACAGAAAGTGCCCCGAAGGAGCGGGTGTAATCTACGAAAGCCGAAGTCATCGACTCTTTCACTTTCTCGTTCTCATTACTCGTAACTTCTGGCACGATGGTGTATAGCATTCGACGATTAAGAGAAGAGTATTCGCCACCTACCGACAGTTCGCCCTTGAACAGTGGAAAACCAAGAACAAGTTTAGAAGCAACCAGCGAGTTGCGGTTGTTGCGGTAAGAGTCGGCTTGAGAGTTTTTTATCTGGTTGTCTTCACCGGTGACGCTCTCTTTTATAGTCATTCTATCCTTGTCACCATACCAATAGTAATCGGTATTGAAGTCTATTTTGAGTGCCCCTATCTTGCCTACATAATAGGCATTGGCAAGATATTTAGAGGTATGACCAGGAGAGAAATATTCTCCACGAGATGTCTCCACGAGTTGATCATTGCAGTATGATGTGGCTTGCTGTAGTCCCCTACCTTCTTTTCTTGCATAGCGGTCGTAACCGAAACTCGCACCGATGGAGTTCTCATCGTCAAACATATAGCTGGCATTCAAGCGTGCATACGGATTGAGATTTATATATTCTTGCGTTATCTTAGTATTCTGTAACCATGTATTGCTGGTGTAGGTATACTGCTGTATTCTCTTGTTGTCTGGTTGATGAGTGTATGCCCCATACAAAAAGCCGGTGATGTCGAAGCCGCCTTTACGATAGTTGCCCCGGAACGACTCGTAATAACTCATGCGCTTATCTTCATTGATGACAAAACTGGTGCTATTGTCAAAGCTGAAGCCCTCGCCTTGCGGTTTCTTGGTGGTGATGCGTATAACGCTCTTCACGCTGGCATCATAACGTGCACCAGGGTTGCTGATAACCTCAATATTCTTGATGTCGGTGGGTTGCAAACGCTGCAACTCCATTTGGTCTTGCATCTTACGACCATTGATATAAATTTCTGGTGTTCCTCTGCCGAACACTTCTATATCTCCATCTTTAGCCGACACGCTGGGGATGCGTGAAAGTAACTGCTCCATATTGGCAGTTTTCTCCAACACGCTACCTGATACCGTCGTCGTCATTCCTTCGCCGCTCAACACCGTCTTGGGCAACTGGCTTCTTACAACGATTTCGCCGAGCATCCAGGATTCTTCGCTTAATCGGATGACCCCCATGTCTTCTCCACGACAATCCCGGAAAACTGTAGTATAACCAATTGATGAAACCTTAATGATTCCGTCATTGCAAGGAGAATCGATAACAAAGCTACCGTCCTCGCCACTCACAGCCCCCTTGACAAAGACCGAATCTCCACGAGTCAGAAGCACGACATTCACGAAGGCCAAAGGTTCTCCTTTAGTATTTTCAATCTTTCCCTTAATGTTCTGCGCCATTATCGGAGCAAAAGACATAAGCGATATAAGCGTCGCTATCATTACCTTAATCATAATCGCTATTTTTTATTTTTGCTACTAAACGGCTCATTTACTCTATAAAAAGGACGAGAACATTAGTTTGGGTATATACAAATAGCATACACCCAAGCTCATGTTCTCTTATTCTTTGGTCCTTAAAAAATTCAACGACATACTTACTGTATGTGTCAACAATCCTTACTTGAGGTGCAAGGTGTGACCCATACGGTCGCGCTTAGTCTTCAGGTAGCGCTCGTTGTACTTGTTGGGTATCACTTCGATGGGCACGTTCTCCACAATCTCGAGTCCGTACGACTCCAGTCCTACGCGCTTTGTAGGGTTGTTGGTGAGGAGGCGCATCTTGTGCACACCAAGGTGGCGCAGCATCTGCGCACCGCAACCATAGTCGCGCTCGTCGGGTTTGAAGCCGAGGTGCACGTTGGCGTCTACGGTGTCGTAGCCTTCCTCCTGCAGCTTGTATGCCTCGATCTTGTTCATGAGTCCGATGCCGCGACCTTCCTGCTGCATATAAACCACTACGCCCTTGCCTTCCTTCTCAATCATCTGCATCGCTGCGTGGAGCTGCTGTCCGCAGTCGCAGCGCTTCGAGCCGAGGATGTCGCCCGTAGCGCATGAAGAGTGTACACGCACGAGCACCGGCTCGTCCTCACGCCACTCGCCCTTCACGAGTGCCATGTGCTCCAGTCCGTTGCTCTGCTGACGGAACGGCACGAGGCGGAAGTGTCCCCACTCTGTCGGCATGTCTACCTCCTCGCCCACTTCGATTATCGACTCCTTCTTGAGGCGGTAAGCGATGAGATCCTTGATGGTGATGATGCGCAAGCCCCACTCCTCTGCCATCTTCTGCAGGTCGGGCATACGTGCCATTGTGCCGTCTTCGTTCATTATCTCCATGAGTGCGCCTGCCGGATATAGACCTGCCAGGCGGCAGAGGTCGATGGCAGCCTCGGTGTGTCCGCAGCGGCGGAGCACGCCGTTGTCCTGTGCGTAGAGCGGATTGATATGTCCAGGGCGGCCGAAGGTCTGTGGTGTAGACGTTGGGTCGGCGAGTGCTTTGATGGTGGCAGCACGATCGTGTGTTGACACGCCGGTAGTGCATCCCTCAAGTTTATCGATTGTAACGGTGAACGGTGTGCCAAGCATTGATGTGTTGTCGCTCACCTGATGTGGCAGGTCGAGCTCCTCACAACGCGAGAGGGTGATGGGGGCACAGAGCACGCCACGCGCGTTCTTCAACATAAAGTTCACCTTTTCAGGAGTTATCTTCTCGGCGGCGATGATGAGGTCGCCCTCATTCTCGCGGTCTTCGTCGTCAACCACGATTACGAACTGTCCGTCTTTAAAATCTTTTAGAGCATCTTCGATGCTACTCAGTTTGAAATCTCCCATATTATTTATTTGTTGATGAGTGTTATTATTATTCGTTATCTTACTATTATTGTTTCTAAAATATCGTCATTAAGCATATCGCTATCGATTGAGTATAGCGTTTATTCTGCCCATGATTATCTTGTTCTCGGTCTGCACCACCTTCAGGTCGCGCTGCAGGCGCAAGCGATAGCGCCACATTCGCATGTAGAGCACGAAGCCAAGCGGTACGACGATGGCTGCCACAATGTTCAGCCACTTGCGCTCGAAGGGGCGTGTGTGGGCACGCTCCGACATCACGGGGTACATGCTCAGATGGTTGATGATAGTGCGGTCGCGCGAGTTGCTGAGGTCTTCTATTATCTGCTCCAGCTGTGGCACAATGCGCTCCATCACGTTGTCGGGTTCGTACTTAAAGAACACTTTCACCCAACTTGGTGCACGTTTCAAACGATGCGTGTGCGAGTACTCGACTATCTCGTTGTTCATCTGCTGCAATTGTGCCAAGTCGTCGGCGTAGTGCGGATCGTTGATTACCACCTCCTTGCGATATATCGGGCGCTTGATGCGCAGACCGAAGAAGCGACGGAAGATGTCGGCGTACAAGTCGGCATTGAACACAACAGAGTCGTTGGTTGCCTTATATGTGAAGAACACCGCCATCGGCACGAGCACAGCGGGAGCAAGACTCTTGCCGAACCATATCGTCCACATACCGCTTCGCGCCATTCGATAGCCCGAGTTGTCGAGTATGTAGTAGAGGATGAAGACGAGCACCGAGATGAGCACCGGCAGGCCCAAACCGCCCTTGCGTATGATGGCTCCGAGCGGCGCACCGATAAAGAAAAAGATGAGACACGACAAGGCGAGCGTTATCTTTGCCACCCACTCTATCTCGTGCTGACGTATCAGACGGTCGCCATCGCTGGTGATAAGCGACTTGAACTCGAGGTCGCTCTTGCGCGAGGCTACTCGGTTCAGGGCATAACTTATAGCGGTGCGCTTCTGTTGCGACGTGAGATGAGCGTATGCTGTATCGACGTTATAGGCTGAGGTCGTGGCAAGTTGCATGGCGCGCAGCGAGTCGTTCTTCGTAACCGAAGCGAGTCGATAGAACGTGAGTCGATCGGCAGCGTAGTAGTTGTTGCCGATACTATCGTACACTTGTTTCAGCGAATCCATATCGTGAACTATCTGCGTGAAACTCTTGCCGCGTGCGTCGTTGGATACCGACGAACCATCGCTCACATTAAAGTCGGTATCAAAGTCGAGCACGATATGCTTCTGCACAAACGACTCGCGACGATAGGGCACCGAAGCGCTGCCAGCCAACTCCTGCGACTGCATATTCTCAAACCACTCGCCACTCCACAGCGTGAGCAGCAGGTGCTTCTTCTCGGCTGTCGACTGCAACATGCCCGAGTCGGCGAGTATTATCGCCTGGTCTTCGTACGACCCAGTCATGCGATAAATCATTATACCGTAAAGCTTACCCGTGTCCATATTCTTCTTCGACACGTAGAGGTTAGAGTTTGGTATGCCGTCGTAAAACACGCCTTCCGGTATTTCCAGTTCCGGACTCTTCTGCTTCATTGATATGAGCATCAAGGCGAGCTTGCGGTTGGCTTCCGGACCGATAGAGTTCTGAAAATAAATGGAGAGCACGCAGATAGCCACACTGATGGCTATGAGCGAACGAAACGCTTGCATGAGCGATATACCTGCAGCTTTTATAGCCGTCAGCTCTGAGCTTTCACCGAGATTTCCGAATGTTATAAGCGATGAAAGCAGAATGGCAAGCGGCATTGCTTGTGGCACAAGCATGAGTCCCATATGCCAAAAGAATTCGGCAAGCACGTCGACGGAGAGTCCCTTACCGATTAGCTCGTCGACATATTTCCACAGAAACTGCATCATCAGTACAAATTGACAGATGAAGAACGTTCCTATGAACAAAAGACCGAACTGCTTTGCAATGAAGATATCTAATTTCTTTATACGAAACATCGTGAGCGTTTTTACCTTATTATATATAAGTAGACTGTTCCACCAGTGCACTACATATAAGAGGTTAAGTATATGTATGCTTTTTTATGCTGCAAAATTAGCATAAATATTTCATATACTCCACGAAATTAAATGATTTTAGTATTTTTACACTGCCGAAGTAGCCCACTCCTACCCTACACGCCACACTTACGACGCAAACGCTCGAAGTTGCTCGTCCATATATCCTCGAGCCAGTCTTTATCGCCATCGTCTGTAAAATCGGTAACGCTGAGCATGTATCCACCCGTCAGGCTACACTTCTCCATACGTATCTCGACATACGACCCGTCGGTTTCGTCGTCCCAACTCCAGCGTATGCGTCCGTATTTCTCAACCACGCTGACCGTTGCCATTCGTACTTCGTGGTGGCGATGGGCATCGCCCCAAGCGCAGGTGAGTTGGTCGCCATCGAGCGTCACGCTATCGGCTATCCACTTCTGCAAACCCGAATCGGTACCGATAAGCTGCCAAATGATATTCTTCGAGGTTGAGTTTAGGAGGTGTTCTACAGTGATTTTGTTTTTCTCCATAGTTGTTGTTTTAGTAGTTAAGCCCTTAGGAAGGCCTGTATTTTTTGCAAAGATAGGGAAAAAGATAAAGAAAATGCACTTTATTGTGATTTTTTTTACGAAAAGTTTTGGCGATTAACAAAAAAGCATTACCTTTGCACCCGCAATCAAGAACGATGGCGGGATAGCTCAGCTGGTTAGAGCGCATGATTCATAATCATGAGGTCCCCAGTTCAATCCTGGGTCCCGCTACAAAGAACGAGTTAAAGATTAAGTCTTTAACTCGTTTTTTTGTATATAAATCAATAAAAACATATTTAACACAACTTTTTCCGCATTTTTTCTACAATTTACACATTATATTATTGGTTTTTAGTACCTTTGCATTGATTTTGAAAAATTACACGCAAGACGGAATAGCAAAGCCATATTGACGTTCGCACGTGTAACAACATCATACAACAACAAGGCAAAAAGGATAATCAACAATAATAAAAAGAAATCATGGCTGGAACAAAAAAAATCAAGACCGCGCTTATCTCCGTATTTCATAAGGATGGTCTCGACGAGCTCCTGAAGAAGCTCAACGAAGAAGGTGTTAAATTCCTCTCTACTGGTGGCACACAAGCATTCATCGAAAAGCTTGGCTACGAATGTCAGTCGGTAGAAAGCGTAACATCTTACCCATCAATCCTTGGTGGACGTGTCAAGACTCTGCACCCACGCATCTTCGGTGGCATCCTCGCTCGCCGCGACAATGAAGGCGACCGCCAGCAGATGGCTGAATACGCCATCCCCGAAATCGACCTCGTCATCGTCGACCTCTACCCATTCGAGCAGACTGTAGCAAGCGGTGCTTCCGATGCCGACATCATCGAGAAGATAGACATAGGCGGCATCTCGCTCATCCGTGCTGGTGCTAAAAACTTCAACGACGTGGTCATCGTTCCGAGCAAGGCTGAATACAAGGTTCTCCTCGACATCCTCAACGCTAATGGTGCTGAGACCTCTCTTGAGGAGCGTAAGATGTTTGCTGAGCGTGCGTTCGGCGTAAGCAGCCATTACGACACAGCCATCCACGCTTGGTTTGCAAAGTAAACTCAAAACTCATAATTCAAAACTCAATAAATGGGATTTTTTTCATTCAGACAGGAAATTGCGATGGACCTCGGCACTGCCAACACCATCATCATCTGCGACGACAAGATCGTTGTTGATGAGCCGTCGGTAGTGGCACTCGACCGTCGCACAGACAAAATGATTGCTGTCGGCTCGAAGGCAAAGATGATGTATGAGAAGACTCACGACAACATCCGAACCATTCGCCCACTCCGCGATGGAGTCATCGCCGACTTCTCAGCATGTGAACAGATGATGCGCGGACTCATCAAGATGGTACACTCTGGCAGCCGACTCTTCACGCCATCGCTGCGTATGGTTATCGGCGTTCCTTCAGGTTCTACCGAAGTGGAGTTGCGCGCCGTACGCGACAGTGCTGAGCACGCCGACGGACGCGACGTGTACCTCATCTTCGAGCCTATGGCAGCTGCTATAGGCATCGGCATCGACGTGGAAGCACCAGAGGGCAACATGATTGTAGACATAGGTGGCGGCTCAACAGAGATTGCTGTAATCTCGCTCGGCGGCATCGTGTCGAACAACTCTATTCGCACTGCTGGCGATGACCTCACAGCCGACATTCAGGAGTATATGTCACGCCAGCACAACGTGAAGGTTTCGGAGCGTATGGCTGAGCGTATCAAGATACACGTCGGCTCGGCTCTCACTGAGCTTGGCGACGATGCACCGGAGGACTTCATCGTTCACGGACCGAACCGCATCACTGCGCTCCCTATGGAGGTGCCGGTATGCTATCAGGAGATAGCACACTGCCTCGACAAGACTATCGCAAAGATCGAGAACGCTGTGCTCTCTGCTCTTGAGAACACACCGCCTGAGCTCTATGCCGACATCGTGAAGAATGGTATCTACCTCAGTGGTGGCGGTGCTCTGCTGCGTGGTCTTGACAAGCGTTTGCAGGAGAAGATCAACATTCCGTTCCACATCGCCGAAGATCCGTTGCACAGCGTAGCAATCGGTGCGGGTGTGGCTCTGAAGAACATCGACCGCTTCTCATTCCTGATGAGATAGGCTAAAAGTAAAAGAGTAAAAGAGTAAAAAAGTAAAAAGGTAAAAGAGTAAAACGCTCTTGACAGTAAATAACTTTTAAAGGTAAAAAGGTAAAAAAGTAAAAGAGTAAAAAGAGCAGGAAAGGTTATACGCCCTCTGCTTTTTACTTTTTTACTCTTTTACTTTTTTACTTTTCAATTATGCGCAACCTATTAGATTTCCTTTCACGCCACAACCACTGGTTCGTCTTCCTCCTGCTTGAGGTAGTGAGCCTCACACTGCTGTTCAAGTACAACAGCTATCAGGGCAGTGTGTGGTTTTCATCGGCTAATGCCGTAGCAGGCAAGATGTACGAATGGGACTCGTCCGTGAAGCAATACTTCGCCCTTACCGAAGTGAACCGCCAACTCACCGACCGCAACATATACCTCGAACGCGAAGTGGAGATGCTGCGCGAGCAGGTGAAGAAGTCAAACAACGACACCACCCTCGTCGAACGACTGCAACAGAACATCATGCGCGACTACGAGACCATACCGGCAAAGGTCGTCAGCTCGTCGCTCGACAAGGCTAACAACTTCATCACCATAGATAAAGGCAGTGCCGACGGCGTGCGCAAGGACATGGGCGTGGTGTGCGGACAGGGCATCGTGGGCATCGTCTATCTATGCAACGAACACTACTCGGTGGTTATCCCTGTGCTCAATGAGCAGTCGAACATCAGCTGCACCATACGCGGACGTGGCTACTTCGGCTACCTGCGCTGGCATGGTGGTTCGCCCGAAACGGCATACGTAGAGGACATACCACGCCATGCACACTTCCGACTGGGCGACTTCATCGTGACATCGGGCTACTCCTCGGTGTTTCCACCGGGCATCATCGTCGGACGCATCAAACATGTGTACAACTCCGAGAACGGACTCTCCTACCGTCTCAACATCGCTCTGTCGACCGACTTCTCACGTCTGCGCGACGTGAGCGTCATCAACGACCGCGAGATGGACAAGAAACTTGAATTACTGCGTGCTGCCGAAGACTCCATCAAGGCACGCCAATAAACATACAGAAGAAACAAATGAGCCTGAACTTCCTTAGAAACATAGTATTCATCATAGTGCTGCTGCTCGCACAGACGCTGCTACTCAACCATATCAGCGTCTTCGGATGCGCCACACCGCTACTCTATGTCTACTTCGCACTGACCGTGCAACGCGGCGAAGCGAAGTGGGCTACGCTGCTTTGGTGCTTCTTCATGGGTCTGTTGGTGGACATCTTCACCAACACACCAGGCGTAGCAGCTGCCTCAATGACGCTCGTGGGCTTCTTGCAACCCTACGTTGTCGAACTGTTCGCGCCACGCGATAGTGCCGACGACCTCCGTCCGTCCCCCTTCACCTTCGGCTCAAGCAAATACACCAATTACACCATCATACTCGTACTCATCTATTGCTTCACATTCTTCTCGCTCGAAGCCTTCAATCTGTACAACTGGGGACAATGGATTGCTTGCATCGTGGCAAGCACCATCATCACCGTTGTATTGATTTTGGTGATAGAGTACTTCAGAAGTAAAAGATAGAGCACAGCAGAAACTGTAAGTAGAGAACATTATTAGTAGTAATCGGTAACATCAGTAGTAGGAAATGAGCAATTATAACCTTGAGAAACGGCGCTACGTAATCGCTTTTGTGGCAACGGCTATTGTCGTTGTCTACATCGTGCGTCTCTTCACGCTGCAGCTGCTTAGCGACGACTACAAGAAGAACGCCGACTCCAACGCCTTCCTCAAGAAAATCGAATACCCTTCGCGTGGTGCCATCTACGACCGCAACGGCAGACTGCTCGTGTACAACCAGCCGGCTTACGACATTATGGTCGTGATGAACGAAGCAAAGGGACGCATCGACACGCTTGAGTTTTGCCACGCGCTTGGCATCACGAAAGAGTTCTTCATAAAGCGCATGAACGATATTAAGGACTACTCGAAGAACCCTGGCTACTCGCGCTTCACGCAGCAGCTCTTTATGAGTCAGCTCCCTTCGGAGGAGTTCAGCTTCTTCCAAGAAAAGATATTCCGCTTCCCTGGTTTCTACGTGCAGCAGCGCAGCATACGCCAATACCAATCGAAGGTGGGCGCGCATATCCTCGGCGACGTGGCTGAGGTGTCGCCCTACGACATTGAGGAGGATAGCTACTATCAGCCTGGCGACTACATCGGCAAACTCGGTGTGGAGAAGTCGTACGAGAAACAGTTGCGTGGCGAAAAAGGAGTGCAAATTCTGCTGCGCGACGCTCGCGGACGCATACAAGGCAAGTACATGGACGGCAAGTACGATCGCAAACCGATTGCCGGCAAAGACCTCACGCTCGCCATTGACGAGAAGCTACAAGCATTGGGCGAACGTCTCATGGAGGGCAAGATAGGCTCTATCGTGGCACTCGACCCTCGTACGGGCGAAGTGCTCTGCATGGTGTCGGCTCCGAGCTACGACCCACGTATCATGGTGGGACGTGCACGCGCTAAGAACCACCGCGCACTGGCTAAAGATGCGTGGAAACCACTGCTCAACCGCTCCATAATGGGTATGTATCCGCCTGGCTCCACGTTCAAGACATCGCAGGCTCTTACGTACATGACCGAAGGCATCATTACGCCAGGCACAGCATTCCCCTGCAACCACGGCTTCTACTATCGCGGTCTACACGTAGGCTGCCACTCACATGCCGCTCCTATCGCTCTTGTCGATGCCATCAGCACCTCGTGCAACTCCTACTTCTGTTGGGGACTTTACTACATGATTGGCAACCGCTCGAAATACAAGACTCCGTATAACGCCATGAACACGTGGCGCGACTATATGGTGTCGATGGGCTTCGGCTACAAGTTGGGCATCGACCTGCCTGGCGAGAAGCGTGGCATGATTCCGAACGCCGACTATTACGACCGCAACTATCGTGGCTCGTGGAACGGCTTGACTATCATCTCCATATCTATCGGCCAGGGCGAGGTGACGCTCACTCCGCTACAGATAGCCAACCTCGGTGCCACCATCGCCAACCGCGGCTACTACTACCGACCACACGTGGTGCGCAAGGTGCAAGGCGAACCGCTCGACACCATGTACACCCACCGCCACTACACAATGGCATCACGCCGAGCCTACGATTACGTGGTAGCAGGTATGCGCTCCTCAGCCATAAAGGGTACGTGTAAAGCTCTCTCACGACTGCCGTTCGAGGCATGTGGCAAGACGGGTACGGCGCAGAACCACGGACGCGACCACTCCGTGTTCATGGGCTTCGCACCGATGAACAACCCGAAGATAGCTATCGCCGTGTACGTAGAGAACGGCGGATGGGGTGCCGACTTCGGTGTACCTATCGGCGGACTGATGATGGAACAGTATCTTACGGGCAAGCTATCGCCTGCTGCCGAGGCGCAAGCAGATGCCATGCAGGCACGACGCATTGGCTACGGTCCGAGATTCTCTCAAAAGTAAAAAAGTAAAAGAGTAAAAAAGTAAAAAGCTTAGAAAGGCTTAAAGAGGCTTAGGAAGGCTTAAAGAGGCTTAGAAAGGCTTATAAACTAAAAATAATGATAAACGACAAACCACAAAGCATTTGGTCGCAGGTCGACTGGCTGACCATTGGCCTGTACATAGCACTGATGCTCTTCGGATGGTTGAGCATCTGCGGTGCGAGCTACTCCTTCGGCGACAACGATCTGTTCTCGCTCGACACACGCTCGGGTATGCAGATCCTGTGGATTGGCACGAGTATCTGTCTCGGTTTTGTCATACTGATGATGGACTCGCGCTTCTTCGACACGTTCTCGTTCATCATCTACGGTGTGCTGCTCCTGCTGCTCTTTGCCACCATCTTCAACCCTCACGACATCAAGGGCTCCCACTCGTGGCTCGTCATCGGTCCGCTACGCTTGCAGCCTGCCGAGTTCGGCAAGTTTGCAACCGCACTTGCGCTCGCCAAACTGATGAGCACCTACGGCTATAACATACAACGCTGGAAAGACTTTGCAGCGGCTTGCGCCGTGGTGCTCGTGCCCATGCTCTGCATCGTGGGTCAGCGCGAGACCGGTTCGGCTCTCGTCTATCTCACGTTCTTCCTCATGTTCTACCGCGAGGGAATGCCTGGCAGCATCCTCTTCACGGGCGTAGCGATGGTGCTCTACTTCGTTGTGGGCATTAAGTACGAGGGCATTATGCTCTTCGACACACCTACATCGGTGGGCAAGTTCGTGGTACTGCTGCTCGTACAACTGTTCGTAGCAGGCATGGTGTACAACTATGTGCACAACCGCAAGCACACCAATACAATCATCGGCTATAGTCTGGTGCTCACCACTATAGCCATTCTCTTCGACGTGTACGTCATTCCGTTCGACGTGACGTGGGTGCAGCTCGGTATGTGTCTTGCGCTGTTCCTCTATCTCCTCTACCACGGACTGCGTACGCGACTTCCGCAGTACTTCTTTATTCTGGCGTTCGCCGTCGGTTCGGTGGTGTTCTTCTACTCTGCCGACTACGTGCTGAACAACGTGATGGAGCCTCATCAGCGTGTGCGCATCAACGTGTTGCTCGGACTCGACGAAGACCTTGCCGGTGCCGGCTACAACGTTCATCAGAGCGAGATAGCCATCGGTTCGGGCGGACTCAAAGGCAAAGGCTTCCTCAATGGCACGCAGACTAAGCTGAAGTTCGTGCCCGAGCAAGACACCGACTTCATCTTCTGCACCGTGGGCGAGGAGGAGGGTTTCATCGGTTCGGCAGGCGTGTTGCTGCTGTTCCTCGTCCTCATACTCCGTCTGCTTGCGCTTGCCGAGCGACAACCCTTCGCCTTTGGGCGCATATACGGCTACTGTGTGGCATCGGTATTCCTCTTCCACGTGTTCATCAACGTGGGCATGGTGTTAGGCTTAACGCCTGTCATCGGTATCCCGCTACCCTTCTTCAGCTACGGCGGATCGTCGCTATGGGGATTCACCATCCTGCTTTTCATATTCCTCAGTATAGACGCAAAGCGCAATATGCTCAAGGCTTAGGTTACATTTTATTTATAAATATAATGTCAGTAGTATCATAAATAAAGCGATATGCAAATCATTCATTGGATTTACATATCGCTATTTATTTAATACTTAGTGTTGGTTATTTTTGTAGGCTGCGAAGCTTTGGATAATCGACACCTTCCTGAATAGTCCAGATATTATCAAAGTCCCAACCCTGGAATGATGCTTGCTGCTTCATCTGCTTAGTGGTCAAAGCGCCTTGTTTCCCAGAAATCTTTGTTTTCTCAGAGTCGTAGTAACTTGTATTAGATCCAACAGGATGCACATAATTTATATCTGCACCAGATATCGTACCTGCGAAATAACAATTTGCATCAGAACCTCCAATGCCACAAACCCTTGAAGAATACGAACCTTCACCTTTTGCGTTTGCAATGGAGTAGCAATTTTCAACAATGCAATAATAACTACTACTTGAGCCCAATATACCTCCAACAGAACCAGAGTTTGCTATTATATTACCTGAAGAAGCACATTGACTGATGTTTGAAATAACATTACTATTATTACTACTGTATCCAACAATACCTCCAACATAGTCACCTCCAATAATATCACCAGTTACCAGACAATTTTCAATATTTCCATAGGATAATTTTCCGCAAATACCTCCAACAATACTTCCTCCAGTTATACCTTTCTTGCTTATGTTTACGAAAAGGTTTGATACACTTGCCATTTTATTATCAGAGGAACCTTGGATGTTTGCAAATAGTCCTACATTACTAATCGAACTTAAGCTTATCCAAAGACCCTTTATGGTGTGCTTTTTGCCATCGAACTTACCTGTAAAATCCTTAATTGGTGTCCAACCTGATGAGTTAGAATTAAGATAAGAAGAAAGGTCTATGTCTTTGCTAAGTTCGAAGCAAGCACTTGGAAAATTGCGCACTTCGTCGAGTTGCGCTGCTGTAGCTATTATATAAGGATCTGTTTCTGTGCCATTACCTGCTTCAAACTTAGGATTGTCTGATTTCTTCTGCTTAACCGAAACACTTGTTGAGCCTTCAGCGTTCTCAAATTCGATAATGCCACTTCTTTCAGCATTTATATAATTGGGGGTTGCGGTCACATTGAAGCCTTTCGCCGTCGCTTGCACTTTACACCAGTCCGGGTGTGACTTTACTGTAACATTTGTCGGGTTTACAAATGTTAGTTCTTTTGTCAGATTTTCATCAGCGTCAAACTCTAAAGAACTTTCTGTGAACTTAGGGGCAAAAACAAATGGAGCCTGGCATTTTATGGTGTATCCAATAATACCGCCAGATGTCCCTGCAATCTCACTTACAACATATAGTCGAGCATAAATATACTGCGTAGAACCATAATATTCTTTACATCTTACAACATATCCATCACCAGGATTTACTGCAACAGAACGATTCCATCCATCTTGTGGTATAGCGGTAACATTTCCCAATCCTTTCATCTTACCCAATGAAACGAATGAGTAATCATAATCATATCCCACAAAATTATATGCACTATTGATTTGTATTTTACCAAAATCATTTATGGTGACCCGCTTGTCTTCACCATCTCCAACCATCATATTCATAGTAATGGTTCCCTTAGGGTCAGGTATGTTCTTGTCAGGATTGATAACTGGGCCACTGTTATCATTTTCAGCATCATCGTCTTTGCTGCAAGACGAGAAGATAAGCGCACCGAATGCGACACACAATAAAAATAAGTACTTGTTAAAGAGTTTTTTCATAATAAAAATAAAAAGCGTGTAACCGTCTGCAACTTGTTTTGTATCTGGTTACCGCCAAGTGACCTACTCTACAACAAGCACGAGACAGTTCACGCCTATGGCATGAACCTTTCATCTGCTTGTTCTCGTAGAGTGAATATTGGCGGTATTCGATACAAAAGAACAAGAGCTAAAAGCTCAATATTTTAAAAGTTAAAGAACGGAAACACAGAGTTTGATAATACAAGGAATTAATCCTTAGTTGTTAAATCTCTGTCGTGGCAATGATTCTAAACCACTAACCACTTACCGTTTTAGTTTGTTTGTTTTCTTTTTCTTGTTTCTGTTAATATTAAGTTAGACAATGTTATGTTTAAATAGCTGAGATAGACTCAGATTTGGTTACAAATTTAGTATGTTTTTAGGATATAAGCAAATTTGTATGACACAAAATGTTGTTTAACACTACATTTTAAGCATTCCTATGTAAATAACTTTCACTGCCACCGTATCGCCTATATGAGTTATCAAGTATCTTGTCTACTCGAAGTAGAAACTCAGCGCGATCATTTTTGTGCGTGCTTCCTTCACGCCATACGTGTACTTGAGCAGACTCTTGTCGCGCAGCTCCTTGGCGTGCTTTGTGTCGAGGGCGTTGCCGAGTCCGTAGACGAACTTCAGCTCTGGACGCAGTTTGAAGTAGGGCAGATAGAAGTCGCAGCCCACGCCGAACTCCAGCGAGAGCGACGTGCGCTTCAGCTTCAGCGCGTCGGTGCTCTTGCCCGTGAGGTTGATCATTGGCGATACGCCAGCCATGAGATACGGGCGATGGTTGTTGAAGCGTGGCGCAGCGAAGATGATGTCGCCTGCCACAGCGATATAAGCGGTCTTCATATCCTGGCGTTTCTCTTCGGGCTTACCACTCGCGCTTAGGTTCTTCAGGTCTTGGAACACTATGTGGCGCGTGCCGAAGTACATCATCGGTGCCACGCGCAACTGTAGGTGTGTGGACAGACGTAGCTCGCCAAGCACTCCGACATTGATGCCGGGGTCCCAGCGACTTTGGTCGGCGGTGACGAGTGTCTCCTGCGTACCGTCCTCAGTGGTGATGGTCTGCGGACCCGCCATACGCACCTCCATGTCCTGCACGTGCGTACCCACGACCACGCCGAAGTGGAATGGACGCAAGTCGGTGTACGGGCGGTTCTGCACGGTGCGCTCTTGTGCTGAGGCAGCGAGGCTGACGATACACATTATTATAATATATATGTATTTTCTCATCTATGGGTTGTTTCTATTCTTTCAATAGCTTTATGCCGACATCGCAGATACCGGGCAGTATTTCGCGCTTCATGTCGTGGCGCACCACTACGTGCAGCGAGTCGCCTTCCTGCAACTGCAGTTGGCACACCTCAAACTGATACTGTCTGTAGCCTATGCCGTCGCCGAGCACTTTGCCTTGTTCGTCGGTGAGCTCGCAGCATATGGTGTCGACAAGGACACGATGCGCCGGCATTATCTCTTGCTCCACAATCAGCGTGAGCGACGTGAACGGATAGCTATCCGTAGTGCGCACACCGAGCAGAGCGCGATAGGTGGCTGCCTCCTTCAACGGGCGGATGGCGAACGTAATGGTGTCGTTCTTCTCCCACCCCGAGAGGGCGGTGCTCTCGTATCGGTCGTAGATGGTGCGATGGTCGCACGCCGTTAGCAGCATGGCGACCAGCGCAAGGGTCATTGCGGCTATCCGTAAGCTTATTGCTCTTTTCATAGCCACAATTCTAATGAGCATCCTTAGGGGGTGCAGCTGTCTCAGCTGCACCGACAGAGCTGTCGGTGCTATTCTTTGGTTGGTGCACTTGAGACAAGTGCACCCCCTGGGTGGGTTCGCCCTCAGGACGGTTGTTGCGACGCTGCTGATTGTTACGACGCTGACCTTCGCCTTTCTTCGGTGCAGTTGAGACGGGTGCACCTCCTTGGCGCTTTGCGGGTTTCTTCTTGCGTTTGCGTGCCTTGTCGAAGCGACTGATGTCGGCATCGGCGAGCAGGTCGCGAGGGCGTGTGTCCTGCTTCACCGTTCCGTCCTCGGTGAGCGACTCGGGCTTCTCGCCGCGCTTGTTCATCTCGATGATGGTGCGGGCGCGCTCGGCTGTAATCTCCTCGAGGTTGGCAGCGATGCCCTTGTCGGTTGAATAGACCACGGTGCCGGCGAGGATGTCCGACTTGAAGAGGTAGTAGTCGCTGTCGAGAGTCTGCAGCACTATGTCGCGTGCCGGCATCTTACGGCTTGCCTCCACGTAGTCGTCCACCTCGTAGTTGAGACAGCACTTCAGCTTGGCGCACATGCCGGCAAGCTTCTGCGGATTGAGCGATATGTCCTGTATGCGTGCAGCGTTGGTGCTGACGCTCACGAAGTTCTTCATCCATGTGGCGCAGCAGAGCTCTCTGCCGCAGGGACCCGTACCGCCTATGCGTCCTGCCTCCTGGCGTGCGCCAATCTGCTTCATCTCGATGCGTACGTGGAAGGTGTCGGCAAGCACCTTGATGAGCTGACGGAAGTCGACGCGCTCGTCGGCGATGTAGTAGAATATCGCCTTGTTGCCGTCGCCCTGATACTCTACGTCGCCAATCTTCATCTGCAGACCGAGATCCTTGGCTATCTGGCGGCTCTGTATCATCGTGCCGTGCTCGCGGCTCTTTGCTTCGTTGTACTTGTCGATGTCCACGGGTTTGGCTATGCGGTAGACGCGCTTGATGTCGTCAGCCGACTTGAGGTTGGCTTTCTTCAGCTGCAGCTTCACCAGTCTGCCGGTGAGCGTAACGGTGCCTATGTCGTGACCAGGGCTTGCCTCTACCGCCACGATGTCGCCCTTGTGCAGGTCGATATTGTTGACGTTGTGGTAGTAACCCTTGCGCGTGTTCTTGAACTGCACCTCCACGAGGTCGGTGTCCTCGTCGTTGCCCGGTACGTCGTACAGCCAGTCGTAGGTGTTCAGCTGCATGTTCTGTCGTCCGCAAGCGTAGTGGTGCAATCCGCGGTCGGTGTCGCGCGTTATCTTGAATTGCATATCTTTGAAATCCTTCATTGCGATTTATGCTTGTTGTTTACGTGTTATGAGTATAATTGTTTGTAATGCTATGTCGAAGAACACCATCTTGGCGTTGGCGTTCTGTGATATGTCGCGTAGTGCACGCTCGAAGAGTTCGTTCAGCTCCATCACGTTGCGCTCGTTGATGAACGGTGCGAAGCGTGTGCAGAACTGCTCTTCGTTCGCTGTCATATAGTTGAGCTCGGGGTTGCGGAAGTTGTACATAAAGCTCTCGCGCACCATGCGGTTGAAGTAGACAATCATGCGCTTCTGCTTCTCGCGTCCGAAGGCGGCTACGCTCTCGCTCCACTTCTTCAGCTCCTTCACCTTCTTGCTGTAGGCGTAGCGCATGAGCATGGCGAAGAGGTCGAAGAAGAGGCTTGCCTCGTTGCCGGCGCGCAGCGAGTCGAGGGCTGCGGTCCACGAGCCGTTGGCTATGCGTGCTATGCGGTGCGCCGTGTCGGTGTCGATGCCGCGACGCTCGGTGAGTGCCTGCTCTATGGCTTCGTCGCTGATACGCTTGAAGTCGAAACGCTGTGTGCGACTGCGTATTGTCTCGAGCAACTTCTCGGGTTCCTCGCTGACGAGGATGAACACAGTCTGCTGCGGTGGCTCCTCGAGCAGCTTGAGTATCTTGTTAGCCGAGGTGACATTCATGCGCTCGGGCAGCCACATCACGCACACCTTGTATCCGCCCTGCGACGCTTTTATGCTCAAGCGGCGCGAGAGGCGGTCGCTCTCGGCTCCGGTGATGATGGCTTGCTGGTTCTCTGCGCCCATGGCGTCCATCCACTGCTCTATGCTGAAGTAGGCACCGTCGCCGAGCAGCTCGCGCCACTCCTGAGCGTAGTCGTCGCTCACGGGCTGATGGTCGGAACCCATCGTGGGCTTCTTTATCGTGGGGAAGCTGAAGTGGAGGTCGGGGTGCTGCCACTGGCGCAGCAGCGGACTGTCGCCCAACAGACGCGAGGCGAACGCAATGGCAAGGGCTTTCTTGCCGCAGCCCATCGGACCGCAGAACAGCATGGCGTGGGGCACTCGGTGCTCCTCTATGAGTTTGACGAGCGACTGTTTCGCCTCGTCCTGACCTATTACTTCTTCAAATGTCATTTGCGCTATTGCGAGTTTTGAATTTTGAATTACAACAGTCTCCTTGCCACTTCTCTTACGGAGTCGACAGCCGAGACGGTGTAGAAATGTATGTTGTTCACTCCGGCCTTGTAGAGCTGGCGACACTGCTCGGTCGACCACTCTATGCCGAGTTGGCGAGCGTCGTCGTCGGTCTTGCACTTCAGTGCCTCCACTGCCAACTCCTGCGGGAAGTCGCAGCGGAACACGCGTGGCACTACCGTCAGCTGCGAGAGCTTTGCAAGCGGCTTGATGCCAGGCACGATTGGTATGGTGATGCCCATCTGGCGTGCCTTCTCCACGAAGCGGAAGTACTTACGGTTATCGTAGAACAGCTGCGTGACGGCGTAGTCGGCACCCATGTCTTGTTTCATCTTCAGATACTTCAGGTCGAGGTCTATGTTCAGTGCCTCCTCGTGTTTCTCGGGGTAGCACGCCACACCGTAGTGGAACTTCTTGCCGGGGTTCTTTATCGGCGTGCCGTCGTTGAAGAAGCCCTCGTTGAAGCGGTTCACCTGCTCAATGAGGTCGGTGGTGTGGGCGTGTCCGCCAGGGGTGGGCACAAACTGGCTGTCGTCGCGTGCCTTGTCGCCACGCAGCAGCAGCACGTTCTCGATGCCGAGGAACTGCAAGTCGATCAGCTCGTACTCGATGGCATCGGCTGTGGCACCGCTGCAGATGATGTGCGGTATGACCGGCACACCGAACTTGTTCTGTATGGCAGCCGCTATGGCTACCGTGCCCGGACGACGGCGCACACGAAGGCGCTCGTACTGGCCGTTGTCGAGCTCGCGATAGACGAACTCGCTGTGATGTGTGGTGATATTGATGTACGCCGGATCGAAATCGCGGAACTTCTCTATCGTAGAGAACAGACGCTCTGTTCCTGTGCCTTTCAACGGTGGTAACACCTCGAACGAGAAGTGCTTCTCGCCACCACCGGAGGTGAGTATATCTGAAATATTCATCTTATTATCCTTTCGTATCTTATTTACCACTACAAAGTTACGGAAAATCTTACATAAATTTGCTATTTTGATTAATAATTAATACATTTGCTTGTAAATCTAAATAATAAATAGGAGGGTATGGCATCCCTGCCATACCCACGCACCCTTTATAAAATGAATATGAACTTACATACAACCTTCGTTTCGAGCGCATTTTTCGCGCTCTGCTTAGCTGCCAGCAATGCCGCTGCGGCTAACAATTCAACATCTCACCCCATCACCACCTCACCATCTCAACACCTCACCATCTCACCACCTCAACACCTCACCACTTCACCATCTCACCACCTCAACACCTCAACATCCACTCTCACCACCCTACGCCCTGCGCCCGCTGAACGCCTCTTCGTGTCGGACGCGGTGGAGAAGAAGATTCGCGAGATAAAGAAGCGCATCAAGGAGAACGCCTACTTAGCATGGATGTTCGAGAACTGCTTCCCGAACACGCTCGACACCACCGTCCACTTCACCGATGCCGAGGACGGCAAGGAGGACACCTTCGTCTACACGGGCGACATACACGCCATGTGGTTGCGCGACTCGGCGGCGCAGGTGTGGCCATACGTGCAGCTGGCTAAGGGCGACCGCAAGTTGCAGAAGATGCTGCGCGGTGTGATACGCCGCCAGCTGAAGTGCATCAACATCGACCCCTACGCCAATGCGTTCAACCGCGAGCCCGAACCGAACGGCATGTGGGCTAACGATATGACCGACATGAAGCCCGAGCTGCACGAGCGCAAGTACGAGATTGACTCGCTCTGCTACCCCATACGCCTCGCCTACCACTACTGGCAGGTGACGGGCGACGCATCGGTGTTCGGCGACGAGTGGCTGCAGGCGGTGCGTAACATACTGCGCGTGTTCCGCGAGCAGCAGCGCAAGCAGGGGCTCGGCACCTATCGCTTCCAACGCGAAACGGAGGACCAGCTCGACACCGTATGCAACCACGGCTGGGGCAACCCCGTGAAGCCCTGCGGACTCATCGCTTCTGTCTTCCGCCCCTCCGACGACGCTACGACGTTCCTCTTCCTCGTGCCGTCTAACTTCATGGCGGTCAGCTCGCTGCGCAAGGCGGCGGAGATACTCAGCAAGGTGAACGCCGACGCAACGCTCGCTGCCGACTGCACGGCGCTTGCCGACGAGGTGAGTGCGGCACTGAAAGAGTACGCCGTGGTCGACCATCCGAAGTACGGCAAGATATACGCCTACGAGGTGGACGGCTTCGGCAACCGCTTCCTCATGGATGACGCCAACGTGCCGTCGCTGCTCGCCCTACCCTATTTAGGCGACGTCGACGTGAACGACCCCGTATATCAGAACACGCGCCGCTTCGTATGGAGCGAAGACAACCCCTACTTCTTCCGCGGCAAGGCGGGCGAGGGCATCGGCGGTCCGCACGTGGGCTACGACATGGCGTGGCCTATGTCCATAATGATGCGTGCCTTCACGAGCACCGACGATGCCGAGATAGCGGAGTGTCTGCGCATGTTGCAGCGCACTGATGCCGGCACGGGGTTCATCCACGAGTCGTTCAACGTGGACGACGCGCAGAAGTTCACGCGCGAGTGGTTCGCATGGCAGAACACGCTCTTCGGCGAACTCATCATCAAGCTCGTAGACGAGGGCAAGACGGAGCTGCTGGTGGAGGCACGCAGGTAGCTTCAGGGGGTGCACTTGTCTCAAGTGCACCAACCGAGCAAACTGTGCACCTACATAGCACAACCTAAACCAACAACGCTAATAACGCTATCTGCTACGTTGGTGCACTTGAGACAAGTGCACCCCCTGAAAAGCCCCTCAAATTTCTTTCCTCACCCCCGTAACTTGCACACGACATTTTGACCACACCACTCCAACCGAAACTTGCATTCTGGAGATTTTACGAGCTCAATTTCCGCTTCCACACACTAAAAATCCACTTCAAAAACACAAAATTCGATGGTTTTCACGGTGCAAGTGCCACTTCTACATGGTGCAAGTGCTACTTTCACACGGTGAAAGTGCCACTTCTACCCAGTACTCGTGGGGGTAGTACTCCAGTTTTGCAGCGGTAGTACTCAGCGAAAGTGGCACAAAAGCTGCACACTTTCGTACGCACAGCCTCAACAAACTAAATATCAACCGCTTACCATTGCACACTTTTCACCTCTCAAAACTCGCGAAAAACCAACCAAAGGTTTTCCTTTTCATTTTCCGGGCACTCCTGAGCGGTAAAAATGACAAATATCGTACCTGTGCAAACTGTATGCCATAGATTTTCCAAAGCAAAGACTTTGCTTGTTCGAACAAAATCTATACATTTGCACCCATAATACTTTTAATAACCAGCTTATGAAAAATGTACTGAAGAAAATGTTTGTCGCCGTGCTGCTCTGCCTCGTGCAAACGACCGTTTGCACTGCCGACACGTTCAAGGGAAAGATTGTGAACGCCGAGACGGGCGAAATTCTCATCGGAGCAACGGTGCGCAGCGAGATAAACCCAGAGCCGGGTTGGTCGATGCAGAACTCGACGGAGACCGACAGCACGGGCTGCTTCACGCTCGACTCCGAATGGGAGGGACGCATCATGATCACGTTCAGCATGATCGGCTACAAGAACTCGCGCAAGGTGGACTATGCGTACGGATCTGAGGTGAAAGACACCACCGACCTGGGCACCATCAGGCTGCAGCCCACGGCACTCATGCTGCAGGAGGTGGAGGTGAAGGCGAAGGTGCCGCGCATAACGATGCGTGGCGACACCATCGTGTTCAACCCCGAGGCGTTCAAGCTGAAGGAGGGCGCGCGCCTCGACGAGCTTATCAAGAAGCTGCCGGGCGTGCAGCGTCGCGACGGCAAGCTATACTGGAACGACAAGCCCATACGCCTGATGATGAACGGCAAGGACATGTTCGGCGGCGACCAAATCTTAGAGCAGCTGCCGGCTGACGTGGCTGACAAACTGAAGGTGTACGACCGCAAGTCGGAGCTGGCACGCCACACGGGCAACGACGACGGCGAGGAGGACCATGTGCTCGACATCCAGGTGAAGCCGGGCTTCCTCGACAAGTGGTACGGCGACATCGAGGCTCAGTATCAGACCAAGAAGCGCTACAGCGCAGCTATCACCGCAAGCCGGCTGAGCGACCAAGACCCGCACATGATATACGCCCAGGCTAACAACGCCAACCGCTATGTAGACAAGACGATTGGCTCTTCCATGAACCGCAACATCGACGGCGACGGCAAGAGCCAGTACGGATCGTACAACTATCAGCACAACTGGCAGACAAAGGGCACGCAGCAATACACAAGCAACCGCTTCAACATAAGCGCCAACATGGGACACAGCGACGGATGGAACAGCGGAAAGGCGTCGACCGAGACGTTCTTCCCGAACCAGGAGCACACGTTCGGCGTGAAAGACACCTACCGCTACAAGCACAACCTCAAACCGCAGCTGGAGGCAAAGCTCTTCGCCTACACCGACTCTGCCAACACCATCGACGTGAAAGTGAAAGCCTCATACGAGAAGGCTCGCAAATCGTACGAGGAGAGGTCGGCTTCGTACGGCTACCAGCCCGACCAGTTTGCCTACCACTCGCTGAAGGAGGCGCTCGGCGCAAAGCCCGGCGACGCGCTCTACGACCGACTCATCACGCGCAACCGTAACTACGAGTCGACCGACCTGCAGCAACGCGGACTGAACATCTCGTACACATGGAAGCACTTCATCGGCAAGAAAGGCTCGTTCACGCTGCAGGGCTTCACCAACCTGAGCGGAACGAACGAGGACACGCACACCAACCACGACGTGGAGTATCTGCGCGAACAGCGCAACGAGACGCTGTGGCAGTTCTACGACCGCAGCGCGCACGAACTGGAGACGCAGTTAGGCGCTTCGTTCGACTACTGGCTCGGCAAGAAGGTGTACTTCAACATATTCGACAACGTGAGATTAAACCGCTCACGCATCGCACGCAACTTCTTCAGCGACACCGACGAGCAGAACGTAGCTAACGGCACGCCAACAACGGCTGACCCGGCGAACACCACGCGCAGACTGACGCACAAATGGACGAACGAGCTGACCGTGAAGTCGACCATCACGCCGGTGAAGGCGCTGATGATAATGCCGAAGTTCAGCTGGAACTACTGTCGCGAAAAGACCGACTACCACTACGGACCGCTGGACACCACAGCCGTGCGCACAAGCAACACGTACGAGCCGTCTATCTTCCTGAAGTGGAAGATGAGCCGCGTGCGCAACATGGACATCGCCTTCGCATACAACACCTCCGTGCCCGACCTCGTGAGCACGCTCGGCTACCGCAACACCATCGACCCGCTGCATATATACATGGGCAACCCGCTGCTGCACAACTCGCACAGTCATACCACTACGTACAACTACCACCGCATGTGGCTGCGCAAGCAGATTGTGCTGGGCTTGACCGCTTCGTACAACAAGGACATCAACCCCGTGGCTACGCTCTACAGCTACAACTCGGCTACTGGCGTCTACACGTCGAAACCGATGAACGTGAAGGGCGGCGACATGTGGCAGTTCGCACTCAACTACGACCAGGGCATCGGCTTCTACTTCCGACTGATGAACAAGTTCGCGCTGGAGACGGCTAAGTCGTACGGCTTCCTCCCCATCGTCGACAACAACGCTGCCGACGCGCAGCCCGAACTGAACAAGCAGAAGCGACTGGGCATAAACAACGACTTCGAGTTCTCGTACGAGACCGAGAAGTTGCAGCTCACGCTCTTCGACCGACTGGAGAGCAACCGCTACCGCTACGACGACGCTTCGTACAACACCACACCGCTCTTCAACAGCGTGGGCATAAGCGCCAACCTGCATCTCGCTCCATTCGAGGTTTTCGTGCAGCTGTCTGACGACTATCGTTCGGGCTACGCCACATCGGCAATGAACGGACACAAGCTCAAGTCGATGGCGTCTGTCAGCTGGAGCTTCTGCAAGAACAAGTGTATGCTGCGCCTGTTTGCCGACGACATCTTCAACAAGGACATCTGGTACGAAAGCGAATACTCAGCCTTCCAACGTCAGGAATACTCCACAAACTATATACACCACTATCTGAACCTGAGCTTCAGATACAGACTCGATGCAAAGGCGAAGAAAGGCAAATCGACAACAATAAGCAGTAGAAGATAAACTGTTAGTACTATAGGAGGGTATGGCATCTTGCCATACCCACGCAACCTGTAGGAGAGTACGGCATCTTGCCATACCCACGCAATCTATAGGAGAGTACGGCGTTCCTCCACGCAACCCCCTAACAACAAAGCATAATAGCACTTCTACTTGCGGAACCTTTTCGACACAGCCGAATAGCCGCAGCGCTGGCAGAGCGGTTCAACAGCGTTATGACTGGTGAAGCCGTCGTACAGAGCACGTGCTCGTGGCGAGTCAAGAATGTCGGCAAGGCTCTGACGGAACAGATTGCCAAGCGCGATGTCGCCGTTATGGTCGAGACAGCACGGCACAACAGTGCCGTCGACGAGCACACCAATCTGATTGCGCAAGGCATAGCAGAACACCTCCTGCTCGTCGTAAGTGGCGTGCTGAAGGTCGGGCCACTCGAACATGTTATCGTTCTCGATGTACAGATTGTCGGCAAGTCGCCAGCCGTCGTGACGCTCCGTCCAAGGGCGCGGCACATGAAGCGCAAGCAGATTGAGAATATCGTCGTTCTGCCGGTTGTGTCCGCCCTCGTTCCATAGGCGCAGCACGACGATGCAACCACGGTGGGCAGCCTCTAACGAGAACGCCATCACCTCGTCGACGTACCCAGCAAGGTTCTCCTTAGCGTTGCCCTCGTGCGAGTGGAGCGAAATCTGAATCTTATGAGGCAGAGCATCCAGAAGGTCTGCACGTCGCGAGAGCAGAGTGCCGTTGGTGGTGATAACGGGTACGAAACCCTTGTGGCGAGCCATCAGCACAAACTGCGGCAGCAGCGGATGGAGGAACGGTTCGCCCATCAGATGAAAATACAGAAATTTCACCTCGCCCTCGAGTCGCGAGGTCAAAGCGTCGAATTCGTCCAACGTCAGCGTATGCTTCGCCCTCTCGGTCTTCGGGCAGAACACACAGCTGAGGTTACACACATTAGTTATTTCGAGATAGCATCTTGTTATCATATCGGTAGTTAGCTACGTTGCATCATCTAAGCATTTCTAAAGTACTGTCACACATTTTCCCTTCGTAATACTTATCAAGAACCTTACGGAACAGCCCTTCGCCCGTAGCTGTCCAAAACAAAGTCATCGACGACCTAAGTTTCATTGCGTCTACTTCTCCAAAGATTTGTCTTGCCGACAAACCGTCCAACAGAAGCAGAGCCTCCGTTATCTCCTGCAATCTTTCTCTGAGCACGGGGTGCAGCCAATAAGCACGAGCCTCATCAGCACCAGCAATACCATAATAGTCAGCATTATAACTGTGCCCCAGCCCCTTCAATTGAGGGAAAACGAACCACATCCAATGGCTCCTTTTTCGCCCGTTTCGAATCTCCTCAAGAGCCGTCTTATATTGTGAGTAAGAATCCTGAGCTGTAAGAAATCGCGACAAGTGGTATGTATCCATATCATTCATAATATTAAAAGAGTTGCACCATTATAACGCAGCTCCATATAAAACAATATTATTTCTTCATCAACATTTGTATTTTCCATCAAAGTTAGCACAAATTTATAATATACAAACAAGATTAGCCACAAAAGTTGTATGTCTTTTGAATCCTACATCAAACCACAACCCTTGCGCTCGGTGAGTACACTGAAATAGGTTGTATATCTTTTGATTCCTACATCAAACCACAACCAACCATGAAGCCGAGCGGTCGAAATAAGGTTGTATATCTTTTGATTCCTACATCAAACCACAACCCGACTATGTCCGTTATGTGCTCAATAAGAGTTGTATATCTTTTGATTCCTACATCAAACCACAACAGGTTACACGTATTACCTATGAGTGGTCTGTTGTATATCTTTTGATTCCTACATCAAACCACAACCCAAGGTATCTGGCGATGATATATTAACAGTTGTATATCTTTTGATTCCTACATCAAACCACAACCGAAGCCGCACAAGAAAGGTTCGACCTTGAGTTGTATATCTTTTGATTCCTACATCAAACCACAACTAAAAAGAGTGGGAGTTACCCCACTCCTCAGTTGTATATCTTTTGATTCCTACATCAAACCACAACTTGAACAACCAGTTCTTGAGTGTGACGGTAGTTGTATATCTTTTGATTCCTACATCAAACCACAACCAGTCGATAAGCAATACTACAACAGACAAGTTGTATATCTTTTGATTCCTACATCAAACCACAACGCTGCGAAAAAGTATGAAGCCGACAAGAAGTTGTATATCTTTTGATTCCTACATCAAACCACAACTACCGATGCAAGTAGTTATATTGCTGCTCGTTGTATATCTTTTGATTCCTACATCAAACCACAACTTAAAAGTTGCTTAATACTGGATTTCTCAGTTGTATATCTTTTGATTCCTACATCAAACCACAACTCGTTAGAAATAATGTTGAGATAGTTGATAGTTGTAACTCGCTCTAAATTGGACTTTGATTGAAAATCAAGAAGTTGGGCGTTTGCCTATATTATATAGGTAACAATA
>OGGA01000463.1_pt1 | contig 28376 bp, 26 predicted proteins | sample 1571041 | NCBI WGS metagenome assembly OGGA01 (sample SAMEA2582057, study PRJEB24529) | metagenome | biome: Human gut stool | place: China | collected 2011 | reverse complement strand
GTAATGGTATTGGACCTGGTTACATCGAGACACCTCAGACAGCTCCATTAAGAGAAAGACAGGCTGATGGTTCTAGACACCCATTCGATCAGTTCATCTGCGCTAAGACACCTGCTAACAGATGGTTAAAGCCAGAAGAATTAGCTGGTCCAGCTGTATTCCTTGCTTCAGAAGCTTCAGATGCCGTTAATGGACATATTCTTTATGTTGATGGTGGTATCCTTGCTTACATCGGAAAGCAGCCACAGTAATAAATAATATTACATATTACAAGCACGATGTGCGTGTATAGATAATGACAGAAGAGTCTGAAACAAGTTTGCTTGTTTCAGGCTCTTTTTGGTTTTAAACTTCAACAGGAATATACAGAAAGAATATTTCTTGAAATTCCTGAAATTCCTGAAATTCCTGAAATTCTTAAAATTCAACAAAAATTTGACTGTCAAAATGTTCTTTCATATGATACAATTACTATAAAAGTTTTACAAATATGAGAGGAGAACATTTTAATGAAACTTGAAGTAAGAAATCTTACAAAGTCTTTTGAAGATAACCAGGTCTTACATGGCGTTTCTTTTGAAGTTGAAAGTGGCAGCGCACTTGGACTCTTAGGAAGAAATGGCGCTGGCAAGACAACTACCATAAGAATTATTATGGATGTTTTCAAAGCGGATTTGGGAGAGGTATATCTTGATGGAAAGCCTTTTAATCCTAAAAAGCATCTTATAGGATATCTTCCGGAAGAACGCGGGCTATATCCTAAGAAAACAGTTCTTGAACAGATAGTATATCTTACAAGACTCAGAGGAATATCAAAGAAAGAGGCTGTGAATAATGCCAATAAGTGGTTAAAACGACTTGAGATTGATGAATATACTAACAGAAAGTTAGAAACCTTATCAAAGGGCAATCAGCAGAAGGTACAGCTTGCCTCAACGCTTGCGTGTGAACCAGAGATAGTTATACTTGATGAGCCATTTAGTGGACTGGATCCCGTGAATTCAAAGATACTTCAGGAAGTCGTGACAGAAGTCATTAATGAGGGTAGAATAGTTATATTTTCAAGTCATCAGATGAGCTATGTTGAGGAGTTCTGCCGTGATATAGCTATAATAGATAAGGGGAATATAGCACTTTCTGGCAATCTTAAAGATATAAAAAAGAAATATGGTGAGAACCAGCTTGTTATATCAGATGTTAACAAAGATCTGGATACTTTGTCGGATATAGTAAAAGAAAAGCTTTCAGATATTATAGCTGAAACAGGAAGAACAAGAGAAGATATTATTATTAAAAATATAAGTGCTGCATCAAGGGCAGATATATTAAAGAGAATAGTTGATTGTGGTATAGATGTTGAACATTTTGAAACATATAAGCCATCACTTAATGATATATTTGTTTCACTTGTAGGGGATGAAGCAGACAATGATAATAAAAAGAATAATATTGAAGGAGGTGCGCATTGATGAAAAAGTTAGGTGTAGTTCTTCAATATGAGATTATGACTTATCTTAAGAATAAGTCATATGTAATAAGTACAATCATTATAGCTGTGATAGCTGCTGCCATTATGTTTGTGCCAAGATTTTTTGATATAAGTTCAATAACAGGTGTTGATAAAGGAACTGAGGAAAATACAGAAAACAATGCAGATGACAAATCAGATAATACAGATGAAGATAAGGATATAATGCTTATATATGATGAGTCGGGTGCATTGTCTGACATACGTATGCTTCAGGCAGCCTTTGATGATATGAAAGTTGAAAAGGAAGTATCAGAGGCTGCATTAAAAGATAAGATATCCAGGGAAGAAGCAAAGAAAGGCTTTATAGTTCACAGCCTTACAGATTATGAGTACATTGTATATAATAAAAGTATGACAGATAGCACTAATATGCAGTTTGAACAGGTGCTTACAGCACTTAACCAGATGGTGTATTGTAGTAATAATAATCTTGATTATGAAGAGATAATGACAGCCTTTAATCCACAGATTAACAGTGAAACAGTTGTACTTGGCAAGGATATGGGCGCTAATTATATGTATTGTTATATACTTATCATTATAATATTTATGATAATTATATTCTATGGGGTCATGGTTGCAACTTCAGTTACACAGGAAAAGTCAAACAGGACTATAGAAGTACTTGTAACAAGTGCAGATACTAAGATTCTGTTTTTTGGTAAGGTACTTGCAGGAACTATAGCGGCACTGTGCCAGGCAGGCGTTCTTATGCTTGCTGTTGTTGGTGCATATAAGATTAACCAGAGTGTATGGGGTGGTATACTTGATATGCTTCTTGATATTCCTGCTGATGTGATTGTTACATATGCGTTATTCGGACTTGGAGGAGTGCTTTTTTATACATTTATATATGGTGCATTTGGTGCACTTGTATCTAAGACAGAGGACCTTAATAAAAGTGTTGGAAGTATCCAGATGGTCATAATGGTTGTGTATTTTGTTACACTTTTACAGCTGGGCAATATTGATGGTACAGCTATGAAGGTGCTTTCATACCTGCCATTCAGTTCATATAGTGCAATGTTTGCCCGTGTTGCCATGGGAAATGTGGCAGTGTGGGAGATTGTTGTTTCATTCATAATACTTGTTGGTGGTATAATAGCTGTTGGTATAGCAGGCTCAGCTATCTATAGAATGGGAACACTTAGATATGGTAATCCGATTAAGATAACTACGGCAATAAAAAGCCTTTGTAAAAAGAAAAATAAATAAGATTATGATAAGACCGTTAGATAATATTAGTATCTAACGGTCTTATGCTTATAAAATGCTTAAAATTTCTATAATAAAAATGTTAATAGCATGAACTAGACAAGTGACGATTATAATTTAACAGTTTCCCCACCTGGTATCTCAACAATATGCTTGTTGTTTACAGCAACCCATACAGAACAAGCACTAGGGTTGTATATGTATTCATTGTCAGCAAACATCTGAAGTCTGTCAAAGGCTTCATTATAATCGACAATTTCTATGTTGGTAGCATACCATATATCATCGCGGTGTCCTATCATTTCAGAGAATTCTTCTATAACTGACCAGTTGTCATTTCTGTCGAATTCAAAGCTGTGACCCCATACATACATCATATAAAGATACTGCGTTTTAGTAAGAGCCATAAAGCGTTTGCCGAATTCAACAAGGTTGTGGTTATGATGGCATGTAGGTATCCAGTTCATATAATCTGACGGCATGGAAAAACCATTTTCATCACCTAAGAGAATAGGCCCTTCACAGCAGTCTGCATATTCAATGGCTGATTTTACAGCAGCATATTGATCTGCAGCTGGTCTTATATATTTTATTCCCAGATCCGCAGCAATGGAAGTGATAAGCTTATTGCCTGCTCCATTAGGTAGAGCCATGCCACGTACGGGTCTTTTAATAATCTTTTCTATAGCTGTTTTATCTTCAAGGATTTCTCTTGTGATTTCGTAGCTTCCACAACGGTTCATAGTTGGGTGCGTGCATGTATGAAGTGCAATTTCGTGGTTTTTATATAAAGAACTCCACTCATCAGAATCCAGTCGTATATCCATATCCGTAAGTTGAGAATTTACATTAAAGGTTGCACGGATTCCATTTTTATTGAATATATCTACCAGACGTCTGTCCTGTATTTTGCCATCATCGTAGCTTAAAGTAAGAACTTTGAATTTACCGCCTGGAAAACACTTATAAATTCTATTCATAATAATCTCCATTCCTGCGCTGCTTCTTTGCGCATCTCAAGTTTGTGCGAAGCACAAATCTTGCGTGTGAAAATCTTATTTTTCACACTATCCTTCATTCTGATATAACTATAATAAGTTATATCTATGTGTAAAACTACACATTCTTTTTTAGTATACAATAATTTGATTGTGATGTCATCAGAATTGAATTAAAATACACAAAAAATACAAGAAATGTCGGATAATACGAGACACTTTACGAACATACTTACATTTATTAATATCTTTATCGCTTATTATGTTATATTGTTTAACAGCTTCATTGTTTATATATACAGTCACAGTGCCAATGACATCATTTTTTTTAACAGGAGCCATAATACTGTCAGGTATATTGTATTCTATTTTAACTTCATCATCAGATTTAATATATGCACTATATTTTTTATCTATAACAACATTGATATCTTCTGATACGCCATTAGTTACTTTTACATTAAAGGTTTTTATATTGTCAAGAAGCACCTGCTTTTCAAAGTTATTTCTTGCATAATCAAGCAGTACTTTTGAATCAGTCCATTTATAGGATTTGTTATTTGGCCATCCACATGCAAGAAGTGCTACTACAAATGTTTTGTTTTCATCTTTGTAAGCACATACATAGCAATATCCAGCATCAGCAGTAAAGCCGGTTTTTCCTGATATTATATTATCATACATGGATAAAAATGCATTTGCATTAGTAACAGAATAACTTTTACCATCAAGATTGTTAAAGCTGTGGGAGCTGCTTTTGGTTATTTCTATAAAATCAGGATTTTTGATACAGTATGACATCATGACAGAAAGATCATAGGCAGTTGTCTGGTGTATACCATTCTCATCTGAAGCATCAAGACCATTAGGAGTTACAAAATGTGTGTTAGTACAACCGGCTTCTAAAGCTTTTTTATTCATAAGATCAGTAAATATCCTTACAAGAACTTTACTTTGCTCTTTACTGATATTTTTTAAAAATGAAGAATTATTACTATAATCAGGTATAAAAGATATATCATATATCAATTCATTCCTTTCTTTATCTGAAAGATTACATATGTAATAGTAAGCTGCATTTTCAGCAATAATAACTGCGGTATCATTATGTGATCTTAACATCAGTGAAAAATACAGGTCTTTTATTGTGAATTGTTCCCCTTTTATTGCATTTAACTGTACATCTGGCATAGATGCGGCATATGCAGAGGTTGTTGCTATATAGTCATCGGCACATATGTTAAGAGCTGTAATAAGGGTGATGATTTTGGTTGTGCTTGCATTGGGTGCTTTAATATCAGCTTCTTTACCGTAAAGCAGACGGTTATTGTCAGCATCAATAAGTGCTGCATAACGTGCATGCAAAGATATATTGTTTTTAGGACTGCTGCTGGCTGCAAGCTGTGTTTTGCTTACAGCAGTAATTTTATGTGGAACAGCAGGGCTTAAACAGGAAGAGTAAACAGGAGATATTAAAAAGAATATATATTCAAAAAGTATAACAATAAATGTTAGCGATGATAGAATATATTTTAAAGGTTTCAAGCCGGACCTCCATATATGAATTTTTAAATATATTTAGCTTTTAAATGTATATACATTTGTTTTGCTATTATGATAAAATTATAGTAAAATGTAAGAGATAAAAGGTTATTTATATCTTATGGATATCAATATTTTACAAATATCCAATAGTGACTGCAGTGTTATGCAGCAATCAGTAAATATCGGTCATGAAGAGGTGCATATGAGTTATATAGAATTTCAAAACGTAAAGAAAATATACAAAATGGGTGACGTTAAGATTAAAGCGCTTAATGGAGCAGACTTTAGTATAGAGAAAGGAGAGTTTGCTGTTATTGCAGGTGCAAGTGGTGCAGGTAAAAGTACAATACTTAATCTTATGGGTGGGATGGATACAGCCACGACAGGTAAAATAATAGTAGATAAAGAAAATGTTTCTAAATTTAGTGCTAAAAAGCTTACTACATACAGAAGATATGATATAGGCTTTGTGTTCCAGTTTTATAATCTTGTACAAAATCTTACAGTCAGGGAGAATGTTGAGCTTGCAACACAGATATGTAAGAATCCGCTTGATATAGATGAGGTTATAGAGGCGGTAGGACTTAAAGACAGAAGCTCTAATTTTCCATCCCAGTTGTCGGGTGGTGAACAGCAGAGAGTTGCCATTGCAAGGGCACTGGCAAAGAATCCGAAACTGCTTTTATGCGATGAACCAACAGGAGCACTTGATTATAATACTGGGAAGCAGATATTGAAGCTTTTACAGGATACATGCAGAAAACGTGGTGTTACAGTAGTGGTGATAACACATAATCTTGCACTTACAGCGATGGGAGATAAGGTTATAAAAGTTAAAAATGGTATAGTTGACAGTGTAACTGTGAATGAGAATCCACTTCCGGTAGAGCAGATAGAGTGGTAATTATGAATATAAACACAAAGCTTGCATGTTACGGAAAGGTAGTTTTATAAGATGAGAAAGGCAGTATTTAAAGATTTTATAAGAAACATAAAAGGATCGCTTGGGAGATTCTTTGCTATTATGGCTATAGTAGCGATAGGTGTAGCTTTTTTTGCAGGAGTAACTGCATCATCAGGAGATATGAAGTATTCATCGGATTCGTATTATGATGAGTATAATATGAACGATATAAGGATATTGTCATCAATAGGATTTACTTCACAGGATATAGAGGCAGTCAGTAAGGTTTACGGAGTAAAGGCTGTATACAAAACTAATACGCATGATGTACTCGTTGATTATGATGGCAGAGAGAATGTTGCACATATATCAGGTGTTCCGGTTGGAAAAGCATCGGATGATGACAGCTATATTAACCAGCTTAGGATAAAAGAAGGACGTCTCCCACAAAATGATAAGGAATGTGTTGTTAAGTATGAAGATACACGTAAGTCTATGCAGGTTGGCGATGTTATCAGTTTTAAGTCAGGAACAGAGGATGATATCAATGACACATTTAAGGATACAGAGTATACAGTAGTTGGTATAGTGTATACACCATGTTATGTATCATATGATTTAGGTTCGTCTGGCATAGGTAACGGTCATATTAATTATTGTATATATGTAGGTGATGATGAATTCAAAAACAACTACTATACGGAATGTTATGCGGTTATAGATGGCGCAAAGGATATGGATACTTACTCAGATGAGTATAAGAAGCTGATTGATAAGTATGCAGATGATATAAAGGCTATATCAAAAGAAAGGCTTGACATAAGAAAGCAGACAGTTATAGATGAGTATACAAGGGCAAAGGCAGACAAGAAGGAAGAACTGTTAGAAACGATTAAGAAAAATGTAGAGGATTCTATTACAGAACAATATCAGGCTTATTATCCTGGTATGGATGTATCCGCAATGATAGCACCTTACGTTAAGACAGCATATGAAAAGGCAGTAGCACAATTTGATTTTGATGCAGTTAATGCAGAATATGATAAGAAAATGAATGAAACACTTGCAGATAGTGATTCATGGGAATGGTATGTACTTACAAGGGAATCGTCATATTCATTCAGGGATTATGAATCAAGCGCAAACAGAATGAAGGCTATAGCGACTGTTTTTCCGTTGTTCTTCATAATAGTAGCTGGTCTTGTGTGTCTTACAACTATGACACGTATGGTAGAAGAAGAAAGAGGGCTTATAGGAACATATAAGGCACTTGGATATGGAAAAGCAACGATTGCACTTAAGTATGTGATATATGCATTTCTTGCTTCATTAACAGGTGCAGTTATAGGCTGTGCAGCAGGTCTTAGATTATTTCCATACATTATATATGAATCATGGAATATTATATATCAGATGCCTGCTATAAAGTATGCAAGTCATACGATACTATCTGTTGTAGCAGTAGCAAGTCTTATTCTTGTGACTCTTATAGCAACATTATATTCATGCTATAACGAATTATCTGAGGTTCCATCGGCACTCATGAGACCAAAGGCACCAAAGAATGGTAAAAAGATTCTTCTTGAGCATACATTTATATGGAAGCATTTATCTTTTACGAAAAAGGTTACCATGAGAAATATATTTCTGTACAAGAAGCGTTTCTTTATGACAGTTATAGGAATAGCTGGATGTGGTGCACTTATAACGGCAGGTTTTGGTATAAAAGACAGTGTTCAAAGTATTATTGATAATCAGTATGGACAGATAATACATTACGATAATATACTTGTATTTAATAAAAATGCAGATAGTGATGCCAGAAATAATTTATCTGATAAGATTTCATCAGATGAGTATTATAAGTCCTCACTTATGGATTATGCCTATACGGCAGAGGTTAAAATACCAGGAAGTGCAGATGATTATAGTACGGAGATAACGGTTGTAAACGATACATCAGCGTATATGGATTATGTTACCTTCAGGACAAGAAGAAGTAAGAAAACTATAGAGCTTGATGATTCAGGAGTTATAATAAGTGAGAAGCTTGCTAAAGACCTGAATGTTAAAGAAGGAGATAACGTTCTTATACATGATGAAGATAATAAGCAGGCAACGGTGAAGGTATCGGGGATTATGGAAATGTATATAAATAACTATATTTTTATGACGTCTGAGTACTACAGCCAGGTGTTTGGATATACACCGGATAATAACAGGATACTTGGAATATTAACTTCTGATGGAGATGATATACAATCTGTTATAGGAGACAGATATTTAACAGATAATAACGTGAAATCCCTTACGTTTGTTAAAGCTAATATAACGAGATTTGAGAATATGATACAATCGCTTGATCTTGTAACATGGGTTTTAATAATATCAGCCGGAATGCTTGCATTTGTAGTTTTATATAATCTTACAAATGTTAATATATCAGAGCGTATACGAGAAATTGCGACTATTAAAGTCCTTGGTTTCTATGACAGAGAGGTTGGGGAGTATGTTTACAGGGAGAATATAATTCTTACACTTATTGGAGGAGTTTTTGGACTTCTTCTTGGAATGGCACTGCATGCTTATATTATGACAACTATTGAACTTGATGGTGTTATGTTTGGAACTAAGATTAATATAAGTTCATTTTTAATATCGTATGGAATAACTATATTGTTCTCATTACTTATTAATATTTTTATGTATCCATCACTTAAGAAAATACCTATGGTAGAATCACTTAAATCAGTTGAATGATCATGATATGAATAATCAGAAGACAACCTTCATATACTGTGAAAAACAGTATATGGAGGTTGTTTTTTTATGGGTGATATAAGTCAGATAACAAGAATCCTCCCCCAAGATCTGGTATTGGGACTTAATCTGAACAGGCTGAGGTTTGATAAGATTAACGAAATAAGAATAAGGGTGGGACGTTACATAACTATTATATATGATAATAAAGAAGTGATAAGCAGAATAAAAGCCGGTAAAGAACATATAAGAAAAATAATCGAACTTGCCGCTGATTATTCTATATATGCATATGAACAAAGCTTCAGACAGGGCTTTATTACAATAGAAGGTGGACATAGAATAGGAATAGCAGGACATGCAATAGTAGAAAACAATAACATAAGAAATTTCAATTATATAACATTTCTGTGTATAAGAGTTGCACATCAGGTGCCAGGCTGCAGTGACAAAGTTATGGATTTTATATATGCAGGAGGCCTGGAAAACACACTTATAATATCACCTCCAGGATGCGGTAAGACAACATTGCTCCGTGATGTTGTACGTAATATATCTGACAATGCAGAATTATCCATGAATATAAGTCTTATTGATGAAAGGCAGGAGATAGCTGGCTGTTTTATGGGAGAGCCACAGAATGATATAGGCACAAGAACAGATGTTTTTGATGGATGTCCCAAAGATTCAGGCATGCTTATGGCTATACGTGCCATGTCACCGGAAATGATAGCTGTTGATGAAATAGGCAGTAAATATGATGCCCAGGCTATCAGATATTGTATCGCATGTGGCTGCATAATAATAGGAACTGTACATGGATATTCAATAGAAGACGTCCTTAATAAGCCTTATGTAAGGGAGCTTATAGGAAAAGATGGTTTTAATAAATTAATAATAATGTCCAAAAGGCATGGAAAGGGGACAATAGAGAAATGTATAAACTATCGGGAGCAGTGCTTATAATTTCAATGACGACATATTATGGTTTTTATCTTGTCAGCCGGTTAAAAGAAAGAATAAATGTAATAGATGCATTTATATATTCTTTTGATTATATCAGGTCGCAGATAAGATATGGACTGACACCATTTCCTGTGATATGTCAGGAATTATCGCAAAGCATAAATAATAATATAGTTAGCAGTACATATGAAAATATATACATAAAGCTGACTGATATAAGCGGGAGAGGTGGTCCTTTTGATGAGATATGGCTGCTTGAAATGGACAAACTGCTAAAATCAGGATTTGTTAAAAGGGAAGAAATAGATGCTTTAAAAGAACTACGATGTATAAACATATATATAGATAAACAGATGCAGATAACATGTATAAATACTGTCAGTGATAAATTAAAAAGTATATATTGCAGGCTGCAGCAGGAAGTGAGGGCTAAATCAAGGATATACCAGGTGTTGGGAGTTATGTCGGGTGTTATCATAGCTATTATTTTAATATGAGCATAAAGTGAAATGATAATATATACAGGAAAGGCAGGTATATGAATACAGATATAATTTTTAAAATCGCTGCAGTAGGAGTAATTGTTTCAATTCTTAACCAGATATTAAAACATAGTGGCAGGGATGACCAGGCGTTTCTTACAAGCCTTGCCGGAATACTTATCGTACTTTATTGGGTAATACCTTATATTGTTGAATTGTTTTCGTCAATGCAGAAGCTGTTTGATATATAAAGTCTGCGTAAGAAGGGGTAGTGTAAATAATGCTTCAGATATTAATAGTTGTTGTATGCGTTGTTATTAGCTGCTTTCTTATAAAAAAAGAAGCACCAGCATTTGTTTCTGTTATTGTACTTATAACGGGTGTATTTATTTCAATATATATGCTGCGGATTTTTTCTGTTATTACAGGCTATATAAATGTTCTTATTAACAATATAGATATAGAAAAGGGTTATATAAAGATTGTTATGAAGATAACTGGTTTATCAATAGCAACGCAGTTTGTTTCTGATATATGCAGGGATAACGGTTTTAATGCAATGGCATCGCAGCTTGAGCTGATGTGCAGAATATCAATAGTAATGCTTGGCATGCCTGTTATTATTGCACTTCTTGAAATGGTGAATAGATGTTTAAAATAAAACGTATCTTATTTATGTGTATGATAGTGTTTGTACTGATATTGTTGTATGGGAGTGCTTTTATAAAGAATAAATCTCCTGCAGTATGCCATGCAGCGCAATGTCAGGATGAGGAAAATGTAATTTCTGATGATTATATAGTTTCTGATGATTATAAAGATATAGTCAGGATTGTTAAGAGAGAAACTGGAATAAATATTTCATATGGAAAAATAATGCAGTCTGTTCTGGATGATAAGGATAATTCCGGTTATGTAAAAAAGTTATTAATATATATATCTGATGTTATATATTCGGAAAAGAAAAACGTTGCACATGTGCTTGCATTATGCATAGCATCAGCACTTATAAGGACTATGACACCGCTTTTTAATGAAAAGCAGCTTAAAGAAACAGCGGCAGGAATAATAAGTATTTCGTTGATAACAATGCTTTTATCAGTCTTTATGGGTGCTTATAATCTTGCAAGAGATTCTGTTGAAGCATTGATTAATATATATAAATCTATATGCATGACTTTTTTTCCTGCTGTTTGCGCAGCTGGACTTCCTATAAGTGCAGCCGGGTACTATCAGATAGTTATATGGATGATGACAGCTGCTGATATAGGCATAAAAAATATATTGATGAATGCCAATAGAATATATGTATGTGTGTCTTTATGTGACTGTATAGATTCAGAACCGCATTTTTTAAGATTATGTAACTGTATGCAAAAAGTAATAAAGTGGTGTGGATATACAATGCTTACTTTTTTTATGGGACTTAATGGGATAAAAAGTATACTTAATCCATTAAAAGATAATATAAATACGTCATATATTTATAAAGCAGTAAGTATAATACCAGGAATAGGAGATGCAGCCTCAGCATTATCACAGACAGTTATTGCTTCATCTTCGCTTATAAAGAATACAATGGGAATAGCGGCGGTTGTTGTGCTGATAGTATGTATGCTGTTTCCTGTTGTTAAGCTTGTTACATTATCATGTATATTTCATGCAATAGCAGCAGTTATGGAACCGGTTGCTGATAAACGTATTATAAAGGCTGTAGCAGCATTAGGAACTGCTATAAGCAGTCTTACTTACCTTGTTGTTATAGCACTGGTTCTTTTTGTACTGACAATAGTAATGATATGTGCAGCAACAAGCTGATTGTGGAATTATCGTATTTATAAAGGAGTTGAGGCAGATATAGAGGCAGTATATATATGGCTTAGGCAGGTAATAGTTTTTTATATAATATCAACATTGTTTGTTAATGCTGTTGCATCTGATAAGTATAAAGAATATATAAGAATAGTCACAAGGATGATACTGATTCTTATTATAATATCGCCACTAACAGGATTTTGGAGCAATGGAAGCCTTATTAAGAACAGGCTCTCGATGATATATAAAGATTATATGGAAATAAGTAAAAAAACATCTTACATATCAGAAGATTTTAGTTACACAATAGAAGATGCATTGTCGAAGACAGTAGAACTAAAGGTCAAAGAAATATTAAAGGATAATAATATAGCTTATGACAGCATAAAAGTTAATATAAGCAGAAATGCCGGTCTTAGCGGTAATGAAAGAATGGCTGTATCATCAGTGGTTATTAATACAAAAATGAAAAAAACGGATATTGAAAATATCGGACAGGAAATATCAGACGAAACAGGAATAGAATGCAGCAATATCTGTATCAAATGATATGCTGGCAGGCGTGGCAGCATATTTTAAAAGGAGTGTGGGAGTATAAAAGCTGATTATAAAAAAATATTGAATAAATTCGGAACAGATAAAATATTAATAGTAATACTAGCAGGTGTATTGCTTATGGCTGCAGCATTTCCATCAGGCCATTCATCGGATTCTAAGGAAAGTAGTACAACAGCCATTGAAAGTGAGAGTATGAGTACAGATATGTATGAGGAATATGTAGAAAAACGGCTTGAAAAGATACTTGCAGATGTCGATGGGGTTGGAAAAGTCAAGGTCATGCTAAGCATCAGAAATTCAACAGAAAAAGTACTGGCAAAAGATGAAACATATTCAGAGAGCGAAAAAAAAGAGGCTTCTGATGGGAGCAGCAATCAAACCAATGATACACAAAATATAAGCACGCATATATTTTATGATACTTCTGATGGCAGCAGACCATATGTTGTTATGGAAAATATGCCTGTTATTGATGGCGCGATTATTGTATGTGAAGGTGGTGATAACAAGGAGCTTGTGAATGATATAACTAATGCGGTATATGGACTTTTGAATGTTCCAGTACATAAAATAAAAGTGATGAAAATGTCATAGATAAATGCGTATATATGTACGCAGAAACAAAGATTCCGGTAAATTTTTAGTTGGAGGTTTATTGTGAAAAGAATAAAAAAGAATCAGGTTATAATAACTGCACTCGCAATAATGATAGCAGTCGCAGGATATATCAATTATGCTGGGAATATAACAGATATAATATCAGTTAGTGGAAGAGGCAGCACAGGAAGCGTTGATACAGCTAGTGAAAGCAAAGACAGTGAAATACAGGTGCCAGATGAAGAGCCTGATGATGAAAGCATGCTTGAACCAGGGAGTGTTATTCTTACATCGGGAGGTGTTGCATCAGGTGTTATATCAGAGGCAAAGCTAAACAGGGAGCAGATACGTGCAAAGAATACAGAAAATCTTACAAATATTGTAAATGATGCCAATCTTGACAAATCTTCTAAAACCGCTGCTGTTAATGAACTGGCTAAGATAGCTGATTATTCAGAAAAGGAAATGGCAATTGAAATACTGCTTGAAGCAAAAGGTTTTAATGATGTTGTTGCCTCTGTATCTGATACAGGCGTAGATATTGTTGTTAACAAACAGTCGCTTGAAACAAGTCAGAAGGCACAGATTGAGGATATAGCAAAAAGAAAGACAGGAATGACTTCTGACAAGATAAATATAAATGTAATAAAATAATGTGTGGATTTTACAATTCATATGATATTCTGCTGGTATAAAACAAGATTGTAAAAATATGGAATATTGAATGTGATTTAAGAAGTTGCATTTATTTATAATATTTATTATAATAGATGAAAAGATAACGTTTATTGACAGTCAGGAGGATATTATGACAAAAGAGTTTGAAGATAGAGGCAATACTTATACTATACATGAAAGCAAGGATATAGGAGAAGTAAGGGTGGCTGATGAAGTTGTTGCTATCATAGCTGGTCTTGCTGCGACAGAGGTAGATGGTGTTGAAAGCATGGCAGGTAACATAACTAATGAACTTGTAAGCAAGCTTGGAATGAAGAATCTTTCAAAAGGTGTTAAGGTTCATGTGGGAGAGCAGGATGTTGTTGTTAATCTTGCACTTAACATAAAATATGGCTGTGAGATACCTAAGGTATCAAGTGCAGTACAGGATAAGGTAAAGACAGCGATTGAAACTATGACAGGACTTAATGTGTCAGAGGTTAATATTAAGATTGCTGGTGTGAATATTGACAATTAAAGTACAGTGATATTTAAAAGACTGTCCTTTAAGGGCAGTCTTTTTTAAAAATTTATTAAGAATATACAATTGATTTTGTGTCAGTTGTATACAGAGAGGACTTATATGACAAGATCAGATATGAGAGAACACACATTTAAGATATTATTCCGTGTGCCGTTCCATGACAAGAATGAATTAAGAGAACAGATAGATTATTATTTTGATGAGTTTCCGGATGTTAAGGAAAAAGAATATGAATATATCAGAAAAAAGGCACTTCTTGTATCAGAGTTAAGCGATGACATTGATGCAAAGATAAACGAGGTTTCGGAGGGCTGGCCAGTAGAAAGATTGGGAAAGGCTGAGCTTGCGATTATGCGACTTGCAGTTTATGAGATGCTATATGATGAGGATATACCAGTTAATGTTGCTATTAACGAAGCAGTTGAACTTGCTAAGAAGTATGGCTCTGATGATAATGCTGCATCCTTTGTTAACGGGGTGCTTGCTAAGCTTGTATAGCATGATACAATGAGCGCAAGAGAGCCAGAAAGCTGCTAGCAGATATCTGGCGAACGGCGAATGACGATTACGATAGCTGCGATAGCAGCGGAGAGTAGCGAAGCTACGAATCGTGATATAAGAATAAAGAAATGAGGATTAATATGGCACAGGTGTATAGTGTTAAACAGATTAATTCTTATATTAAGAATATGATGCGACAGGATTTTCTGCTTAACCGCATACAGGTTAAGGGGGAAATATCTAACTGCAAATATACGGACAAGAATGGCTGCATATTTTTTACGCTTAAGGATGAAGATTCAACTATATCAGTTGTTATGTATGGTTCTGATGCGTATAAGCTTGACTTCAGACTGAAGGATGGCATGTCGGTAGTTGTTGATGGCAGAATAGACGTATATGTAAATAGGGGTGAATACCAGTTATATGCAAAGACTGTATCGCAAAGTGGTATGGGAGAACTGTTTAAGCAATACGAACAGTTGAAACAATACTATGAGGATATGGGATACTTTGCTCCTGAATATAAAAGAACTATTCCAAAATATGCTAAAAGAATAGGTATAGTAACAGCCAGAACAGGAGCAGCTATCAAGGATATAATAAAGAATGCTTATGAAAGAAATCCGTATGTTGAATTATACCTGTATTCAGTCCTCGTTCAGGGTAAAGAGGCAAAGTATAGCATAGCCAAAGGACTTAAGTATGTTGACAGTATGGGATATGACTGTATTATAGTCGGACGTGGCGGTGGCTCAATAGAGGATTTATGGGCTTTTAATGAACCTGAAGTTATAGAAGCTGTTTTCAATTGCAAAACACCAGTCATATCAGCAGTAGGACATGAGATAGACTTTACAATAACAGATTTTGTGGCTGATTTCAGAGCACCGACACCATCTGCTGCAGCTGTTAAGGCAGTTTTTGATATAAGACAGCTTGAAGCGGTTATTGATGGTTATAATGACAGGCTTATGTATGATATGGGTAAAACTATAACAGATTACAGGAATCGTTCCGAAAGGATATTACTTTCTCTTAAGGCTTTTAATCCGCTTGTCAGACTCAATAATAAAAAGCAGCAGCTTATTCATATGAGAGAGAAGCTGGATGTTAGTATGCAAGGCACATTAAATAAAGCCAAGCACAGGCTTTTGCTTTTATCAGCAAGACTGGATGGTGTCAGTCCATTAAAAAAGCTTGAACAAGGATATGCTTTTGTTGAAAATGATAAAGAAGAACATATAAGTTCAATAGCGGAGGTTAAACAAGCTGATGTACTATCTATACATGTAAAGGATGGTATTATAAATACCGTGGTGAAAGATGTTAAAAAGTTTTAATATATGAATATAGCGAGGTATTAGTGTGAAAAATAAGATTTTTCACACGCAAGATTTGTGCTTCGCACAAACTTGAGATGCGCAAAGAAGCAGCGCAAGAATGGAGTATTAATATGGCTAAGTCACCATCAATTGAAGATACATTTGAAAAGCTTGATAATATTCTTAGTGAGATGGAAAGTGGAGAACTTACTATGAATGAATCATTTAAGAAGTACAAGGAAGGTATAGAGCTTGTAAAAAAATGTAATTCCATGCTTGATAAGGTGGAAAAGGAAATGGTTATTCTAAATGATGATAACGATTCGGAGATGATAGAAAATGATTGATTTTAAGAAAGAACTTTTAGAAAGAACAGCACGCATAGATAAGATTGTTAATTCATATCTTCCAGAGATAAGTGGCAGAGCAGAATATATTAAATCAGCCATGGATTATAGTGTACAGGCAGGTGGTAAAAGAATCCGCCCGATGATAATGCTTGAAACATACAGATTATGTGGTGGAACAGATGAAAAGTGTGTATATCCTTTTATGGCAGCACTTGAAATGATACATACATATTCGCTTGTCCATGATGATCTTCCAGCTATGGATAACGATGATTACAGAAGGGGCAAGCTTACAACACATAAAAAATATGGTGAGGATTTCGGGATACTTGCAGGAGATGGTCTTTTAAATCTTGCATATGAAACTATGTTTAACGCTATAAAGAATATTTCGTCAGATTATGCTGATATAGAAAATGCAAAAAAGATGGCACTATATTCACAGGCAGCAGCGGTTATAGCATCTAAGGCAGGTGTTGATGGAATGGTTGGAGGCCAGTCGCTTGATGTATATCTTACAGATAAGCCTATGGATAAAGAACAGCTTGATTATATATTCAGGTTAAAAACAGGCGCACTTATTGAAGCAGCATTTATGGCAGGTGGGATTCTTGCCGGATGTGACGAAAAAACACAGGGATTATTATGTAAAGCAGGATATAATGTCGGGTTTGCTTTTCAGATCAAGGATGACATCCTTGATGTTACAAGCACACAGGAAGTGTTAGGAAAGCCGGTTTTAAGTGATGAGCGGAATAATAAAACGACTTATGTAACATTGTATGGATTAGAAAAAGCAGAAAAAGATACTTATGACATGTCAAAAGAGGCGATGGGTATAATAAAGTCAATAGGACATAACGAGTATCTTGAGGGACTTATAGATATGCTTATACACAGAAACAAGTAGAAATGGTGAGAGGATAGCTATGATACTAGAGAAGATCAATAAGCCTAATGATATTAAAAAGCTTTCTCCAATTGAATATAATCAGCTCGCAGCTGAGATAAGAGAGTTCCTTATACAGAAGATAAGTGTAACAGGTGGGCATCTTGCATCTAATCTGGGGGTTGTTGAACTTACTATGGCCTTGCATGTCGTATTTAATCTGCCGCAGGATAAGCTTATATGGGATGTTGGCCATCAGTCTTATACCCATAAGATACTTACAGGACGTAAGAACCAGTTTGATGAGCTTAGAAAGTTCGGTGGTATGAGTGGTTTTCCTAAAAGAAATGAAAGTGACTATGATGCATTTGACACTGGTCACAGTTCAACATCTATTTCAGCTGGATTAGGACTGGCTGAGGCAAGAGATATAAAACATGGCAATTATAGTGTTGTCTCTGTTATAGGTGATGGTGCACTTACAGGCGGCATGGCATATGAAGCATTAAATAATGCATCACATGTTAAAGGGAATTTTGTTATAATACTTAACGATAATACGATGTCGATATCAAAGAATGTTGGCGGCGTTTCTAATATGCTCAGCGAAATACGTTCGTCAGATTCTTATTATGACCTTAAGGAAAATATAGGAAATGTACTATATAAATTACCAAAGGGTGATAAGATTGTCGGGGCTATTAAAAAGACAAAATCCAATCTGAAACAGGTTATATTACATGATTCTATGTTTGAAAGTATGGGCATATATTATCTGGGTCCGGTAGACGGACATGATATGGATAAGCTTATAAAGATACTTAATGTCGCTAAAAGAATAAAAGGACCAGTGCTTGTCCATGTAGTTACACAGAAAGGGCGCGGATATAAACCGGCAGAACGTAATCCAAGCAAGTTTCATGGTATAGGTCCTTTTGATATAAAGACAGGCTGTGAAATTAACCAGCTGGATGTGCCAACATATTCAAAAGTCTTTTCGGAAGCAATATGTGAGATAGCAAAGAATGATCGTATGGTTGCAGCCATAACAGCAGCCATGCCTGATGGTGTTGGCCTTACTAAGTTTTCAAAATGGTTTCCTGACAGATTTTTTGATGTTGGAATTGCAGAGGCACATGCTGTTACTTTTGCAGCCGGACTTGCAGCAGGTGGGTTAAAACCAGTATTTGCGGTCTATTCATCATTTTTACAAAGGGCATATGACCAGATACTTCATGATGTATGTATACAACAGCTTCATGTTGTGTTCGCAATTGACAGAGCAGGACTGGTAGGAAGTGATGGTGAAACTCATCAGGGAATATTTGATATATCTTTTCTTTCTTCGATTCCTAACATGACGATATGCGCACCTAAGAATGATATTGAGTTAAAAGAAATGCTTAAGTTTGCAGTAGAGGATTTTGATGGCCCTATTGCAATAAGATACCCAAGAGGAAGTGCCTGTCTTTTATTTCATGAGTTCAAGGCACCTGTTGTATATGGACATTCTGAGATAATGTATGTTGGAAATGACATGTATCAGGGAGAAAGTTTAAAAGAAAGCCTGCATACTGTAAAGTATGATATCGCACTTCTTGCACTTGGAAGTATGGTCATAACGGCTGATAATGTAAGAAAAAGCCTTATAGAACAGGGATATACAGTTACTCTTGTAAATGCACGTTTTGTAAAGCCAGTTGATAAGGATATGCTGGATTATGTATGCCATAATCACAGGCTTATAGTTACGTTGGAGGAAAATGTATCATCTGGTGGATTTGGCAGAACAGTCTGTCAGTATATAAGTGATTCAGAATATGAAAATCCTGTTCTTAGTATATCACTCCCTGATGACTATATTGAACATGGAAGTGTAGATATATTAAGACATGAAACAGGTATTGATGAAGAAACTATAATCAGGCGGATTAATGATAAATATATACAGAATTACAGTGAAAAGTAAAAAATGATAAGTTAGAATACAGCATAATCAAATTGCACAGAAATGGAGAGAAGTATGAGCAAGGAAAGATTGGATGTCTTACTGGTAAACAGAGGTCTTGCAGAATCAAGAGAAAAAGCTAAAGCTATTATTATGTCCGGAAATGTATACGTAGAAGGACAAAAAGAGGATAAGGCTGGCTCAACCTTCGCAGATACAGCTAATATAGAAGTAAGAGGCAGTACATTAAAATATGTAAGCCGTGGTGGACTAAAACTTGAAAAAGCAATGGAAAATTTTGATGTTACAATCAAAGGAAAAATATGTATGGATGTAGGCTCCTCAACAGGCGGGTTTACTGATTGTATGCTTCAGAATGGAGCGGTTAAGGTGTATTCAGTTGATGTAGGGCATGGCCAGCTTGCATGGAAGCTGCGTAACGATGAGAGAGTTGTATGCATGGAAAAAACTAACATACGATATGTTACACCAGATGATGTTGCTGATAAGATAGACTTTTCAAGCATAGATGTATCATTTATTTCTCTTACCAAGGTGCTGCTTCCGGTTAAGAATCTGCTTACAGATGATGGACAGATAGTGTGCCTAATAAAACCCCAGTTTGAAGCTGGAAGAGAAAAGGTTGGAAAACATGGTGTTGTAAGGGATAAGGCAGTTCATGAAGAAGTAATAAAGATGGTTATTGATTATGCAATATCAATAGGATTCGAGGTCCTCAATCTTGAATTTTCTCCAGTAAAAGGACCAGAAGGTAATATTGAATATCTTTTACATCTTCAGAAGCATACAGAAGGAACATATGAAAATGTTCCTTTTGAAATAAAAAATATAGTAGACAAAGCGCATGAAACATTGTAATATATATTCATAGTTAACTTTAAGCGCTTTATAATATAGAGGTATCGATGAGAAGATTTTATATAGTTACTAATCGGTCAAAGGATGCAGAACTTAAGTATACATACAGCATTATTGCATACTTAAAAGAACATGGTGCAGAGGGCATATATGATGAAGATTCAGCTGCGGTTGAAGGAACAAAGTATTGTTATACGAATGCAGAAGTTATGCCGGATGACGTTGACTGTATTATAGTACTTGGTGGTGATGGAACATTAATACAGGCGGCAAGGGATCTTAATGAAAGAAATATACCATTACTTGGTGTGAACATAGGAACATTAGGATATCTTACTGATACAGATATGAATAATGTATATGATACGCTCAATAACCTTATTGATGATAAATATGAAGTTGATACACGTATGATGCTTGATGGTAAGATTTACCGTGATGATAAGGTTATATATGAGGATGTTGCACTAAATGATGTTGTACTAAGCAGGAGAGGTATTCTCAGGGTTATTGATTTTGATATATATGTTAATGGGGAGTATCTTAACTCTTTTGCTGCGGATGGAGTTATTGTTTCAACTGCTACAGGTTCAACAGCCTATAGTTTATCGGCAGGTGGACCTATTGTGCAGCCGAATGCAAGGCTGATTATGATTACACCGATATGTGCGCATACACTTACACAAAGAAGTATTATCTTTGGACAGGATGACGAAATTGTTATCCAGATAAATGATAATAAAAAATTATCAGAGGAAAGAGTGGCTACTTATGATGGAGAAAGCTATTGTAATGTTGTCACAGGAGACAGAGTGGTAATAACACGTTCAGATAAGACTGCAAGACTTATAAAGACAAGCAGGATATCTTTTCTTGAACGAATAAGAAATAAAATGTGATTGTATGTAGTTGATACTTATCACAAAGTGGTAAGATTGGAGAATTGTTGTGAGAACAGACAGACACAAGAAAATATTAGAATTAATTAACAATAACAATATAGGAACGCAGGAAGAGCTTGCAGATGCGCTTAACAAGGCTGGGTATAATGTTACACAGGCAACTGTTTCAAGAGATATAAGAGCGTTGAATCTTACAAAGGTATCTGTTGATGGTGTGAGCCAGAAGTATACTACATTGACAGCTGGCAACCCAGTAACCAACGATAAGTACATACGTGTATTAAAAGAAGGTTTTATTGATATGGATATGGCGCAGAATATACTTGTTATAAGAACAGTTTCTGGTATGGCCATGGCAGTATGTGCAGCACTTGATGCACTTAAGCTTGATGAGATTGTTGGTTCAATAGCTGGTGACGATACCATCATGTGTGCCGTAAGAACAGTCAAGGATACAACTATTGTTATGAACAAGTTAAGAAAGCTTATAAAGATATAAGTATCGTTATGTTTGCTGCCACTTAAGAATATGGAGGCAGGTTGGAGGAATATGCTTACTAATTTACATGTTAAGAATCTTGCATTAATAGAAGAGGAAAATGTTGATTTTGAGGAAGGACTTAACATATTATCAGGAGAGACTGGTGCAGGAAAGTCTATTATTCTTGGTTCTATTAATGCAGCACTTGGTGCTAAAACTTCACCGGATTTTATAAGGACTGGTGCAGAATACGGATTGGCCGAACTGATGTTTGATATAGGCGATAAAAAAACATTAGATAAGATAAAAGAACTTGGGGTTCTTGATATAGAAGATGGTGAACTTCTTATATCAAGAAAAATAACTCCAACACGTTCACAGATTAAGGTGAATGGTCAGAATTTTACAGCAGCCCAGACACAGAAGCTGGCAAGATATCTTATAGACATGCATGGGCAGCATGATAATCAGATTCTTATGGATGATTCAGCACATATTAATGTTGTTGATGAATATTGCCTCGATGATATCTCCGCTCTTAAGGAGATGATGAAGAACGATTACCAGCACTATGTAGAATGTAAGAATGAACTAAGCGAAATGGACAAAGATAATGATGAAAGGCAAAGAGAAATATCATTTCTTGAGTATGAAGTCAACGAAATAACAGCTGCAGGATTAAAAAAAGGCGAGGACGAAGAACTTGAAGCACAATTCAAGAAGCTTAACAACCGGCAGAAGATAATGAATGAATTATCTGGTGCTGATATGCTGCTTAATTCAGGAGAAGATAATATCAGTGATATGCTGGGAATGGCTGTTAAGGCACTTGTTAATGCAGCAGAGTATGATGAGTCACTTAAAAATCCATTAGAAATGTTACAGGATGTTGAGAGCCTTATTATGGATGTATCGCATGATATAAGCACATATATTGATGATAGTGATTATGATGATGCTGCACTCAACGACATACAGTACAGACTTGATACAGTTAATGAGCTTAAGAATAAGTATGGCGGAACTATTGAGAATGTTTTTACATCGCTTAAACAAAAAGAAGAAAAGCTGGATGAATATTATAATTATGATGAAATCTTAAAGAAAAGACAGGAAGCTTATGAAAATGCTTATAAAAAAGCACTGCAGACAGCTGAAAGGTTAAGTGTTACAAGAAAAAAGGCTGCAGACAGACTTACAACAGAATTCATAGAATCTTTAAAAAATCTTAATTTTCTTGATGTGAGATTCAGAATAGATTTTGAAAAAAGCAATAATATTACTTCTAATGGGTATGACTTGGTCAGATTTATGATATCAACGAATCCAGGACAGGATTTACGTCCACTGTCAAAGATAGCCTCAGGTGGCGAACTTTCACGTATAATGCTTGCAATAAAAACGGTCATGGCGGGTGATGACAGCAAAACACTTATATTTGATGAGATAGATGCTGGAATAAGCGGAAGAACAGCACAGATGGTTTCTAATCAGCTTGCAAGACTTTCAAGACACCATCAGATAATATGTATAACACATCTTCCACAGATTGCTTCTATGGCAGATGCACATTATACTATAGAGAAAACAGTTCATGATAATAAAACATATAGTCAGATATCAAGAGTTGATAAAGAAGACAGCATATATGAGCTGGCGCGTATGTTATCAGGAAGTGAGGTTACAGCTTCGGTACTTGCCAATGCAAGAGAATTAAAAAAGACTTCAGAAGCTTTTAAAGATAATATGATGATGTAGAAGCTTATGATAATACCTGAAATATTACTCAGATACATTTAACATATTTTCAATATATATACCATATCCGCTTTTTGAATCATCGATTAGAACATGAGTCACAGCACCGATAAGTCTTCCATCCTGTATTATAGGACATCCTGACATACCCTGGACTATTCCGTTGGTCATGTCAATAAGCTTGTCAGAGGTTACTTTGAAGGATATGTTTTTTGAATTACTGTTTCCAAGAGAAGTTATTTCTATGTCATAGTCTTCATACTTATTATTACGGTAGAATCTTATATAGGCTCGGCCTTTGTGGGTCATATAACGATATCCAACATTCATAAGCTGAAGGTTGTGCCTTTGACATACTGAAGCATCGATTGTTCCATATATGCCATAGTCACTGTTTTTACTGATGGTACCTATAGGCTGTGAGTTCTTATAATCAATAATTCCCTGAAGCTCACCAGGTGTTCCATCCTGTCCTTTTACTATTGAAATGATATGAGTGTTATATATTTTACCGCCACTGATATCCATAACTTTTCCAGTAGAGTTATCTGTTATTCCGTGGCCTAATGCACCAAAATGATATGACTGGTCAATATATGTTAATGTACCGATTCCCTGAGCATCATCTTTTATCCATAATCCAAGCTTGTACATATTATCAGAAGCTAAAACTGGTGTTACAGATACATTAGATATATAACCATTGCGCATTATTTCCAGGTTGAGGCTGTTTCCTTCAGAATAAGCGATAATATCTGAAAAATCTTTTTTGGAATTTATTTTCTCGTTATTAACGGATAATATATAATCGCCTTTTGTCAGAATATCAGCGCAAGGATTAACCGCTCCATAATATACAGAATCTATTGAGTCGGTTTTAACAACTAAAATACCATTACTTTTTAGATATAATCCAGCCTGGAAGCCACAAGGATAAACCTGTTGTTCATTTACCACATTTACATGTACAGTTTTTAAAAATATTAATCCGAATAGTTTTAAATCCATATTATAATTAGCGGGTTCGCCTGATATAAATGTAACTTCCTGATTAAAATCAGCACTTAATTCATTACCAGCTCTATTGACTGATGAGTTATAGACACTACCAGTAACAGGTACTGATAAATTAAAGGTTGTATTACTTTGTTCTGTGATATATATATTTTCAGGAAAATTTCTCTTAATATAACCGGTATATGTTACAACGCATAATAAAAGTGTTGTAAATATTGATGAAATAAATATATATTTAAAAATAAGTTTTCTCTTATACATACTAATCCTCATTTCTGTGCACTGCTTTTGCACATAACTGGTTTTTGTCTTATAAATATTATTTGCAGAAATACTTATTTTATATAAAGACTGAATGGTTAAATATAGTAAATAGTTTTGTCGTATTTTGTCGATAGTTGCGATGTGTTTTAATTGCTAAGGAATTATTATAATAGTATAATTATTACTGCGAATGTAGATGAGATATTTGTGAATTAACATATAAATACTAATCGCAAAAAGCATTTACAGATGTATTAATAATATTGTACAAGGTGAGGGGAAAATATGAATTCATTAAAGGTAGTTATAGCGGATGATAACGAAAAAATGGTAGACGTTATAAAAGAAGTTATTAATGATGAGCCTGACATGGAAGTGGTTGGAACGGCTGCTAATGGAGAAGAAACAATAAATATAATAAAAAATACTTCTCCTGATGTGGTTCTTCTTGATATTATCATGCCACAGCTGGATGGGATAAGTGTCATGCAAAGAATCAGAGATGACAAGACATGTGTCTCGCCTGCATTTATTATCATAAGTGCAGTTGGAATGGAGGATGTCACAGAGGATGCATTTGATAAAGGGGCAGCATATTATATTATGAAGCCTTTTGATAATGAAATGCTTATTAACCGTATTAAATATGTCGGAAAGGTACATAACGCACCAGCAGATAATAAAAGAAATATCGTGATTAAGGATACAGTTAATCATAAAAAATATGTTCTTGAAAATGAGATAACAGGCATGATACATGAAATAGGAGTGCCTGCACATATAAAGGGTTATCAATATCTGAGAGAATCAATTACACTCGCCGTCAATGATCCGGATATTATAAACAGTATAACAAAGATTCTATATCCAACTATAGCAAAAAAATTTGAAACAACGCCAAGCAGAGTTGAGCGTGCAATAAGACATGCTATTGAAGTGGCATGGAACAGAGGCAATCCTGACGTGCTTAATAATCTTTTTGGTTATACAATAAGTAATGGCAAGGGAAAACCAACTAATTCTGAGTTTATAGCACTTATTGCCGACAATATCCGTCTTACACATCCGGCATGATGATAGTTATTCTTTGAAATATCAATATGAAAAATGTGAAAAAATGTTGAATTTAGTGCTTAAATCATAGATTTTTCCTTGAAATATTACAACTCCTATATTATAATATTAACGTATTTGTAAAAATGTTTTAACATAATTGTAATAAATAGGAGTTTATATGTATAGAAGAGCTTTAAAAACAGTTGCAGCAGCAGCACTTATAACATCAATCATGGGAACATCTGTATTTGCAGATGATCTTACTACATTAAAGAGTCAGCAGCAGGAGGCACAGCAGAAAGTTGATGACCTGACACAGCAGTTAGCATATCTTTTAAGTGAGATAGATAATCTTGAACAGGATATGGCTGATCTGGCTGATGAAGTAGATAGAACCAATGTTGAACTTGAGGAAGCAGAAAGAGTACAGAAAAAGCAGTTTGAGGATACTAAGTTAAGAATTCAGTATATGTATGAAGATCAGTCTGCATCTATGACTGAGGTCTTTCTTACTGCAGCTGATATGAGCGATGTTATCAACAAAGCAAGCTATATGCAGCAGGTATATGACTATGATCGTAACAAGCTTGAAGAGATGGCTGATACAGCACGTTCCATTGCTGATTATAAGTCAACACTTGATAAGAAGCAGGCATCACTTGATGAGAAGCAGAAAGAGCTTACTAATAAACAGGCAACATTATATACAGCATTGGATAAGGCTAAGTCAGATAAGGAAGATGCCGATGCTAAGTATCAGGAGGCTGCTGATCTTGCAGAAAGAGCGGCCAGACAGAGAAGGGCTGCATCTGCGGCTGCTAACGCTTCTAAGGTGACAACAGTTTCATCTGTTCCAACAACAGCTAACAATAATTCAGCAGTTGCTTCAAAGATTGTATCAACTGCATATCAGTATATTGGAGTACCTTATAGAAGTGGTGGATCTTCACCAAGTGGATTTGATTGTTCAGGATTCACATCATACGTAATGGCACAGTGTGGAATCGGTGGAGTACCTCGTTCATCTGGTTCACAGGCATATGGTGGTGCATCTGTATCTGGAGGTATTAGTGCAGCACAGCCAGGCGATATCATATGTTATCCAGGTCATGTTGGTATATATATTGGTGGTGGCCAGATGATCCATGCATCTGTTCCTGGAGATTATGTAAAAGTTTCATCTGTTAATATTGGAATGAGTATTACAGCTGTAAGAAGATATTGGTAAAATGTATAGCATATATTGAATAAAATATTACATTGATAGTATGTAATTTGTTCAATATATGCTATAATATTAATCAGATATATATAAGTTACCAGAATAATTTTTGATATATGTTATTTATATAACATATAGAAAGGGGATTATATGAAGAATGTTTTGTTTATTGCTTCGGAAGCAGTACCTTTTATTAAAACAGGAGGATTAGCTGATGTAGTTGGTTCACTGCCAAAGTACTTTAACAAGGATGAGTTTGATGTCCGTGTTATGATTCCAAAGTATACATGTATACCATGGGAGTATAGGGAAAAGATGGTATATAAAACACATTTCTATATTGATCTTGCATGGCGTACACAGTATGTAGGCGTTTTTGAAATGGAGTATGACGGAGTTATATTTTATTTTATTGATAATGAATTTTATTTTGGAGGTCCAAAGCCATATAGCTGGATTCATGAAGATATTGAAAAGTTTGCATTCTTTAGCAAGGCAGCGCTTTCAGCTATTCCAGTCATAGGATTTAAGCCGGATATTATACATTGTAATGACTGGCAGACAGGACTTATTCCGGTTTATCTCCATGAAAGATTTGCAGGTGGAGATTTCTATCATGGCGTTAAATCTATTATGACAATACATAATCTTAAATTCCAGGGTATATGGGATCTTAAGAAGGTTAAAGATATCACAGGTCTTGCTGACAGTTACTTCACTTCTGACAAGCTTGAGGCATATGATGATGCTAACTACCTTAAAGGTGGTATAGTGTATGCCGATAAGGTAACAACCGTTAGTGAGACATATGCAGAAGAAATTAAGACTCCTTTTTATGGAGAGAATCTTGATGGACTTATGAATGCAAGGGCTAACGCACTTTGCGGAATAGTCAATGGTATTGATTACGAGGTATATAATCCTAAGACAGATAGTGCACTGGCAGCTAATTATGACCAGATAACTTTCCGTAAGGAAAAGTGGAAGAATAAAGTTGCTTTACAGAAAGAACTTGGTCTTACACAGGATAAAGGTAAATTCATGATAGGCATAGTTTCAAGACTTACAGATCAGAAGGGACTTGATCTTATAGCTTATGTCATGGACGAGTTATGTGCTGATGATATACAGCTTGTTGTACTTGGTACGGGTGATGAAAAGTATGAGAATATGTTCAGACATTATGACTGGAAATATAATGACAGAGTATCA
>OGGA01000455.1_pt1 | contig 28629 bp, 32 predicted proteins | sample 1571041 | NCBI WGS metagenome assembly OGGA01 (sample SAMEA2582057, study PRJEB24529) | metagenome | biome: Human gut stool | place: China | collected 2011 | reverse complement strand
AAGCTCCTATATAGTAGTTTATTAAAAACATACTATATAGGAGCTTTATTGTCAAGAGTTTATATGTCTTAATAGGTAAATTCCGTTTTTTTCAATTCTCCAAACTTGAATTTATTTTAATATCCATGGTCAACATGTTGCCATTGTCCGCCGTTTGTTCTAACTAAAATCCACTTCCAATCATTGTATGTACTATTTGGATTCAGAGAACCATCTCCTCCAGATGAATCAACATCGAATGAAGATAGCAAAACAATGGCTTCATCTGCATTGTTCCTATCTGCCCAATCTTGATGGTCTTTAGAGCTGTCATCCCCTGCATAATAAATTTCTGTAAGAGTACATCCATTCCAGTTGCTCTTAAACTCTTTTTTTATGGTGTCAATAGCAGCTGCAATGTCCTCTTCAGAATATATTTCAGATTCTACATTATGTGTATTTACTTCATTAACATTTCCGCCACAAGCACTCAAACTAAATACAAGCAGAATACATAGCATTGCACATACAATCTTTTTCATAATTCACACTACCTCCATCAATTCCGATTTGATAGTCTCTTGAACAAGGCTACCATATGGGTAATTCTACCACATATCCATCCTTAATTCATCTAAAATCTTCACGATTGATTTACCATACATCTAAACCATCCTCTGCCTTATTACAGTCAATGCGCAAAATCATATTATCAAAGGTGGTTATATCAATACTATTGTATTGGTTATATGTAGCATATATAAATTTCATGGCTGTTTCGTCCTTTCAGGTTTATTACAGATAAGCTGGTTGTATTGATAAATTGTTGTGTGTCCTAGAATTATCCTTTAGGACGTGAAACTCATGCTTCACTGCTGTTGTTTGCGGGCGTGTCGATTGCCAGCGTTGCAAGAAGACTGGGACATGCCAGTATGACAACAACGCAAAAGACCTATTTACACATTATTCAGGAACTGGAGAATAAAGATGTAGATTTAGTAATGCGCACATTATCGGGATTGTAATACAACATCTAGGAAAAAGAAAAGAACTTACGCTGATTATAAAGCTCTTGAAAAATCTCCCATTTCATGAAAATACTTCTTGACAAAACCCTCATTCTGTTTTACTATCATATAAAACCTACTAGATTAATATGAAATGTAGGAAATGAGAAATGGAGGTAAGCTTGTGAAAAAGAAATTATTAAGCATTGGACTGATTGCCGTATTACTGACAGGGTGTCTGACCGGCTGTGGAAGCAGCAAAAACAGTGTACGGATTATCAACGTTTCTTATGACCCTACAAGAGAATTATTTGAAAGTTATAATGAGATATTTGCACAGCACTGGAAAGAACAGACCGGACAGGACGTCGATGTGATACAGTCCCACGGCGGTTCAGGAAAGCAGGCATTGGAAGTTTCCAACGGTCTGGAAGCCGATGTTGTGACACTGGCACTGGAATATGATATTGATGCAATTAAAAAAGCCGGACTGATAGAAGACGGCTGGGTGAATGAATATGATGACGACAGCGCACCGTACACTTCAACGATTGTATTCCTTGTAAGAAAGGGCAATCCCAAAAACATTCACGACTGGGACGATTTAGTAAAAGACGGTGTCGGTGTGATTACACCAAATCCAAAGACGTCCGGCGGAGCAAGGTGGAACTACCTTGCAGCATGGGGCTATGCGCAGGAACGTTATAACGGCGATGAAGCCCAGATGAAAGAGTTTATCAAAAAGCTGTATCAGAACGTACTGGTGTTAGACTCCGGTGCGAGAGGTGCAACAACCTCATTTGTAGAAAATAATCAGGGCGATGTACTGATTGCATGGGAAAATGAAGCCTATCTTTCTATGTTAGACTGCCCGGACGAATATGAAATGATTACACCGAGTATCAGTATTCTGGCACAGCCGTGTGTTGCGGTTGTCGATTCGGTTGTTGATGAGCGCGGGACAAGAGCCGTTGCGGAGGAGTATTTATCATATCTGTATTCCGATGATGCACAGCGCATTGCGGCAGACAATTATTTCCGAACGGTCAATGAAGATATTTTGCAGGAATACAGCGATGTATTTGATTTGAATATGAAGTTAAAGACGATACATGATTTTGGCGGCTGGGACAGTGTTTCGGCAAAGCATTTTGCCAACGGTGGTATTTTTGATGAGATTTATGAAAAGTAAGCAAATGTGTTTGAGAGTGGAGGAGTCATGAAAAAGAAAAATAAAAGAGTGATTCCGGGTTTCGGAATTTCAATGGGTGTTACGCTTACAATGGTGAGCGTTATCGTGCTGATTCCATTGGCAACACTGGTAATTTATACGGCGCAGATGAGTTTCACGGAAATCATTGCAACAATAACAAGAGGCAGAGTGTTGTCAAGCTTTTATGTCAGCTTTATCACCGCATTTGCGGCATCGGCAATCAATGCCGTTATGGGACTGATACTGGCATGGGTACTTGTCAGATATGAATTTCCCGGCAAACGCATTTTAGACGGAATGATTGAACTGCCCTTTGCACTGCCGACGGCGGTTGCGGGTATTTCTCTTACATATTTAACAACCGACAGCGGCTGGATTGGCAGTTTTTTTGCAAAGTTTGGCATACAGATTGCCTATACCAGACTGGGTATCACCTTTGCACTGATTTTCGTGGGAATCCCGTTTGTGGTGCGTTCTATTCAGCCGGTGCTTGAAAAGTTAGATCCGTCTTACGAGGAAGCGGCAAGCGTGCTTGGTGCAAGCCGCACAAGAATCTTTTGGAAAGTCATTTTCCCGGAAGTTTTACCGTCCTTATGTACGGGCTTCGGACTGGCATTCGGCAGATGTCTCGGCGAATACGGAAGTATCGTGTTTATCGCAGGTAACAAGCCGTACTACACAGAGATTACACCGTTAATTATTATGTCGGAATTACAGGAATTCGATTATCCGAGTGCAACGGCGATTGCACTGGTAATGCTGATAGCGGCATTCCTTATTTTATTTATCAACAACCTGATACAGGCAAGAAATACAAAAATATTAAACGGCAACCGTTAGGAGCGGAAAGGGAGGAAAAAATGAATCAGAATAAACAGTCCGGCTTTGTAAAGTGGCTGCTGATAACAATCAGTGTTTTGTTTTTGTTTGTAATGCTGGTGCTTCCGCTGTTGGTCGTGATAACACAGGCATTTAAAAGCGGGGTAGCCGCTTACTTAAAAGCAGTTACGGATAAATATACCGTCCGCGCCTTACTGCTGACACTCGAAGCGACACTCACCGCTGTGGTTGTAAATGCCATATTTGGACTTTTTGCGGCATGGACGATTACAAAGTTTAAATTTAAAGGCAAGAAATTACTGACAACGCTCATAGATATTCCGGTTACGGTATCCCCGGTTATCGCAGGTCTGATTTTCATTCTGCTGTTCGGAAGACAGAGTGTTTTATATCCGATACTCAAAGCGTGTCACATCAAAGTCGTATTTGCGGTACCGGGTATTATCCTGGCAACCGTCTTTGTAACATTTCCGTTTATTTCAAGAGAACTGATTCCGGTGCTTGAAACGGAAGGCTCAGACGAGGAAGAAGCCGCAGCCCTTATGGGTGCAGGCGCATTTACGATTTTTAGGAAAATTACTCTGCCGCATATCCGCTGGGCACTGCTGTACGGAATTGTCTTATGTACGGCGCGTGCGATGGGAGAGTTTGGTGCGGTATCCGTTTTATCGGGACATTTAAGGGGACTGACCAACACCCTGCCGCTTCATGTGGAAATTTTATTCAATGAGTTCCAGTATGTACCGGCATTTGCCGTATCATCCATTCTCGTGATTCTGGCAATTATTCTGCTGGTCATGCGGAGTGTGCTGGAGCATAAGGGAAAGACTACGAAAAAGCCGTTATAGCACGGCAGAAAGCAGGAAATTATGTATGTTAAATTAAAAGATATTAATAAAACGTATGCCGGCTATCAGGCTTCCAATCATGTCAGCTTCGGCATTGAACAGGGCAGGCTGATTGCGCTGTTAGGACCGAGCGGCAGTGGTAAGACGACCATTTTAAGAATGATTGCGGGGCTGGAAACACCGGACAGCGGCGAAATCGTCATTGACGGCAAGGTAGTCAACAACATTCCGGCAAGTGAGCGCGGTATCGGCTTCGTATTTCAGAACTACGCGCTGTTCCGCTATATGACGGTATATGACAATATTGCATTCGGTTTAAATGTTAAAAAAGAGAATGAAAAATATATAGATGAAAGAGTTCACGAGCTTTTAAAACTCATCAGCCTAGATGGACTGGAAAAGCGGTATCCGAGCCAGTTATCCGGCGGACAACGACAGCGTGTGGCATTTGCAAGGGCGCTTGCGCCAAACCCACATCTGCTGTTGTTAGACGAACCGTTTGCGGCGATTGATGCCAAGGTCCGTCAGGAACTCAGAAGCTGGTTAAAGGAAATGATTGAAAAACTCGGCATTACCAGTATTTTCGTTACGCATGACCAGGACGAAGCGATTGAAGTTGCTGATGAAATTATTATTACCAACAAGGGACACATTGAGCAGAAGGGAACACCGCTTGAAATTTACCAGAACCCGCAGACGGCATTTGCGGCGACTTTCTTCGGACAGACGTCACAGATTACCAATTATCAGAGCTTTCACAGCTTCCCGAAAGTGGACAATGTCGATAAAGCCATTATCCGTCCGGAATTTGTCAAAGTATCCAAGAAAAATGAAGTACAGCGTTTCGGTCCTTCGGCTTCCGAAGGCGTTGTGGAGCGCGTGTCTTTCAGAGGTGACAGCTTAGAACTGCTTGTCAATGTAAACGACAATCAGATTATTGCCAAAAGAGGATTGGAAGAAAAAAGTATTGCGGTGGGAGAAAAGGTTGATGTATTCATATATCGGCTGTTTGTAACGGTCGGAGAAAAGGCAATGCTTTTGGAAAACCAGTCACTGGTAGATGATTCAGTATTTATCTAAAAATCAAGATAGAAAAGCCGTGTTGTGCGGCGGAATGGAAGGTGCCATGAAAAAGAAAGAACTCTCAACAGATGTGTTGATTATCGGCGGCGGAACAGCGGGCTGTTTTGCGGCGATGACGCTTGGGAAAAATAAGAATATCAGCGTTCTGATTGCTGAAAAAGCCAATATCAGGCGGAGCGGCTGTCTGGCGGCAGGTGTCAATGCAATTAATGCGTATATTACGGAAGGCAGAGTGCCTCAGGATTATGTAGATTATGCCAAAAAAGATGCAGACGGCATTGTGCGTGAAGACTTACTGCTTTCAATGTCAGAGCGGTTAAACCATGTAACGGATGTTATGGAAAAAGCCGGACTTGTCATTTTAAAAGATGAAAACGGCAAATACGTTACAAGAGGAAACAGAAATATCAAGATTAACGGGGAAAATATTAAGCCGATTCTTGCAGAAGCGGCATCCGCACAGGAAAATGTAACGGTTTTAAATCACGTCAATATTACAGATTACATTGTGAAAGACAACCGCATTTACGGGGCTTACGGCTTTGATGTTAATGAAGAAATCTTTTATGTGATTCATGCCAAAGCGGTCATCTGCGCAACCGGAGGTGCGGCAGGACTTTACCGTCCAAACAATCCGGGCTTTTCAAGACATAAAATGTGGTACCCGCCGTTTAATACCGGTGCGGGCTACGCAATGGGCATTACGGCAGGCGCTGAGATGACAACCTTTGAAATGCGTTTTATCGCACTGCGCTGTAAAGATACGATTGCACCGACAGGAACGATTGCACAGGGTGTATCCGCAAAGCAGATGAATTCCAACGGCGAAATTTATGAAACAAAATACGGTCTTACAACTTCCCAGCGTGTATACGGAACGGTTATGGAAAACAGAGCCGGACACGGACCATGTTATTTAAAGACCGATGAGATTACAAAAGAGCAGGAACAGGATTTATACAAGGCATACTTAAATATGGCACCGAGCCAGACTTTAAAGTGGCTTGAATCCGGCAAGGGTCCGTCAGAGCAGAATGTGGAAATTGAAGGCACAGAGCCGTATATTGTGGGCGGACATACCGCAAGCGGTTACTGGGTAGACAATAACAGGGAAACAACAATTCACGGACTGTTTGCCGCAGGCGATGTTGCAGGCGGCTGTCCGCAGAAATATGTAACAGGCGCATTAGCCGAGGGCGAAATCGCAGCAGAATCAGTGCTTGATTTCTTAAAAGATGAAAAGCAGACAGCAGCCAAAGATGCGGACAGTGAAGCAAAGCAGAATGAAAAGCAGGCAGAATACGAGCATTTCTTAAACAATCCGCAGGGACTGCTTACGACCGAACAGCTTGAGGAAACCATGCAGAAAATCATGGACCAGTACGCAGGCGGTATTGCAACGGATTACCGTTATAATGAAAGCCGTTTAGCCCTTGCAAAGGAAAAAATCACATCCCTGCAAAAGCTGGTGGACGGACTTGCGGCAGAAGACATGGACGATCTGCTCCGTATTTACGAAGTCAAAGAACGTCTGGTTGTCTGTCAGGTCGTTATCGCACATCTGCTTGCCAGAAAAGAAACACGCTGGCACAGTTTTGCGGAAAATGCGGATTATCCTGAAAAGAATGCCGATTGGGAAAAATATGTCAATTCCCGCATGAAAGACGGCAAAATAGAAATCATTTTCAGAGAACTGGTGACGGGAGGAAAACACTATGAGCATACGAATTACACAAAATAACTGCGTAGGCTGCGGAAGGTGTATCGAAGCCTGTCCCGGCAACCTGATAAAAAAAGATGCACAGGGAAAGGCAGTCATTAAGCACATTTCCGACTGCTGGGGCTGTACCTCGTGCTTAAAAGAATGTAAGACAGGCGCAATCAGCTTTTATCTGGGAGCAGATATGGGCGGTGCAGGAAGTACGCTGTCTGTCAAGTCCAAAGGGGACATTCGTGAGTGGTGTGTTACATCGCCGGACGGCAGTGTACAGGTTATAGAAGTCAACAAAAAAGACGCAAATAAATATTAAGGAGAGAGAGTATGGGAAATTTATCACATCTTGATGAATTGGAAGCGGAAGCAATTTATATTATCAGAGAAGTGGCAGCGGAATGTGAAAATCCGGTAATGCTGTATTCGATTGGAAAGGACAGTTCGGTTATGCTGCATCTCGCGATGAAGGCATTTTATCCGGAGAAGCCGCCATTTCCGTTCTTACATATTGATACAACATGGAAGTTTAAGGAAATGATACAGTTCCGTGACCATATCGCAGAAAAAATGGGTATTGAAATGCTTGTATATACCAATGAAGAAGGTGTAAAGGCAGGCATTAATCCGTTTGACCACGGTTCAGCCTACACAGATATCATGAAGACACAGGCATTAAAGCAGGCATTAAATAAGTATCAGTTTACGGCAGCATTCGGCGGCGGACGTCGTGATGAAGAAAAGTCCCGTGCAAAGGAACGTATCTTCTCATTCAGAAATGCGGCACAGGCATGGGATCCGAAAAACCAGCGTCCGGAAATGTGGAAGCTTTACAACACAAAGATTCACAAGGGCGAAAGTATCCGTGTCTTCCCGATTTCCAACTGGACGGAAAAAGACATCTGGCAGTACATTAAGCGTGAAAACATTGAAATCGTGCCGTTATACTTTGCAAAGGAACGTCCGGTAATTTACCGTGACGGAAACATCATCATGGTAGATGATGACCGCTTAAAGTTAAGAGAAGGCGAAAAGATTGTAAATAAGAAAGTACGTTTCCGTACACTCGGCTGCTATCCGCTGACAGGTGGTGTGGAATCCGATGCGGAAACACTCGACGAAATTATCGAGGAAACATTAAGTGCAGTATCTTCAGAGCGTACCAGCCGTGTGATTGATCACGAGGAAGCAGGCAGCATGGAGAGAAGAAAGAAGGAGGGTTATTTCTAAAATGAAGGGATTATTAAAATTTATTACATGTGGCAGTGTTGATGATGGAAAATCCACCTTAATCGGACACATTTTATATGATTCAAAACTCCTTTATGCAGACCAGGAAAAGGCACTGGAGCTGGATTCCAAGGTCGGAAGCCGTGAGGGTAAAATCGACTACTCTCTGCTGTTAGACGGTCTGATGGCAGAAAGAGAACAGGGTATTACAATCGATGTTGCATACCGTTATTTTACAACAGACAACAGAAGCTTTATCGTTGCCGATACACCGGGACATGAAGAATATACAAGAAACATGGCAGTAGGTGCTTCCTTTGCAGACTTAGCCGTTATCTTAGTCGATGCAAAACAGGGCGTGCTGGTTCAGACAAGACGTCACGCAAGAATCTGTGCATTAATGGGAATCCGTTACTTTGTATTTGCAGTCAACAAAATGGACCTTGTAGGCTATGATGAAAAGGTATTTGCAAAGATTCAGGAACAGATTGCAGAACTGACAAAGGAACTGGATTTACAGAACGTAACGATTATTCCGGTATCTGCAACAGAAGGTGACAATGTTACCGTAAAATCACCGAATATGCCATGGTACAACGGTCAGGCACTCCTTTCGTACTTAGAGCAGGTTGATATTACAGCCGCAGCCAAGGAACAGGGCTTTTATATGCCGGTACAGCGCGTATGCCGTCCAAACCATGAATTCAGAGGTTTTCAGGGACAGATCGAAGCCGGAAGCGTACGTGTTGGCGATGCGATTACAACACTGCCAAGCAACGAGCAGGCACATGTAAAGAGTATCCATGTAGGTGATAAGAATGTAGATGCCGCACAGGAAGGCCAGCCGGTAACGATTCAGTTAGACAGGGAAGTGGACGTATCCAGAGGCTGTGTATTATCCGTAGATTCCGGTATCAAGACAGCCGCAGCCGTTACGGCAACGATTCTGTGGATGGATGATGATGCTCTTGAAAACGGAAAGAACTTCTTTATTAAGCTTGGCACAAAGATGATTCCGGGGCTTGTAACAAAGATTGTTTCATTAATTGATGTCAATACAGGCGAGAAAAAGGAAGTATCTTCCTTACATAAAAATGAAATCGCAGTCTGCGAAATCGCATTTGCAGACAGAATCGTAGCAGATACATTTGCGGCACATAAGACACTCGGTGAACTGATTTTAATTGACCGTGTAACCAATATGACTTCTGCCTGCGGTGTTGTTACTGAACTGCATGCCGATGAAGACGGACTGGAAGAAAAGAAAGTCAATAAAAAGCTTCGTTCAGCTTTAAACGGTCAGAGTGCAGTAACCGTGGAATTCCCGGTAGGACAGCACGGCATTACACTTGAACTGGCAGAACAGGTTGAAAAGCAGTTAAGCGCAGAAGGCAGACATACTTATCTGTATGCGCCGGAAGCCGATGAACCGGTAGAAATCGTACTGCACCACCTGACAGAAGCCGGTGTCGTTGTACTGCTTGTATTAGATGAAGCATTTGCAGGAAAGACCTTTGCACAGGATGACAAGGCTTATTACAGAAACTGGCAGCCGGATGGTACGCTTACCGTATCCGAAGCAGCAGAATTTGTAAAGAAAGTATCTTCCTATGCGGCGGGCGTATCCGTACACGGAGATTTTATCTAATGCTGCCAGGGGCACAAAGCCTTTCACCCGCCGGAGCTTGCTGTTATTTTTCCATGAAAAAGTAGTTGACACATGGGAGAATATGGATTATACTAAATTCAACTTGAAATCATAGTAAGTAGATAGGAATAAGAGGAATATGAAATTTAACACACAATTGCTGCATGGAAATGCAATTAAGCGGTATCCTGATGGAGCGACACTTCCACCGATTAGTCAGGTCAGTGCTTTTGCATATGAAACAGCACAGGATTTGGAAAAAGTTTTTAATAACAGGGCACCGGGATATGCTTATACAAGAATCAGTAATCCGGTTGTCGATTCCTTTGAAAGAAGGGTCTGTGAACTGGAAGGCGGAAAGGGAGCGGTTGCCTGTTCCTCCGGGATGTCAGCCGTGACACTTGCCCTGTTAAACATTCTGGAAGCAGGCGATGAGATTATCGCAGGCAGCGGACTGTTTGGTGGAACAATTGATTTATTCGGTGATTTAAAGGCATTTGGCATTACAACCCGTTTTGCAAAACAGATTACGGTTGAGGAGATTGCACCGCTCATTACAGATAAGACAAAGGTTGTCTTCGGCGAAGTCATCGGCAATCCGGGACTGGATGTTATCGACTTAAAAGCCGTTTCCGAGTTTGTACACAGCAAGGGCATTCCACTGATTGTGGACAGCACAACGGCGACACCGTATCTGGTACAGCCGATTGCATACGGCGCGGATGTGGTGGTTCATTCATCATCAAAATATATCAATGGCGGTGGCAATGCAATCAGCGGTGTTATTGTTGACAGTGGTAAGTTTTCATGGGACAATAAAAAATATCCGGGATTTGCCGAATATCAGAAGTATGGTGAATTTGCCTACGTTGCAAAGCTGCGTAACGGAATCTGGAGAAATATGGGTGGCTGTTTAGCACCGATGAACGCATTTTTAAATTTTATCGGAATGGACACCTTAGGACTGCGGATGGATAAGATTTGTTCGAATGCCTTAGAACTTGCAAAGGCAGTTGACGGATTAAACGGTGTAACAGCCAATTATCCGGCATTGGAAAACAATCCGTATAAGCCGCTGGTAGAAAGTCAGTTAAATGGTGTGGGCGGCGGAATCTTAACTCTGCGTGTCGGCTCGAAAGAAAGAGCGTATCAGTTGATGAACCATTTAAAGTATGCACTCAATGCAACGAATATCGGTGATGCAAGAACGTTAGTCATTCATCCGGCTTCTACAATTTATATCCACAATACAGAAGAACAGATGCGGGATGCCGGTGTCTATGCAGATACAATCCGTGTCAGTGTCGGTATTGAAGACGGCAGCGATTTAATAGAAGATTTCACTTCGGCAATTAAGGATTTAGACTAAGAAAGCTTTATATCAGGAGGAAATACAAATGGTAACAGATTATGCAGTGTTAAAAAAGGGCGGATTCATGCGCCAGAAACAAAAAAACAACTTCTCTTTAAGACTTCGTGTAGTCGGAGGAAATCTTACGGCAAAACAGCTGGCAAAGATTGCTGAAGTTTCGGATAAATTCGGTGACGGATACGTGCATCTGACATCCAGACAGAGCGTAGAGATTCCGTTTATCAAATTAGACGATATTGACGAAGTAAAAGCAGCATTGGCAGAAGGTGACGTTGAACCGGGCGTATGCGGACCGAGAGTCCGTACCATTACAGCCTGTCAGGGTGCGGCAATCTGTCCAAGCGGCTGTATTGATACATATGCTCTTGCAAAAGAACTGGACGACCGTTACTTTGCAAAGGAACTGCCGCATAAGTTTAAATTCGGTATTACAGGCTGTCAGAACAACTGTCTGAAATCCGAAGAAAACGATGTTGGTATTAAAGGTGGTATTCAGGTACAGTGGAAAGAATCCGACTGTATCCAGTGCGGTGTCTGTGTAAAGGCATGCCGCAGCGGTGCAATTACATTAACAGATGGAAAGATTTCCATTGATGAGAGCAAATGTAACTACTGCGGAAGATGTACCAAGGCCTGTCCAACCAACGCATACGATGAAACACATGGTTATATCGTATCCTTTGGCGGATTATTCGGTAATCACATCAACAAGGGTAACACGGTGATTCCGTTTATTGAAGAACATGATAAGCTGTTAAAAGTCTGTGATGCGGCAATTACATTCTTTGAACAGAATGCACAGGCAGGAGAACGTTTTAAGTTCACAATTGACCGTGTCGGCAAAGAAAAATTTGAAGAAGTAATAAAGGAGGCATATGCAAATGGCTGATTTTCAGATAGATGATACAGTAGATATTACAGATGTTGTCTGCCCGGTAACATTTGTAAAGGCAAAGGTTGCACTCGAAGAATTAGATGACGGACAGATTTTATCCATCCGCATGAATGATGGCGAACCGGTACAGAACGTGCCACGCAGCATCAAAGAAGAAGGACACCAGATTTTAAAGCTGATTGACAATGAAGACGGAACTTATGACTTGATTGTCAAGAAGATTGAAGATGAATAAAAAATACGAAAAGGAAGGTATGGCAATGGCAGAACGAATTCATGCTGGGGATTTTGACAGCAAGGTTTTGGCAGACGGAACATTTGCACTTGTAGATTTTTACTCTGACAGCTGTGTTCCATGTAAAAGAATGTCACCGGTGCTGGCAGAGTTAGAAGAAAGCTATGCCGGTAAGTTATATGTCGGTAAAGTCAATATCGCATATGAACCGGAACTCGTTGAAAAATACGAAGTGTCATCGGCACCGACATTGGTCTTTTTTAAAGACGGAAAAGAAATACAGCGTCTGACAGGTGTACAGAAAAAAGCAGATTTAGAGAAATTCATTTCAGAAAATGTTTAAGGAGGATTTAAAGAATGAAGATTACAGTAGCAGGCGTAGTAAAGGAAGTAAAGGACAATATCACGATTTCCGAACTGATTGCACAGGAAAATGTAGAAACACCGGAATACGTAACCGTTTCAGTAAATGATGAATTTGCAAAGAGCGCAGATTTTGAAACACAGCAGTTAAAAGACGGTGACAATGTAGAATTCTTATATTTCATGGGAGGTGGACAGTAGTGGCTTTTACAAACGACCAGTTAGAACGCTACTCCCGTCACATCATTTTAAAGGAAGTTGGCGCTAAGGGACAGAAAAAATTATTAAATGCAAAGGTATTAATTATCGGTGCAGGCGGACTCGGTGCTCCGGCAGCATTATATCTGGCAGCAGCCGGAGTCGGAACAATCGGTATCGTAGATGCGGACGAAGTGGATTTATCAAATTTACAGCGTCAGGTTATTCATACAACAGCAGATATCGGCAAGGCAAAGGTACAGTCTGCAAAGGAAACCATGAACGCAATCAACCCGGATGTAACAGTCAATACATACCGTACATTTGTTACATCTGAAAATGTTATGGACTTAATTAAGGATTATGACTTTATCATTGACGGTACAGACAATTTCCCGGCGAAGTTCTTAATTAACGATGCCTGTGTAATGGCAAAGAAACCATTCTCCCATGCAGGTATTATCCGTTTCAAGGGTCAGTTAATGACCTATGTACCGGGAGAGGGACCGTGCTACCGTTGTGTATTTAAAGATCCACCACCAAAGGATGCTGTACCGACCTGTAAGCAGGCCGGTGTCATCGGTGCAATGGGCGGTGTAATCGGCAGTCTTCAGGCAATGGAAGCTGTAAAGTACATCTTAGGTGTCGGTGATTTACTCACAGGTTATTTATTAACTTATGATGCATTAAAAATGGAATTCCGCAAGATTAAGCTGCCTTCAGATACATCAGGCTGTGCAGTATGCGGCGACCATCCGACTATTACGGAATTAATCGATTACGAACAGGCAGAATGTGACGGCAAGTAGAATAAGCCGAATATAAGACAGGGAAGGAAAACAGATATGGTAAAACTTTCACAAACAGATTATGAAAAAATGGTGGCACACGCAGAGTCAGAACTGCCAGATGAAGCCTGCGGTCTGATTGCAGGAAGAATTGACGGCGATGACAAGATTATTGAAAAAGTCTATCTGCTGACCAATATTGACCATTCCAATGAGCATTTTTCACTGGACCCGAAAGAACAGTTAGCAGCCGTAAAGGATATGCGTGCAAATGGATTGAAACCGCTTGGCAACTGGCACTCTCATCCGGAATCACCGTCCAGACCGTCCGAGGAAGATAAGCGTCTGGCATATGACAGCAGTGCAAGTTATCTGATTTTATCCCTGATGGACAGAGAAAATCCGGTACTCAACTCATTCCATATTGAAGGCGATGTTTCGGAAAAAGAGGAATTTTATGTGGGATAGTCTGATTATCGGCAGCGGACCGGCAGGACTTGGCGCGGCAATCTACGGAAAGCGCGCCGGTCTTTCGGTGCTGGTTGCAGAAAAAGAATACATGGGAACCGGTCAGATTGCAGAAAGCGGTCAGGTAGACAACTACCTCGGACTGGTCGGCAAAAGCGGCTATGACTTGGGCGAAATCTTTTTAGAAAATGCCAAAAAGCTGGGCGTTGAATTTTACGAAGGTGAAGCCGTTGCTTTTGAAAAAAAGGAAAACAGCTGGAGCGTTTCATTTGAGAACGGCGAAGTCATTAAAGCCAAAACAGTCATTTACGGAGCAGGTGCAAAACACCGTCCGTTAGGTCTGCCGGAAGAAGCAGATTACGCAGGAAAAGGAATCTCTTACTGTGCAATTTGTGACGGCGTTTTTTATAAGGGCAAAACGGCAGTTGTTGTCGGCGGCGGCGATACCGCATTAGACGATGCACTGTATCTGTCCGATATCTGTACACGGGTTTATCTGGTTCACAGACGGGACGAATTCCGCGGTTCTGCAAGAACCTTACAGAAAATCCGTGAAAAGGAAAATATCACGGTGATTACCAATGCAGTGATTACTGCGGTTTCCGGAGAGAAGAAAGTGGAAGAAGTGACGTTAAATAACGGCACAAAGTTAAAGACCGATGGTGTTTTTGTGGCAGTTGGCATGATTCCGCACACGGAGCATTTAAAAGACTTCCTAGAGCTGGATACACAGGGCTATGTAGTCGCAGATGAAACCGGAAAGACCTCACAGGACGGCTTTTTTGTGGCAGGTGATGTGCGCACGAAGCATTTACGTCAGGTTATAACAGCTGTTGCAGACGGCGCCAATGCCGCTGTTTCAGCTTCGGAATATATCCGTCAGTTATAACTTATAACAGTTTTACAGGAAAATCAATATCATTAAATATGTACCCTTCCGGGTTGTCAGGCGGAAATTTTAAACGTCTGGTGGCACGGGAGGGTGATTTTTATTAAGAGGCAGTTCTTGTTTTTTTATTTTTCGTTTATTATAATAGAAATTATGATGTTAATTCTACGATATGCAAATCGAAACATCATTTAGAAAAAATAGAAAGATAAAGCAGTGTTTGTCACTGCGGAAAAGAGGAACGATTGATTCAGCGTGTACCACATTATTATAAAGCATTTCACTGTATAGCCTCGGACTGCCGGGATAACTGTTGTGTCGGCGGCTGGGAGATTGATATTGACGAGGAAACAGCACAGTATTACCTTTCCATGGAGGGAGAATTTGGTGACCGGTTAAGAAACAGCATTACCCGCACTGATGAATACTGCTTCCGTTTAAAGAACGGCAAATGTCCGTTTCTGGACAGCAAAGGTCTGTGTGAGATTTATCAGGTGCTTGGTGAAGATAAAATGGGCGTTGTCTGTACCCAGTTTCCGCGCTATACGGAATATTACGGTGTGGTCAAAGAAACCGGCATCGGACTTGCCTGTGAAGAAGCTGCAAGAATTATCTGTCAGGATAAGGAAGCATTTACATTCGATGAGAAAACGATTGACGAAGAGGAAGCTGCCGATGCAGAATTTGATGCACCATTGGCAAAGCAGCTTTTTGCTGTGCGCAGTCAGATATTTGCAATGCTCACCGATACGAAAATAGCATTGGAAGATAAACTGATACTGATATTAGAAGTCTGTCATCAGTTACAGGAGACAGTCAACGTCAATGATACTGCTGCCTGCAACCAGATTGCGCAAAGCAGTTATACGGAGTGGGAAAAATTTGCAGATACACCAAAACAGAGCTTGCAGATATCAAAGAATGATAGTGCCGGTGCAGACCGTCAGGACGGGCTGGAACGCATTTTGTATGCGTATGATGCGCTGGAAGTTTTAAATGAGGACTGGAACCGGCAGAAGGAAGCCCTTTTTTCGGTATTGCATGGAGAGGATTTTTCAGCACAGGCATACAAGGACAGCTTTGTGCGTTTCAAAAGGTCAGTGCAGGAGCGTGAGCGGGAATATATTAACCTGACGGCATATTTTGTATTCCGTTATTTTATGAAAGCCGCATACGACCATGACGTATACGGCAAAGCGCAGCTGATTACAGCCAATTACTTAGTATTACAGGAAATGGATTTTCTGCGCTGGATTCAGAATGGTGAAAAGTACGGATTTGAAGACCGTATGGAACTCATTCACATTTTTTCAAGAGAAGTTGAGTATTCAGAGGAAAATCTTGAAGACCTTGCGGAAGAATTTTTATTTGACGATATTTTTGAAAAAGAACAGCTTTGTGCGATATTAAAGGGTTGACAAATGAAGCTGACAGCGTATAATTAATTTTAATAGAATTATAGGTGAGAAACCGTTGAAGTGGAGATAACAGCAGAAGATGCGCTTACAGAGAGCCGGGAGTGCTGAGAACCGGCAGTATGCAGTCTGTTAAATGGACCACGGAGGGTATGGTCAAAGAGATAGCATTTATCTTTAGTATTCCATAACGTAAGGCATACGTTACATGCCGGGAATATGATAGTATTCCATAGAGTTGTGTGACCGGCGGCAGAGCCGGATGCAAAGCAAGGTGGCACCGCGGTAAGAAGAACCGTCCTTGAATGAACGATGTAATTTTGTTCATTCAGGGACTTTTTTTATGTAATAGGAAATTCCGATAGAATTCCCTATTACACAAAAGGCACTACGTGCCGATGATGCACACTCGCGCGAAGATGTAGTTTGTCGCAAACGACTGCGCTCGGCGCGAGAATGTGCAAAGCACATTCTTATTTATAAAAGAAAAGGGGTAAAAACAATGATTAAAGAAGCAATTGCACAGTTAGTAAAAAGAAACGATTTAACAGCAGAAACAATGGGTGAAGTCATGGAAGAAATCATGACCAATCAGGCAACGGATGCCCAGAAAGCATCTTTTCTTACGGCATTAGCCATGAAGGGAGAAACAATTGATGAAATCACGGCGGCAGCAAAGGTCATGCGCGCGCATTGTGAACGCTTTTTAAATGATATGGATGTCCTTGAAATTGTAGGAACAGGCGGGGACGGCTCAAACACCTTTAACATTTCCACATTGTCATCATTTGTGGCTTCGGCTGCGGGAATCCCGGTTGCAAAGCACGGCAACAGAGCGGCTTCCAGCAAATGTGGCACAGCAGACTGCCTTGAAGCACTCGGCGTAAAAATTGATATTGCGCCGGCGCAGAGTGCGCAGGTTTTAAAAGAAATCAATATGTGTTTCTTATTTGCACAGAAATACCACACAGCCATGCGTTTTGTCGGCGGTGTCAGAAAGGAAATGGGAATCCGTACCTTATTCAATGTGTTAGGACCACTCGCAAACCCGGCTGGCGCAACCATGCAGTTATTGGGTGTATACAGCGCTGAACTGGTAGAACCGCTGGCACATGTTTTACATAACCTTGGTGTAAAACGTGCCATGGTTGTTTACGGAACCGACAGCATTGACGAAATTTCTTTAAGCGCTCCGACGAAGGTCTGTGAGTTTAAGGGGGATACCTTTAAAAGTTATGAAATTACACCGGAGCAGTTCGGTTTAAAGCGTTGTAATAAAGAAGAACTGGTTGGTGGAACACCACAGGAAAATGCGCAGATTGCAAGAGATATTTTAGCCGGAAAGCAGGGGGCAAAGATGGATGCTGTTCTTTTAAATGCCGGTGCGGCAATCTATATTGCTTCCGATAATCTGACCATGCAGGAGGCAGTTGATAAGGCAAGAGAATTGATTATGAGCGGTAAAGCGGCAAAACAACTGGAATTGCTTATTGAAAAAACAAACTAATTATGCTATAATTTCCTCATAGGGGTGAATTGGGGAATATACAATAACAAAGAGTACATAATCGTGCCGGATAGATGTATGAACCGTGGAATTTCACTTTCTGCGGTTCTTTTTTTATTTTATACTGCCTCAATGATATACACCGAATAAGGATAAAACGAGGTATGGCTTATGAGAAAAAGTAGTTTGAAAAAGTTTCTGATTATCACGTATGCAGCAATTGCATTGATTGTTGCGGCAGTTGTGTCGGGTGTGGCGATTTATTATATCCGTTCCTCGACCGATATGGCATACAGCAATTATGAAGATGCAATGAATCAGGGCTACAATACGGAAATCAAATCTGAGGTACAGTCTTCTATCGCGGTGATGGAATACTATTACAACCGTTTTAAAGCTGGCGAACTTACAGAAGAACAGGCAAAGACAGAAGCAAAGGAAGCAGTCCGTAAAATGCGTTACAGAGATGATAACAGCGGATATATGTGGATCGATGCAAGCGATTACAGTCTTGTCATGCACCCGATTCTGCCACAGAATGAAGGGCAGAACCGTTATACCTTGCAGGATCAGAACGGTGTCATGATTATTCAGGAGATTATGAAGACAGCTAATAACGGCGGCGGATATAATCAGTTTTATTTTACAAAAGCAGATGGTGTGACAGTTGCCTTAAAAGTGGCTTATTCACAAAAATTTGAGCCGTGGGGCTGGGTTGTAACAACAGGCAATTATGTCGATGATATGGAAGCTGAAATGTCAGAAGTAAAGGGACAGATTCGTGATAATTTTTCATCAATGGTTATGATGATTGTGGCTGTTGCAGTAATCCTTTTAATTGTTGCAATTATTCTTTCTTATATTGAAAGTGAAAATATTATTGTGAAGCCGTTAAAGCAGATTCAGCAGATGGCGGCGCGAATTGCAGACGGCGACATTACGCAGGATGCTTCGGTAAAGATTATGAATGATATCGGTCAGACTGCCGTTTCCTTAAATACGGCACAGGGCAATATTAAAGAACTTGTAGCCAATATTTCAGGCGTATCGAAAGAAATCAGTACGGCACTTGACAGCTTCAGGGAAGCCTTTACACGGATGTCTGTATCTATCAGCGATGTATCAACGGCAGTAGATGATATTACGCAGAATGTAACTTCACAGGCAGAGTATACAAGAGCTGCCACAGAAGATGTTGAAGCCATCGGCAATGGCATTGTGCAGACAGAAAAAGAAGTAGAACATTTAGACAGTAATGCACAGGATATGCAGACGTTAAATGATACTTCAACAAAGACATTAGATGAACTTGTCGGTATCAGTGAAGTGACAAGAACACAGATTCTGGATATGTATGATCAGGCGGCAAAGACAAATGAATCTGCACAGAAGATTAAAGATGCTGCAAATCTAATTAACGATATTGCAGACCAGACGGATTTACTTGCATTAAATGCTTCAATTGAAGCGGCAAGAGCTGGAGAAGCAGGAAAGGGATTTGCGGTTGTTGCAGAACAGATTGCCAACCTTGCAAAACAGTCTGCCGAAAATGTCGTAGAAATTGACCACGTTGTAGAAGAACTTCTGGTAAACTCCAATCAGTTTATTCATGTCATGGAAGGTATGCAGACGGATGTTCATCAGCAGTTTGAATATATTCATGCGGCACAGAACGATTTCAACGCATTAAGCAGCAGCCTGAAAGCCTGTGTCAGCTCGGTCGGCGCAATTGATAACATGATTGCCAGCATTGAAATCCAGCGCCAGAATATCACAGATGCTTTAACGAAGCTCAATGGATTTGCACAGGGCAATGCAGCATCTACAGAAGAAACTTCTGCAATGGCGGAAGAACTGGCAGATATGGTACATAGTTCAACAGAAACAATTCAGAATCTGAATGTACATGTTCAGAATCTGATAGAAAATGTTTCAAAATTTAAAATTCAGTAAATGATGTAAAACACCCACAGCTAAAAGTAAATGCCTGTGGGTGTTTTTTGCGTAGCGGGTAAAATTTCAGCGTGAAATTCCATGCTGAAATATACAGATATTTTAATTAAAAGAAAGTAAAAAGGGGTCGTATATTATATTCAATATATAACTTCGCTAAAGTCAGGTTTAACGAAGTTATATAGTTAACTTTCAAGTAAGTGGAGTTTTTATATTGTAAATCGTTTGAAAGCCGCATAAATACGGGATTTGTACGATTACGGCACATAATTACTTATTGTACACAATTTTAATATATAATATAAAATTTTATATAAATTCTTATATTTTCTTATGAAAAATGTGTCAAAATGTGTCAACTTTATTCAGAAACATATTCAAGCTTTTTAATTTCATTTCGTAGCTGCTCATTATTAATATGCGTATATGTTTCAAGTGTAACTCCGATATCTGCGTGTCCCATTATTGTTTGTACGGCTTTAATATTCATTCCTGAATTAATCATTTTTGTACAGGCTGTATGACGAAGAACATGTGGAGTGACGTGTGGTAAAATTACTTTTCTACTCGCATTCATATCATCACTTAAATATTTAAGTGTATATTGTAATGCTCTTGCACTTAAATTTGTGCCTCTGTTAGTAGTAAAAACAAAATTAGAACAATTGTCAATCTTGATATTGGAATTTGTTTTATATGAAATTTGTTGTTGTTGTCTAAAAAGCTCTTTAACATACTCTGTCATATAAATGGTTCTGATTCCTGCATCAGTTTTTGGCTTAGATATTGTTAAACTTTGTTTTGTTTCGTGATTCTTTAATCGTATAGCTTGCTTATTAATAAAAATAATTCCGTTGTCAATATCTACATCATCCCAAGTAAGTCCTATAGCTTCGCTTATTCTTAACCCAGTATTTAATAAAATAGCAACAAGCGGATATATTCTTTCCGATTTTGGGGAATTATTTATTCTATCTAATAACTCTTCTTCTTGTTTTGGTGTAAGAGCTATTTTTTTTGATGAAGATTTCTTGTTGGTAATTTTTATGCTTTGACAAGGATTTCTTGCAATTAACCCATCATCGTAAGCTAATTGCATTGCCTGATTAATGACCGTAAAAATTGTTCCAATTGTAGAATTGGCATACTTTTTTTCATCCGATAATGTTTTTAGAAAATATAAAACATCAGATTTCTTAATTTCTCCAATTTTCATTTGGCTTATTTTTGTTCCTTTAATTACACTTTTATAATTTAAAGAATACAATTCTTTGGAACTTAAAGAAATATCTTGTTTTATGTCTAACCATTTCCTAATAACGCTATCTAATGTCATGTCGGACTTTAAAGATAATCCCAAAGATGTTTTATAAATAATGTCTTTCTCTAATATTCTCAGTTCATTAAGGTTTTTTGCATAAACATATTTTTCATGCCCTGAATAATCTTTCCATCTATAGGAATATCTTCCATCATTCCTTTCGCTCTCGCCTTTATTTAAAACTCTTCCTTTGCTATCTTTCCTACTCATTTGTTTACCTCCTTTGTCATAGAAAAGAAAGCCTTAATACAATATTAAAATATCATATTAAGGCTTTTTGTTCAATATTTATATAACTTGAATTTTATCGAGATATTCTTCAAAACGTTTTCTTTTAATTATTTTTTGTGTACCTTTTGCAATAATAAAATCACATTCAGGTTGATTAATTAATTCGCGTATTTTATTTTCGCCTATATTGCTATATAAGGCAGCTTCTTCTACGGTAAGATTTAATTTATGCCATATTGGAACATGTTTATCTTTTCCCTGTGCTTCCAAATCCACCTTCACCTCTTTTTGTATCACTAAGATTTTCTTTTATATTAAACCCGAACTGTTCTACTGGCTGAATAATAATCTGTGCGATTCTATCTCCTTCAGATATAATCCTTGTCTCATTACTCTGATTATACAGTGCAACCATGATATTTCCTCGATAGTCCGAATCAATCAATCCAACCTTATTTGCTGGCGCAAGTCCCTGTTTGCAAGATAAACCACTTCTGGCATACACAAGACCAACATATCCATCAGGAATTTCCATTACAATCCCTGTGTCGATAAAAGCTGTTTCACCAGGAAAAATATCTATCTTCTTCTCTTTGTTATGTACAATCGCATATAAATCTGCCCCTGCTGCAAATTTACTGCCATATGTAGGGATTTTCGCATTCTCATCTGTTCTCTTAATATTAATCATTTTCATCTTCTAAAATTCCTTTCTTGACTAAATTTCTAATTCCTTTGCTAATATTCATAGAAATGATTTCATTTACAATACTTTTATTATCCTTGTGATAATATGGATAATAAGTTGTTCCATTAGATTGGATTTCGTATGAAAAATAGCTTTCATCTATATTTACATAAAAATAAGCATATATTACTGTTTTGTTGTTTGACTTATACATGGAAGAATAATATCTGTAATTTCCATGCTCATCATACCGAAAACCATATTCTTTTAAAATTTTATTGGTAATACTCTTAGCAAGCTTCAAAATAGTTTCCAGCATCCTTTACATTTACTATAAATTTGTCTACATGTTCATAATGGTAATTTCTTTTTCAAGATATTTAAGATACTCATCCTATTTGTCAATTATGTAGATATATTCCTTACCTTTGACACATTTGAGTCTCATATCTGATTTAATATTCTCCCAAGTGTTCTTTTTAGTGACTAAATTTTGCAGGAATGAGTTTGTCATTCTGCCTATGGTTAAAAGCTTGTCAGGAGAAATTTTAGACACGATTTGTTTGTATTGTGTCAATTTATCTTCTGGAATCTTAAAGTCAGTTTTAGGGAGATTTTTAGGTGAATAGGGACTTATACTTGCGCCATTTGTTTTAGGTTTTAATAATGGAATTACTTTGTCTGAATTGATATATTTGAACTTGAATAACACTTCAGAATCTGTTTCACTTATATCAAATATGATTGATGGATTCGACTGTTGAATTGTTTTAACAATATTGTGACCTCTTATCAATGAAGGTATATATGCTTGTAATGTACTATTGCCAAAATGAAAGACTTTATTTCCAAATTGGCAATCAATATACATATCTACATCTTCATATGTTCCGTTAAGTTTCCTGCAATAGTCATTTGTGTGAGAATCAATAGGAACTTTTAACCTGTAAATTCCTTTGAACTTATCATATAAATAAGCTATATTTTTACCTCCATAGGAAACCAAAATTTCTTGTTAGTTTTTATCCAAATAAACTATATTATCTACATTATAATGAAATCCACCTATCTCTCCATTAAGCATCTAATGGACTTGAAGTACCTTGATAATACTTAACACTCTCCCAAAATTCTGTTGGAGAAAATTTAGATAAATCATGTATTAACCCTTGAAATGGAATTCCCACCTTACAGCAATAGTAGAACACCCAATGTTTATGCGTACAGACTTTCTTAAAATGTCTGAAAGTATTAATGATATTTACTTCTCTCCTTTCACCACAAGAAATTCCGCTTTCTTTCGGTCTTGTTTTTATACAATATATAGTATTTGCTGTAATCATTTAATACTATATATTGTATATATTATTTCATTTTCAACTACTTATTGTATTATTCTCCACACATATCCTTTTCTTGTGGAATTTCTTCAATAATACAGATAGAACTACTACTCGTCATGCTTCCGCATTGAGTAGTAATAGTTGGTGCAATATCTGTAATTTCACTGCAATTATATGGATTGAACATCTTTGGAATATATCCATGTTTCTTGTAAAATTCAGTATATTTTTTATTAACATAATTGCTTGAAGTTAATTCAAATTGTATGTCTTTATTCATTATTCTCCGTTTCTATAAGATAGAGTCCAGTGCAACCGCCTAAACCTCCACCATTTGTCGTAATAGAACAGGCAATCCCTTCACTACTGTAAACTCTGTATCCTTGTTTAAAGTTCCTAGATAACTGTTTGCCATTATCCAACCATAAGTTACTATCTATACCACCAACAAAAATCAATTCATTTGGTGTATTTTCTGAAATTTTCATCTAACACCAACTTTCTATTGAAGAGTATGATGATTTAATTAAGGCAAATGATCAAAAAGCATTTGATGAATATACAACAAGACAAGTATTTCTGTATTGTGTTTCGCAGCATATAGAATTTGCAAAGACAAAAAGAGCTTTGAGAAATTTGCTTTGAAGGTAAGTAAGTTCTTGGCAACATACGATGATAATACTGAATACAAGAATAATCTTATGAATGGTACTAACTCTGCTGAGTCTGTTAGATTTAGATTGGATTATTGGAGAGAGATATTAAGAACTTTATAATCAACACAGAAAATAGGAGAAAGCGACAATAGCTCTCTCCTATTTTCTATATATTCTCATAATTCCCCGATCACACTTCCATTTTAGTTTCTTGTTTTGATCTGTGCAAGTTTTTCCATCGACAAATGTTTTAATCTAATTATACAATATTCAAAATGAGGTGAAAAATAATGAAAACATTAGAAGAAATTAAAAAAGAAATTCGTACAATAAATCCGGAATTCACAGATGAGTTGTTAGACTTATTGTACGAATACATGTTTGTAAAATATTCAAATAACTATAAAGAAAAAATTGGAACAAATGATTTAAAAGATATTATTGATTATATATTAAATCCAATAAATCATGTAAAGGATGAGCAGAATTAGTACTCATCCTTTTTGGTTTCTTGGGACATCTGAAGTGCTTGTGTTGTCATTTCTGCTATAAGATTAACTATATCTTTATCAATGTCGGTAGTCAATCTGGTATCTTTAAAATTAGAGATTAATTTTTGCTTTATTTTTTGGTTTTCTTCTGACAATTTTACTTTCATTAAAATTCCTCCTTTGTATATCATTATTTTGTTAGGAATATTTTACCACTAATTATTATGATAGAATAGCTGGAACGTATGTTTTGTAAAATATTGACAAATTACCAAGTATATCCGCAATTACCACACTTGAAAGTTTTATTAATTTTCTTACTAAAGATACCAAATGCCGCTATTGAAGCTCCACGTTCTATTCCACCCATCTTTTTAATGTTTGTGCTTCCACAAGTTGGACATTTAGGTTTGTTTAATAATTCCTGTGCTTGGGCGTTGACTTGGGCTTGTCTTCTTTGTTCACTTACATTAATAACCTTAAAATATCCATCTTTTTTACATGTATTAATTGTATCTTTACAAGTAATCTTACCACTTTGACAATAATTTCCACACTTACATAATATTTTTGAACCATTTGTTATTACACAATAATCATCTTTTGCCTCAGTTATATTATCATTGGGTAATTCTATTTCAATATAATTAGAACAAATATCACATTCTAATTCTAATGATATCACATTATTATTTTCATCATAGTACAGATGTCTGAAATACATACATATTACCTCCTATTTTTTAACAATTTTAACATTTTTTTTAACTTTTAGCAACTAAATTCTGTTGGAGCACAATTTAGTAAAATTTTACAAACCCAAAAAACATTTAATACTGTTGTTGAAAATGGTACAGGTAAAAATCTCATTTATAAAGAAATTTTAGAGGGGTTATCTGAGCAAGAAAAACTTTCCATCATATCTCGTTCTAGTTTAAGCAAAGCCGAACAAATAGGTGCCGCTATAACAGCAGGTGTTTCGGTCGAAAACATAAAAGCATCAATAAGTACCACAGGATTAAGAATTCAAACTAACGCCTTATCAACCTCTCAACTTGGAGCAACGGTAACCTCTAGTAATTTAAAGCTTGCAATAAAAGGTCTTGGTACTGAAATAAAAAGTCTTGTTTCAGATGTATCTATTTTCTTAAAAGCTCATCCTGGCTTAACTGGTATGGCTGTTACTCTTGCCCTTGTTGCTGCTGCAATAAAAGGTGTAAATGCATTTCAAGACTGGGCTGATGGAACAACAGCAGTCAATAAATATAATGAAGCTCTTGAAAAATCTGAACAAACAATATCAGATAATGAGAAATCAATATCAGATTACAATTCCGAAATTGAAACAAACAAAAAGAAAATTGAAGAATTGCAAGAACTTCAAAGCAACGGTACAATTACAGAAGCACAAAAAGCAGAAATTGATAACCTTCAATATCAAAATGCTTTATTAGATGAAAAAATCGAAAAATTAAAACAGGCAAATGAAGAAGAATTAAAATCTCAAGCCCGCACCGCTGAAAATAAATTTAATACTCAATTTAATGAAAGCGGAGATGACACAAAAAGTACGAATGCTAAAGATGTCATTGAAAGAGTGTCAAAGGATTACGGTGGAAACGGAAGTTATGAAGGTGTTAGTTGGACTCAAGCTCTGGGTGGAAATGATAACGATAAAAGTGTAGCTCAATTAGCAAAATTAAAACTTGCTACAGATGCTTACAACCAAGCTGTTTCAGACTTTGAAAATTCTGAAAATGACGTCACAAGAGAAGACGTTGATAATGCCAAGGAAACACTTGATGTTTTAACACAAGATTTTGAAAAAAACAGAGAAAGTTTGTATAATTCTTTAACTTCTGAAATGGAAAAAATGGAAAAAGCCAAAGGTAGTGGCTATACTTTTGTTGGTGGACAAGATGATTCAGATAGTTACGATCATAATATGTCCGAAGAAGAATGGCAACAGAGTCAAAAAGCAACTTCTGCATATGACAAGGTTAAAGATAAAATTAACAGTGCCATTAAGATAGCCAATGAAGCAGTCGTAAAATTGCAGGATTCTAGTTACAATCAGATTGAAAATTCAATTGGCGGATTGGATTGGGATGACTTAGGTAGCGATTCTTCATCATCTTCTGGTTCAGGTTCGGACTCATCAGATAAAGACAATTCCAAAGATTACGACCTCATTGAGAGAAAAATTAAAAAGCTGGAATCGGCTATTTCAGCACTTGATTCAACGGTATCAGATACCTATACTTCATGGGAAAATCGTAATTCAACACTGATATATCAAAAAAATTAATTGTATAATTATATTTATGTAGCTATTTTTAAATTATTGGGATATAATAGTATAAATTAATAATATATGAGATTAATGTAAAATAGAAATCACATATCTTTTTACCGTAGGTTATTTGTTTCTGAGCGAAGACAAATAGCTTTGATGATAAATGAAAAATTCATTACTATCTTGTGATAAATTCGCTTAGAAATGAGGAATTTGTATGAATTTATATCATGGAACCATTTCATCTGGTGCTGAGAATATAATAAAAAATGGTATAAAATTACAACATGGAAAACCGAAGGTGGATTTTGGTCAAGGATTTTATACTACACCCTCTTATAATTTTGCAAAAAGTACAGCAATAAATAAGGCAAAGAAGACAAATTCTTATTATAATTCTACATATGTTGAACCGTATGTATTAACATATAATTTTGATGAAATAAAAGCAAAAGAAAAATGTAATATATTATGTTTTTCAGAGGCAGATGTTAAATGGGCACAATTTATTGTAAATAATAGAAATGGATTTGAATATATGAATTGTATAGGTTCTGAATTTCATAATATCAAACATAATTTTGATATTGTACAAGGTGCTATTGCAGATAAAGAGATTGTTTTGTTAGCTAAAACGTTAAATAATCTAAAAAAGAAAGTCAAAGAGGAAGATGTGAATAATATATTATATGATTATATGACGAAGCAAATATCATTTCATACATACGAAAGCTTAGAGTATCTACAGTTGACAAGATGTGATATAATAAGAGAAAAGAAAGGAGATGTTGCAAATGGATAACTTATCTGTAGAAAAGTACAAATTTTATTTAATGGAACAGTTAGTTGATGATCATAATTTAACTGAGTTACAGGCACAGAGTATAATTGCAAAATCAACAATAAATAAAATGTTAAAAACCTCTCCTGATTTTATAATGCACTATTCTATTGAAGATAATGCAGAAGAAATATGGAATGAGTATATGGGAATTCCAATAGAAATGTAAAATAATGTATACACTACTTAAAAGAGCAGGACTAATCTCCTGCTCTTTTAAGTAGTTTGCAAATTCTTCAACACCTTCACAATCCGCTCTCCGTTTTTTGTGGCTTTCATAAATGTCGGGAGGTGGTCAGACTGAGTGCGCATCGTTCCGTACTGTGCCCAGTGGTCTGCCGGACGCTTCCGTAAACTGGCACTTAGATAATCAATTAAGCTTCATGGAATCACCTCCGCTAAACACATCTATTTTAATATCGAAAATCCAAAAATCACAACCCCCAGTACAACAAGTACAATACCGGTTGCGCGGTTTAACGTCTTTGGTTCGGCTTTATTGGCAAATAAGGCGGCAATGCGCGCCCAGATTAATGTAAATATAACGCACAGTCCAAAAACAGTCCAGTCCGGTGCACCGCCGATTGTAAAATGGGACAAAGCACCGGTCAGCGCGGTAAAAGTCATAATGAAAACACTCGTTCCGACAGCCGTTTTTAATTCATAGCCCAGCACGCTGGTTAAAATAAGAAGCATCATCATGCCGCCGCCTGCACCGATAAATCCGCAGATAAAACCGATAATGACACCACAGACAACAGACTGAACGGCTCTTTTTTGGGCGGAAACGCCCTGCATGGCTTCTTTGGTCGTCATAACCGGCTTTACAATAAATTTAATGCCGAGAAGAAATGTCATAAAGACTGAAAAACCGCCCATGGTTGTTGACGGAACAAGGCTTGCGATATAACTGCCGACAACTGTAAAAGTTAGCACACTTGCCATCATAATCAGACCGTTGCGGATATCCAGATTTTTATTTTTTCCGTAGGTAAATGCAGAAACTGCACTTGCGAGGACATCAGAGGACAATGCAATGCCGACTGCCATATAAGGGTCCATGCCTAAAAATGTAATCAGCATCGGGCTGATTACGGCGGCTGCGCTCATTCCGGCAAAG
>OGGA01000451.1_pt1 | contig 28760 bp, 26 predicted proteins | sample 1571041 | NCBI WGS metagenome assembly OGGA01 (sample SAMEA2582057, study PRJEB24529) | metagenome | biome: Human gut stool | place: China | collected 2011 | reverse complement strand
CTGATTTTCTCAAATTTTTATATAAAGTGCAATGTACGGACTATGAGGCGTTTACATATAAAACAACAAAAAATAGTGCACTATATGATAATTTGACAACTCTGGCAGGTTACAGTGGAAAAATAATATGGTAAACATAATATGAGACTTACAAATGTTGGTGACCACAACAAATAATAACAGAAACAGTAACGAGTTAGCTACAGCACATATGACCAATTTAATGATGGGTTATGGAGATATTAATATTTTATAAAGGAGAACAGCCATGATGAATTATAATGATGCACAAAACAGATTGGATAAAGGTAAATGTGAAATTTTGCGAGAGTACAACTATGCAGTCGATAGGTATAATGAGGTATATAATTTTAATAAATGCGCTGAACTTGATGAAGAATGTATTAATAAATTAGTCGGAGTAGGAGAAAGCTTATACGAAGTTTATGAGAAAACAATGAAATATGTCTTATTTAAGTATTATTTTGATGAAGTTCTAAATGGTAGAATGACTTTTCAAGATTTTGAAAGAGATATAGCAAGACCATTAGATACAGGAGGAAACTCTGCTTTAATAGGCGGAAAAATAAATATTAAAACATTGAGTGTTTGGATGGCACAATATGCTAATCCACAATTGGAAGTATGGGATAATGGAACCCGTATTCAATCACGGTTATTACCCCCTCCTTCGTGTATTTCTAGTAATGAAATAGACACAAGAATTTTACAGAATAATGCTGGTATTGCCCATAACGATAATAAGCATAAATTTTACTATGCAGCAGATGCTCAACTAATGACAATATGCAGCATTATTTTTCCTCATATTGAAAATTTAATAAGTAAATATATAGCAGATCCTGATTGCAAAGTCAAAAGTTATGGAATAATAATTAATTCTAAAATAAATGAAATTGATAGACAATTTAATGGATGGAATGTACATTCGATTTATAAATATGTATTAATTATTGATAGAACAGAATTGACTCAGGAAAGTAAAAAAATTTTAGCACTATTGCCTTGGGCAATTATTATTGATTTTGATAGTAATTCAAATAAAAATGGGTTATTGCAAGAATATATTTTGCAAAAGAAAAAGACTCCTATATTATTGACTCCATTGGCAATGAATAAATTTGATTTTTCTGTACTGGATACTTGTTGGATTTTTCCAAATGGAAGAGAAGAAGAACCTATGTATAAAGTTCAGAATGAAAATCAATGGAGAAGAATTGCAAGAAAAAATTTACAAAAACTTTTAGAACAATATCATTCACATGTAAATGCTCCATTAAAGATTTTGGTTTTAGATAAAGAAAATGCTAAAAGAGTAGGAGAAACTAAAATTAGTTGGTATGGAATACAACATCAATTTCCAGTCGAATGGACAGAATATTATAGTATTTTACATAATGGTGAAGAAAGTTTGGGAACAGTAAAAAGTCCACTCAAAATTATTTTGCATGAACCTGGAGCGGGTGGAACTACATTTTTACGAATGTATGCATATGAAAGAAGTAAAAAACAGCCTACCATATTTTTAAAGCAGTATTCGTTAACTCAGATGGCTAATGAAATAGAAGATTTTTATCTTTCATGTAAAAAAACACCAATTTGTATTTGTGCTGATAGTTTTGACATAACATATGAGCAATGTCAGGAACTAAAGGATGCTATAGACGCATTATCACTTGCACATGACTTTGTTTATGCCCATAGAATTGGTATATCAGATAAATCATTTTGTACAATAGCTGAATTAAAGGGTGATACATTAAAAGAAATGAAGAGGCAACTTTTTGATATTATGGATAAAATGCCCGATAATGTTATAAAACGTTCCATAGAAAAAAGAAAACAAGATATAAATCACATTATAGCTAGTAGCGATAAAAAAAGTGATCGTATGCCTCTCATAATGTCAATGTATGCATTTGATGATAAATATGAGGGAACTAAAGAATACATTCACAATTTTATATTGTGTTTAAGTGAAATGCAACAACGGCAACTTTTATATGCAGCTATTATAGATATTTATGCGGAGGAATCATTAGAAATAAATTTTTTTAGCGAAAAACGTGAAGAAATGGATAAATATGGTGAACAAAAATATTCGTTATTTAATGGTAAAGATGGAAAAATGGTAACAGAAAAATTATTTATTTTTGAAGAAAAAGAACATGGAGTTTTTACAAAAATAAAACATCCACAATTTTCAAAGGCAATAATAGATGAATTGTTAAATTGCCAAAACAACAAAGCAACATTTTATCAGAAATTAGTGTCAAATTTGTGTGAGATGATTTGCTTTTGTGCTAGTGCATATGTCAACCGAAAAATCGGTCAACCGCTCATTGAAAATTAGGTCACTTTTGACCTGGGTTGGCGCCTGCCGCATTCCTGCCGCAGGTGCAGTTACTACTTAGTTACAGTTTCGAAGTCGGTTCCGTTGCTGCGAAGTGTTTCCCGAAGTCTGTAGGAATCGCCCTCCATATCAATCAGATAGGCCTTATATGTAAGCCTGTCAACGATTGCACTTGTAATGGCAGCATCTCCAAATATCTCGTCCCACCGTTCAAAGGTGAGGTTTGATGTGATAATGGTCGATTTCTGGGATGCCCTCAGGGAAAGTACTGTAAACAATAGATCAGCACCTTCCCGGTCGAAGGATATATATCCAAGTTCATCCGCTATGATCAGGTCGTATTTTTCAAAACGCTTTTGATACGCGCGGAGTTTTTGCTTGCTGTTGCTTTCCTTTAATTCTGTGACCAGATAAGGAATGGTTGTGTACAAGACGCGGTAGCCCTGCTCACAGGCCTTTATTCCAAGACCAATGGCAGTGTGTGTTTTGCCGGTTCCCGGATTACCGGTCATGATGATGTTTTTCCCTTCTCTGATAAAATCAAGGGAACATAATTCAGGTAATCGTTTTCGCATTCCTTCAGGGAGATGATCAATTTCAAGATCTTCGATATATTTCCGGTATGGAAATTTGGCAGCCTTGATTTTGCGTTCTTTTGCGCGCTGTTCCTCAGCATCTACTTCCATACGAAGAAGCTGATGCAGAAAGCCTTCATAGTCTGTTGCGCTTGATACTGCTTCTTCAAAATGCTCACTGATTGCATTCAGTTTTAGCAGACTACAGTACTCCTGGATCTCGTGTTGGATTTTTGCCTTCATTATACCACCTTCCTTTCTGACTGGTTCTGAACTTTGCGAAGGCGGTCGTATTGCGAAAGCGTTGTTTTAGATTTCTCGCTTAAGCGGTCAGTTTTTATATTTGTTTGTTTTGCATCTTCTTCCTTTTTGGCACATATGAGTGCTATTTTATCCGCGCTCATATCAAAAGGTGAGATTTTTTCAATCTTGCCTAAGGCTTCAGAGACGGCGGCAACACCGTATTCATATATGACATCTAAAACCTCTAGAAAAGTTTTGACATCTTTGCTATAATACTTTTCGTAAATGTTTTTTATTTGGGTGTCCGACTGAAGCAGTGCAGTGCTTTGATGCAGGGCACCCGGTTTTCTTTTCAGGGTTCTTAAGTAGTGGTAGATATCGATCTTCCATTGCTGGATCCCGAAATTCCGGTCGTGTCTGGCTATAATGTTTCCATCGTGATAAATGATAACTTTATCTGTATAAAGGCGGACATCCACTTCCTTTGATACATAGGTATCCGGAACGGAGTAATGATTCCTGGAAACCATGACAGTAGAATACTTATCTACTTTGCCTTTGCTCTTCATGCAGCTTTCAAACTTCGGCATTGCCGGGAGCAGGAACTCCTTTTTAGTTTCAAAGGTATCTGCCGGAACAGAGCCATCGTAGATAGCCTTTGCATTTAGCTTCATGCATTCACGAAACAGAAACTTGTTGGCTTCTGCCAGAGAATCAAACTTATCGCATCCGGGACCTGCAAAAACTTTACGTCGTACATACTCGACGCTGCGTTCTACATGTCCCTTTTCGTTTCCGCTGCAAATGTTGCAAAAAACGAAATTTAAAACCATAATAGATGGACAGCTCTGTGAGTGCTGTTGTGGGCTCCTTTTCGGTAAGCCCTACAAAACGTCTGACAGCAACCCGCATGTTGTCGTAGACCATTGTTTGAAAAGCACCATGGCTGTAAGTAAAGAAATCTGCATGAGATTCCTGAAATGCGGCAGTGTCCTGTGTCAGATACAGGCGGGCATATCTGAAATTTCCGTATGCGGAGGTAAAGACAGCCATTTGATACTTTTGGTAACCGGAATCCCCGATATCAAGTTTGACTGTTCCCCAGTCGAACTCACAGATCTCACCGGGCATATATTCCTGCCGTATGAAAGCTTCCTGATGTTTGGTTTCAAGGTACTGGGTTGCTCTTTTTACAGTAGAATAACTTACATCAAACCCCTGCTTTTTGAGATAGTCGTGGATATCGATCTTTTTCATGGTCTGCTTTTGCGTCCCCATTAGACGCTTGTCACGGTTTAGCTGAAGACATTTCTCGACAGCTTCTAAAAGCTCCGGCGTAGCTTTAGAGGGAATCCGATTGCTGGAATCATAAGTCGGCTTTTCAATAAAAGCCTGTATGATTTCCGAGGTATCCATATCCGGATTCATGCGAAGTAATTCTTCGCGTTTTTCATTATACTCGTTAACATACTTGTTAACGGTGTCCTTGCTGAGATGGAGAAGATTTGCAATGGCTCGGTTGCTCATGCCATCTATATGGGCAAGGATGATACGTTGTTTGATGAACAGTGTGATCACTCCTTTCAGCCTCCTTTATCTTTTGCTAGATAAAGGATAACATAAAAGTCTGGAGTGACCTAGATTTCAATGAGCCATGTGACCTAAATTTAGATTAGCATAAACAGGAAGCAATGCTCCCGGTTCTAATAGATATTTTTGAAACGAATACAGGTGTAAAATAAATAACACTGGGGTTTCACATGCGAGTGTGAACCACGGCGAAGGTATTTTGATTGGTAAAACTTCTGGAAGTTAAGAAACATAGTTGTTAGATTGATACCACCCTTTCTTTGATGGAAGGGTGGTATTATTTTTGGGAATGCAGTATCATATAAAATAATATATGGAGCGCAAGGAGGGAAAGAAAATGAATATTTTTTGGGGTGATTTCAAAATATGACAACTCTGGCAGGTTACAGGCAATTCAATGTATGATAAAATACAGTATAATAAATCGTATTCAGAGAATATAAGCTGATATAGGTTGTAGAATGTATATTACAGGACTTAAGCGCTTCACACTCATCTCACCGCATCTTTCAGAAGGGCTTGATGATGCCGGACGCATTGCAATGAGAAAACAGATTGCCGAAAGTAACGGCATATCGGTGCGGTCACTTTACAGATATGAAAAAGCATACCGCGAGGGTCAGTTTACAGGGCTTAAACCGGCATCACGTGAAAAAAGACGGTCGCAGAAGCTGCCTGACAACTTCGATGAGCTTGTAAGCGAAGCCATACAGCTGCGACGCGAAGTGCCGGAGCGTTCCATAGGACAATATGTCACGGCGTGGGGATATTTTGTGCTTACAATATATCAAGTGGTAAATATAGTATAAAATAATAAAAAATAGTGCACTATATGATAATTTGACAACTCTGGCAGGTTACAGGAGGGAAAAATATGCTATAAATATAATTAAGAATATGATAGGTTAAAGAGTTTAGTAAGCAGAGGTTATTAATATATACTGTGTATTCCAAAGTATTTTAACAACCATCAGCTCGTTATAAGAATTTATAATTTTTATAATGATAATTCTTCAATTTTCAAAGGAGGTATTTACCATGTTTTGATGATTTATCTTTCACTAGAAAGCCTGGATAAAGACAGGTTGATTCCATTCTAAGAGGGGGAATTATTACTGATTTTAAGAAATGCAAGATTGCCTGGAATGCCAATATTACTATGCTTAATTATACCTTTGTGCATATAGCTAGCCCTAACTCTAGAGAGCTGATAATTTATATTTTATGTAAAGATATTAAGTCGGATGTCATAGAAGACTGTGTTAAAGAAATTAATGCAGTGGCTGCAAATACTAAGAATAAATTTAACAGATTGTTTCGGGTATTCGTGGTGGGATAATTGGAGGTTTAGTAATATAAGAAACACTAATGAATATAAAAAAGTAAACGGTGAGGTATGAAGTCGATTAGAGGTTAAATTATAAATAACTTTTGAAAGCTAAACTGTAAAATAATAATTTATATGGAGATAAGGAAAATTTATATGATTGCTATGTCAGAATATTTGAACGGTATATATAAGGATTTACAAGACTATGTTGACAATGATGTGTGTTTGTGTAAGTTAATAGGATTAAATTTTGAGGCAGGAGCACTTCCGGATTATGAAGATAAAAATATTCAGCAACTATACTTATTGAGATATGCGTTTGCTTATTCGTTTGAATATAGTAGAATGTACTTGGATGTACTGACTGAGATGGGGGATTTTGATAATATATCAGTAACATCAATAGGATGTGGGTCAATGATAGATTATTGGTCATTGGTATATGCATTGAATAAGGAAGGGGTAGATTGTAGTATCAGATATGATGGAATAGATAGAATTAATTGGAACTACAGGATACCGGGAAGACAAGTGGATGAAGTGCATTATACAATTGAAAATGCGGTAAATTTTTTTGGAAATAATAGTCAATTTACTTCGGATATAATTTTTTTCCCAAAGTCAATCAGTGAGTTTTCAGAAAGTGAACTGAATACAATGGCAGATAGTTTTTCATCCAAAAACAAACATAAAGATAAGTTTTTTGTTTGCATATCTCTTAGAGATGATCCAGGAAGTAAAAATAGGGATGTGATAAAAACAAAATGCATAATTGAGGCGGTGAGCAATAATGGATTTAAAACAAACTTTAAATATGATGAAAATGTGAGTTTTGATAACGGAAAAGGTATTGCATTAGAAGATAATTATTTTCATTATCCTTCAGATGCATTAAATTTTGTGAAAAATTTGTATAATGAATGTGTAAATTATAAGGTTAAAGGCAAAAAATGTAAATTAGATTGTTATAATTATTTGAGTAGAAGCCCTATTTTAAAAACAAACCATATCAGATATCAGGTAATTAAGTTTGAGAGGATGAATTAGATGATATTAAGTGTGAGTAGAAGAACTGACATTCCAAATTATTATTCGGAATGGTTTTATAATAGAGTAAAAGAAGGATTTCTGTATGTTCGTAATCCGATGAATGCTCATCAGATAAGTGAGATAAAAATTACTCCGGATGTTGTAGACTGTATTGTATTTTGGACAAAGAACCCTTTGCCAATGATGGAAAAATTAGATATGTTAAAAGAGTATAGCTATTATTTTCAGTTTACTTTGACCGGATATGGAAAAGATGTGGAAGCTAATTTACCTGATAAAAAAAAGGAAATAATCCCTATATTCCAAGAACTGTCTAAAAGGATTGGCAAGCAAAGAGTTATTTGGAGATATGACCCTATATTTTTTTCAAAGAGATATACGAAGGAATATCATTTAAAGGCATTTAAAAGTATTGCAGAGTCATTAAATGGATATACAGAAAAATGTGTGATTAGTTTTGTCGATATATATCCGAAAAATAAAAAAAATATGGAAAGTTTATTAAGCTATAAATTAAACGATAATGAACTGAAAGAATTTGCAAAAGAATTGAGCAAGGTGGCATCTGATAATAATATAAAAGTTGGGAGTTGTGCAGAGAAAATAGATTTAGACGAATGTGGTATAGTTCATAATTCGTGTATAGATAGAGAATTGATTGAAAAGCTTATTGGCTGCAAATTAAAGGTTAGCAAAGATAAAAATCAGCGCATTGAATGTGGATGTGTCGAAAGCGTTGAGGTAGGCACCTATAATACCTGTAAAAATGGATGTGCATACTGTTATGCAAACTATAGTTCAAAAAGTGTTGAAATAAATGTCGCCAAGTACGACCCATTATCACCGATTTTATGTGGTCAGGTACAGGGGGGTGATAACATTACAATCAGAAAGGTTGAGTCATTGAAGGAAACGCAGTTGAGCCTCTTTGATATATTGTAACCTCCTCATAGTAAGCACATTGAAATCTTTCCGTAAGTTTTAGAAAATCACACTATACTATTTATACGAGGAGATGTTTTAAAGAAAGATATATTTTTTGAATGACCTCAGTGAAAATGCAATTGTATCGTTTGCGGTGCAATGTAGAGCGAAATGCTTGCATTTCTAGGGAAACGCTGATTAATTCATGCATTTCCGTATGATTTTTGATATAATCTTAACTGGGATAAAAAAATGGAACATGAAAAGTCCGCCGTCCGCTGTAAGGTTGAGCACCCATTTCTCATTGTAAAGAAGCAGACGGATACTCAAAAGTTGTATATCGTGGAATTGCAAAGAACATGCATCGATTCCATATGTTGTTTGCCAGTGCAAATCTTATCATGTGCAGCAGGGCTGGCAGAACAAAAGAATTTATAGGGTCACAGTATAATTGCGCCCATTTGTATATTTCGGTAACATAGGGTTCTTCCGCAATTGTCCGTCTTATCCATTTAGCAATATAAGTTTAGCGGTCAATAATTCCTTGCCACAACGTCCATACATGGTACGTTTTATCATTTTCAATTTGCTGTTTGTACCCTCAACAAAACCATTCGATAGAGGGCTAGCTACAGCATTTTCTACGGCAGATAAATCTTTTTCCAGTCCGGATGCAAAACGGGAAAGTTCTTTCAAATCGCTGTTTTTGTATTTTTCAATAAAAAGATATAAGTACGGCATGTTTTTCTTTTGAAATATCTCCCGGAATTCCTGAATGCAGGACTTTAGAGTCCTAAGCTGCGGATAAGTATCCATCAGATATGATTTATGACGATCCGTTATCTCGTGGTTCATCCATAAGAAACGGAAGATGCCGTTTCTTGATATGTGGTCATATTTCTGAATTTTTTTCTTTTTCTGAATAGCGTCCGTTGAAGAACTCCTGTAGACCGCAATATCAATATGAAAACGCTCTATAATCTTATTCATGTAATCATAAGCTGCTGTCTGGCCACCTTTGTACCCTTTTTGAATGAGACTTCGGAAAACATCTTTTCTGCTCACTCCAGAAGATAACTCTTTGATGATATAATCATAAAATTGCTCCATTCCGCTGTAAAAATTTTTGTGGCATAAAGAATCATAGTCTCCTTCAAGATATTTTGTTACTGTATTTCTGCTACAATGAAGTATTTTAGCTATCGCACGTTTGCTGTATCCGGCTTCTGAGTATTCATGAATTGCTTGATACAACTGTACACTTTTTTCGTTGTAATTCAGAAGTTTATCCACATCACAATGCATTTTTTTTACAAGGCTCTCCGGCAGTTGTAGCAGTTTCACTTGTTCCATAATCTACAGGAATCCGGACATCTACAGGAATCACAGAATTTACTGTGCTCTTAACAGCTTCCAAAAGATTTTGATGGAGATGGAATCGATCCGCTATCTGCATGGCATCCGGCAGTATTTCCTGGATAGCAGACGAATACGCACTTGCCCTGTCCCATGTGACGGTTTTAACGTGTTTATTATTTTTAAGCCACTCCTTAAGTGTCATTCCATCACGTCCATCAAGAATTGCAACCGGTCTATGGGTAGCTTCATCGACAATGATTGTTCCATAAGTATAACGCCTTTTAAATGCAAAATCATCAACGCCAATGGCACTTCCACATTTTGCGACGGGGTGTAAACGATAATGTTTGGTTAAAAGGCGAATCACGCTGTCTCCGCTGATTTGAAGTTTCATTGCACGACAGATACGAGCACATCCTTCACAACTGGTTTCCATGGCAAGCATACAAATAAAGTCTGCGCATCGTTCTGTCATACGTCCATAATAGCTGAGAAATCCGTCAAAATCTTCAACAAATGTAACTTTTGAACATGATCTATTATTACAAACATACTCGTGAGCTGTTATATGAAGTCGTGCAGTTTTTCCCAGTATCGGTAGATCCTGAACTTGGCGTAAATATGTCCCATGATAAGTTTCGGTTTCCTGACCACACTCTGGACATTTGCAAGAATGTGTCTTAGATTGCATTTTAATATGAACAGAACTGTCATCAAAGTCAACAGAATTAATTGACAGCAACTCACTTGGGAAAAACATATTCAACTGCAATGAATCATTCATTATCATTTACCGCTTTTAATTGATACCAATATTTTATCACAAAAATAACCCCATTGGAAGTGAAATACGGACAATTGCGGAAGAACCCACTTGGAACGGAATATACAGTGGACAAAACGAGTATTATTTTGAATGTGTAATAAATATAGTAGCGAAAAAGGAGAACAAATTATGGAGATACCTGAAGAATTCAAAGGAAGATATTTTTATCATTTTACACATATAGACAACATACAGTCTATTATTGAAAATGAAGGTCTATTATGTACAAATAAAATAAAAAAAGATAATATTACTTATCATAATATTGCCAGCGTTAAAATTCAAAATAAACGGAGCAAAATGGAGATCCCTGTTGGATGTAAAGGTAAATTGCATGATTATGTGCCATTTTATTTTACAACAATAAATCCAATGCTATTGGGTCTGCTAAATAGAAAAGTAGTAGACCAACCATATATTTGTTTTATAGCAATTTCTATAGAAAAATTATTGAATGAGAATGTTATATTTACAGATTCATCAGCTAACACGGATAGTTTGCCTAACTTTTATGAGAATCCAGAGGATTTAAGTAAGCTGGATTGGAATCAGATAAATTCAAATACCTGGCATGTGGTTGGTGAAGACAGACACAGAAAAATGGCAGAAGTGTTAGTGCATAAAAAAGTTCCATTGGAATGGTTTGATACAATTATTGTTTTTGATTGTTCTTGCAAAGATAAAATTCAGGAGATTTATAGAAAATTAAATAAAACTTGTCCGGATATTGCCTGCGAACCATTTCATAATAGGTATTTTTTCTTTAGAAAATTCTTTTTTATAGATGATAGGGGAATTGAAACCCTTGTTACAGGACCGATTCAATTGAAAGAAAAATATTTAAAAGCTATAAAGGAGATAGATGCTAATAGAAAATATTTTTCACATGCAAAAGCACAATTTAATGATTTGGAAGATATGTTGGTTAAGATAGAAAATAATTTTTGTATAATTCCGGAACTTGATGGAATATATGAATTGCAGACGGATAATAAAATACATACAGAAAGCGTAAGTAATCATACAATTAAAGTTGCAAATTATGTGAAACAAAGTAAATTTTATAAAAGACTAAATAAAAAAAATAAAAGAATAGTTTTGCTTGCTGCATATTTACATGATATAGGTAAAGGACCAAAAAGCAAATGGAAGAATGGGATACAACCGACGTATCCTGATCATCCGGCAGATGCTATTCCAATGATTATAGGTATACTTTCAAATTATATTAGCAATATAACTGAGGAAGAAATTAAAGAACTTTGTTTATTAGTTATATATCATGATTTGATGGGTGATATTATAGGAAGAGAACGTGAATTTGGGGAACTCAAGAAGCTGAATTTGAATGAAACAGAATCGAATATGTTAGCTGCATTATCTGAAGCTGATATAATGGCAATAGGAACTGGTTGGGAGATAAATATTGAAAGAGAATTAGAATATTTAATTACAAAATAGTGGTTGAATTTTTGAATTATAATTCCGTTTGACATTTTTTGTGCAATAAGAATGGTAAAAAAATTTGTGAGCTAATGAGATGTGATGACTTGTCAAACATAAGCTGATTTTGTTATGTTGGTGTTGAATAAATTGAAGTAGATAAAGTATAATGTGATAGTGTATTTATGGTACATTAAATTTATTCAAGGATGTTATGTCAAAACAGGGAGGAAAATATGATAGAATATGTCTCAGGTGATTTTTTTGATTATAATGCCGATATACGCATTAATACAGTGAATTGTGTTGGCGTTATGGGAGCGGGTGTTGCATTGGAATTTAAAAATAAATATCCGGATATGTTTAAAGCATATGTTAAAGTTTGCAATGAGAAAAAGATAGAACCTGGAAATCCGTATATATGGGAGGAACAGGATTTGTTTTCAAAATGTGTTATTATTAATCTTCCTACAAAAATTCATTGGAAAAATCCTTCAAAATATGAGTATGTAAAAAAAGATTTAGAATGGTTAAGACAATATTTGAAGTGCAAGGATAAGAATTGTGTTGTAACATTGCCCGCGTTGGGCTGTGGGCACGGTGGATTGAATTGGAGTATTATAAGAAATGAAATTGAATATTATCTGGGTGACATGCAAGCTAAAATACTTGTCTTTGAACCATCCTCTTCTAATATGAAGCTTAGTAATTTCAATTATGAAATCAGAAAACAAGATGATATCAAGATTATTCGAAAAGAAGATGAAAAGTATTTATATGTTGCAGACATAGATAATGAGCTTTATTGTAGAGGAAATATTGATTTATTAGAGCTAAAAAAGCTGTCTATTATATGTGGAAATTCGATATTAAATAGAGAAAAAAATGCCACTCTCAGTATACTAGAAGAGATGAAAACAGATAACTGTGCTATTGTTTTGGGAATTAATAATGTACAGCATTTAGAATTTGCAAAACTATTGTTAGAATGTGGAAATAAACTGATTCTTATAATATCTTATGGCATTACAAAATTTAAATATTACAAGGAATTAGAGCAATATCTAGACTGTTTGCTTGTATTATCATATGTAAAACCAGACCAAGAACCTAAACAGTATGAATATTATAATTCGTGTGAATATAGGTGTAAAATTTCTGATGCAATTCTTTATATAGGCGAAGACTACGGAGATATAAAAAAAAATATAAATTATTTAAAAAAATGTGACAATCTATATTATGTAAATTATTGGACCCAAAGTATTTCTGAATTTCAATCAATTAATGCAAAAAAAATAGGAATAAGTCCTCATACCAAGAAACCAATTATAACATCAATAGAGCAATGTATGAATAAGTAACTAAGACTTCCCATACCTAAAATGGGATTCGCACCTTGAAAATTCAATATTTCAGCTAACAAAATAGTGATTTATGTCGCTACAGCCTCGGGATGGAGCGCTTTACGCAGATATTCCGGTAGTCTTGCTTCAAAATCAGCGGTAAAAGTCGCCAGTTGTTCATCGCTGAGCTTTAAGATTTCCTGAAGGCTTGCCATTAAAGCATCCATCAGGATGCCAAGTGATCGGCTGAAAGTAATGTATGCCATTTCATCAACAAGGAAGAAGAACAATTCACCAAGAGTTCGTTGATCTTCATTTTGACGTTGTTCTGTTGCAAGCAACATATATCGGGTAAACACGATCGCTGCATGGGCTGTCAGTGCATCATAGGATAGACTATGGCATTCCCCAATCAGGTTCAGCATAGATTTGCAGACTTTGAAGAAAACCTCAATCTGCCAGCGTTTTCCATAAATGCGGATGATCTCTTCCTCAGAAAGAGTCGTATCTGTACAGATAAAAGCAAGCCAGTCTTTGCGATTCGCTTTATTTTTTACGCATACGATTTTTGCTGGAATTGGATTTTCCTCTCCTACCATGACATCAACAGAAAGCAGATATTTTGATCTGCCACGACGCTTTTTATTCCGACAGTAAATCTCTTTGATATTCAGCTGTTCACCACTGTATGAATATTTGATCCGGCTGCTTTTCTTGATCATGGCAATCACATCCATACCTTTTGAATGAATGGCTGTGATCTGTGCCGGATTGGAAAACCAGGAATCAAACAGGACATAGTCTGCATTCAGTCCTGCACGAAGGGCAGTATCCAGTAAAGATATCATTACCTCGGGTGCTTTTGTCTGAGCAAGCTTACGTCTTTTTCCTGCAAGAGTTCTGTGATCAAAGTCCTTTACCGGGCCGATGATATTTGTATCCTTTGCAGATGCCAACAGACAACTGTTTACAGGTATTAATGTATTTCCATCACTCCAGCTTAAAGTAAGCATCCGAAAGCCCTTTTTGAAATGCATATCCGTGTGGTCAAAAACTTTTGATCCCAGTTCTGTTTTCTTACAGCTGGTGCGGTTGAAAAGACTATCATCAATGATAAAGACATTTTTCCTTTCGTGATCTGTCAGGTCACGAATATCATGATTGACGATATCAGCTGCAAGAAGAGAAGTAAAACGAAGCCAGTTTGTTTTGGCAGAATTAAGGAAACGGTAGAAAGTGTTCTTTGAAAAATCTTCCTTAAAAGAGCCAGTCCGTTGCTGCATATACATACTTCTTCCGACAAAAATGTTGCTGAGTTTGTAACGAAGCAGAGAAACAGGCGAAATACCTTTTTCTTTCATTCCATTACATCTGGCAAGAAGCTTACCAACATGATATTTGGAAAAAAATCTCTGAACACAATCACTTAAGTCGTTCTCATTGAAATGATTTTGTGGTATACTGGACATGGCATAAATCTCCTTTGTAAAGATGGTTTCTAGTCAATTCCATTATACCAAACGGATTAGGTTTATGCCTTTTTTATTGGCTGAAATATTGAATTTTCAAGGTTCAACACACCGTACCGGTGTGGGAAGTTTTAGTACATTAGTAATTTTGCAAAATATGATTTTATAAGTGAAATAAGTGTTTAAGAATATCATAGCTAATTATGATTGAACAGTGTTATAAAAATAATAATATTGAGGTAAAAGGTATGTTGCTAAATGAAGAAAATTTACTGAGAAAAAGTATAATAATGGCCAATGAACTGGATGTCGCAGGAGAGTTTATTTATTCCGCAATTATAAAATTTGATAAAATGCAACATTTTGAACAAGTCGCAGATGATTTCTATTTTTTATATCATTTAGCTGTCGGGATAGAACGTGTACAAAAAATTTTATTGTTTATTGTGAACGATGTACAGGAAACAGAGTTAAAAGAATTTCTTGTCAAATTAAAAAGTCATAATCACAAGTCACTACATGATAAAATAATGAAAAAGGTAAATATATCATTATCTAAAGAACAAATGGAATTGTTGATGCTTCTTTCTAATTTTTATAAAGATGAAAGATATAGAAGATTTGATTTCCTAAGTTATGAATTTGATGATAAAAAAATACTATTAGATTTTATATGTGATAATTGTAATAATCTTAAGTTTGATTATTCACAAGGTAAAAAGATTTTATTAAATACAATTGGGATAAAGGAGCACCTTGGGAGAGTAATAGGAAGACTTTGTCATAAATATTATGAAGCAATTAAGCTTGAGTCAGAAAAAAGAAATATTTATGCTTATGAGTTAAGATATGGTTCGCCAGCGGAAAAGTTATTTTGTGAAAAAGGAAGAAATAATTCATATCAAAATAAAGTTGAAAAGGAGAAAAGGGCAATAAAAGAATTATTATTGTATATAAGAAATTCTAATGAAGATAATGAACTTATAAATTATATGAATGAAATAGACCCATTGCCGCTGGATAATTCTTTAATTCAGGATTATATTGCTGATTTATGTTGCGGAAATGTTTCCATAAATTTATTAGGAGAGATAGATTTTTTATATAAAGAGTTTGTTAACAATAGTTATGAAAGGGAGCAGAAACTGTCGTTAATTGGAGATAAAGGAGTGATATTCACATATGAGAGTTGCCTATAATGCCATAGTTATTTTTATTAAAGGCTTAAATGAAGTTACTTTGTAGATGGCAATGATACTATAGATAATTACTATTGTATATATTAAGTTGCCAAAAGTACATAAATAAAATTTAAAATAATAATTATACAATAATGGAAAGAAGTGTGTGATTTTTAGAAATATACTTTAACGAGGAAATAAACAATGAACGGTGGTTTTATTTTAATAATAAGTATTATAAGTGCTTGTATTGGTGGAACAATTGGAGTAATTTTATTTCATAAACCAATAAAAATTGAATTTAAAATTTTCTTTATTGATAGTTTTTTGTGTGCATTTGGAATGTTTTTTGTTATGCCTATGGTAATGGTACTTGAATTCTCAATTAATTGCTGGAATACGTTATGTTTTAAACCTACTAATTGGTGGTTAATATTACTGAGCAGTGCAATTGATGGTGGGTTACTAATAGCAATAGCACTTCCGTTATTGTCGGTATTATTTAGTAAATGGATAATGAAGTTAAATTTAGACTTATGTATTGGATATAGTATAAATGCTGTTAAAATTTATTACTCTGCAGTAATAGTTGCAAATTGTATATGGTTTTTAATATGGGCAGGTTTTGATGTTGCAGATAATAGCCTTAAAATGCAAAGTATTGTTAACAGAATTATAATATGGATGTTAAATGTAGTAGGTACTTGGGCGGGCATAGGATTCCATTGCGAAGGAAGAATAAGTGAGGAACTGAAAAATATTAAAAAAAGTAAAGAAAAGAAAAATGCAAAGGAGATATTGTTGTATAGTATTCCATTTGTTATTGCATTTATTGTGAATTGTCTTTTGTTATTAGTGCAGTTGTTAGATGTAAAATGGATTTTAAAAATATTTCAATTAATTTATTGTGTTGTTTTAAGCGGTATGTTTACAATGCTTGTTTTGGTTTGGATAATAAAGTGTATAGAATATCCGTCTGAGAAACGGAGTAACCGAAAATTAGCAAAAGCAATTAGTAAAATAAATGAAAAAAAAATAATAAATGAACGGTATCAAACAATACAATATGCATTAATAAACGAAAAATATAAGAAGTGTTTATTAATCTGTGAACGCGATGTAATATGGGTAGGACATGAGGAAGAGGTATGTAGTTACTTTGGAGAACGAAAAGAACCAGTAGAAACTTTTGATTATGAAGAATGTAAGAAGTACTTGATTGAACTTTTGGGAGAGAGAAGAGAATTTGTTAAAAAAGGTTATGTTTTATGCAAAGAAGATATGATAAAACAACTACTTAGACAGAATCAAGAATAAATAATCAAAATACTTAAAATATATTATTACATAATAGGATTAGGAATATAAATGTGTATTAAAAAAATTGCTAGCTGAAGTGATAGATCAAGAAACTTGACTGAAAGTAAGCTATTCGAAAAATGTAAATATTATGGTGTTTGATATTAGAGATGTTATGAAACACGATATATTAGCCATATATTATGTATATATGTTTATGTAAAACAAATGCAATATAACGTATAGGAAGGAAAATAATTATGTCCGAAACAAATGATAAAGCATTATATGTAGAATTTGAACAGGAAACAATGAAAAAAGTAGCTGAAAATATTAGCGAAAGGGCATTAAATGCAATTTTAGCTTTTATAAAAAGTAAATATGGGAAAGCGAGTGTGGCAACTGGTAGGGCATTTAGGGCATATCTTAGGAACTCTGAAATAAGGTATAATAAGGTAAAAACATTGGCAGATTTATCTGAACCTAGAACTTTGGAGGGAACAGATGGAATATATGTAGATGTATTTGTAGAATATAAAAATAAAAAAATTCCAATGACAATAGTTGATAATGTTATGAAAATCAGTAATAACATTGTAATTACAGGTAGTGGGGGAACAGGTAAATCCATGATAATGAGGCATTTATTTTTAAATACACATCATAGAGGTGAATATATACCTGTGTTAGTTGAATTAAGGAAGATTGGTGATATAAAGGAGGAAAATGCGCTATTCAATTTAATTCATTATTGTATAGAAAGCTTTGACGTAAAATTAAATCAGGAGCAGTTTGAATATAGTTTAAGATCTGGCAAATATTTATTTTTATTTGACGGATTAGATGAGGTAAAAGAAGAATACCGTGGAATGGCAATGCAGCTTATACAAAAAATCAGTAATAAATATCCAGATAATGGTTATATTGTTTCCTCAAGGGAAGAAGGTGTAAGTTTTCATGAATTAGAAACATACACGTTGTTGAAGGCATGTCCATTAGAGAAAAATCAGGCAATTGCGTTGGTTAAAAAAATTGGCAAAAATGAAGAAAAGATAATTGAATTTGCAAAACTATTGGAAGGTGAGTTATATGATAAACATATAGACTTTGCCTCTAATCCATTGTTGCTAACTATGATGTATATTACGTTTATAGATAATAATATGATTCCGGAACATTTAACAGATTTTTATGAAAGTGCCTATGATGCTTTATATAAAAGGCATGATGCTAACAAAGAGGGATTATTTAACCGCGAATATAAATGTAAGAAAATTGGAGAACGCGAATTCAAAGATTTATTTGCATATTTTTGTTTTCAATCATATTTTTCGCAACAGTATGAATTTAGTAAGGAGGAAATTTGTGTATACATCAAAAGGGGAATAGAAAGGCTAAATTTAAATTCCTCTTTAGATAAACCAGAGTTGTTTTTTGATGATATCAAAGATATAGTATGTTTAATAGTTGATGAGGGAAATAAATATAAATTCGCGCACCGTTCTTTTCAAACATATTTTGCAGCTTATTACACGGCAACACATGTTACGGATGAACAACAAAAAATTTTTCTAAAAAAGGAGATAGATAAAAGACATCTTTTTAGTGAAGATTTTTTTCACATATTATATAGATTAGAGGGAGAGCGTTTTAATATTAATGTATTGGAACCAGGGGTGCAGGATGTGATGGATAAACTTAAAGATGAAGGTTCGCCTCAATTTGTTTTATTAAAAATTGCTTACCAAAGTTTAACAATTCACGATAATATATTATATAAAGCTATTAATTCTGCAAAACATATGGATATTCCTTATGAAAGAAATATTATTATGCTTTTTAACGAGCTATACCTTGTGCAGCAGCGTCCTAGTAAGGCTTTGGGAGCAGAAATTATTTTATTGTTAAAAGAGCAACATGAAATTTTCAAAGAAAATATTGAAATTGAAGATTTACTGAAAATAAAACCTGAGAATAAGAAAAATAAAATATTAGAATTACTATATGAATATTGCGAAATCGATAATATGTTGAACCAGATAACGAGCTGGATGTGCAACCAGAAACGAAAAAAGGATAGTATAACAGAAAATAGTGATAAAGATGAAATGTTGTCATTGTTATAAGGATTTTCGAATTTTTTAAAAGTTAGATTCTGCTTTAATGGTTTGGGGTCAGCATGAAGTCTATGAAGAAAAGTCCGTAAATAGATGATAATTGCCTGGTAAGTATATAAGTCCGTGCTTGCCAGCCTGTTTTTATTTGTGTGCCGTGGGTGCGTTCTAAATAGTGTAAGTTTTTAACATGCCAGGATAGTGGGAAGTGTATAGTTGAACGTAAGCGCCTCATAGGTTTACGTTTAAACCCGAAAATTTATGCATTAAAAATAAAAAAGAACATATAATATGCTTGAAAATATTACTTATAGGTAATATAATCATGCTAATGAGGAGGAATCATGTGGAACTAGAGAAATTGGAAATAGAGGGGTTGAATGATGTTTATGCTCTTTCGGTTGTAAAAAAGGAATTTAAAAAAGCTGTTGACGAACCATGGCGAGATGAAAAGCCGTGGAAAAGGTACCAGAAAACACTTCTTCAAGATTTGGCGATTTTGGATGCACAAAAGGAAAAAGCAATTGTTTTTGAACAATTTGAGCTTCTATCGGGAACGGAAAATTTGTATAGTATACGTCATCCAAAGACACAAAAAAACGTGCGTGTTTTGTATACTTTTACAGAGCGTTTAGAAGTGGTATTGTTGGTTGCTTTTTTGGAAAAGAGTACATCGGACTATCAAAATGCTATGAGAACTGCTTCTAGCAGGTTGAAGTGGCTTAAAAGCTGATAATACGGAGGTAGTTAAATGGGAATTAATGAGAAAATTGCAAACGCAAAAAAAACACAATGGGTTGCAGATGGAATGTCAAAATCTGACATCAAGACAACTGTAGAATTAGCAAAAATTTCTGCAAAAATAGAAATGTGTAGACTGGATATGGGAATGACACAAAAGGAGTTTGCTGCTTATATGGGAGTATCACAGGGAATGGTATCTAAGTGGGAGAGCAGAGAATATAATTTTACAGTAAAAACACTTAATGAAATTTGTGAAAAATTGAAATTATATATGACTGTAGAAATATCCACAGATTATGAGAAAAAATATATAGACGTTAAGTGGGATAAAGATAATATGGATAAAATAAAATTTGGAACAAAAAATAATAGTTGGATTAAAAAATATGATTATGAGGGGGCAATAGCCTGATGGAATTAAACTGTATTGTAGATGGAATACGTCTGGTCGGTACTGCAATAAAAAAATTGAATATAGAAAATAATATTGCTGATATTGGGTATAATGGAAAAAATAATTTTGGTTTTAATATAAACGAACCGGAATTTAAAACAGGATCTGATTACGTGATGGCTAATATGCTCATAGATTTTGAAATCGAGATAAGTTATAGTGAGCAGTCATGTAAGATACAGATGACAATGGAGGGAGCATTTGTATCGAATGGGACAATTGATTTGGGTTCATTTAAGAACATGGTAATAATAAATGGTGCTGCGGCACTTATTGGGATTGCGCGTGGTAAAATTGAAGCTATTTCTGGAAATATATTTAATAATGGTAAAATCACAATTCCGTTTGTTAATGTGATTGATTATTATAAAAGTATGTCGAATGAATAGTATGTGTTGAGACTTACCTTATACTTTTTATTGTATAATATTTTTGTCATACAGGCTCACTTTCCATTGTAATGTTTTCGCAAGTCCATTATACATCAGAAAGTCCTGTACGATATCTTTTTTATGAAAAAGTTGTAAAGTGGTGTATTGGTATTATGAGGCTAAATTAATGATATGTCACGGCGTGGGGATATTTTGCGCTTACTGCCGTAATTCGTGAAGGAGCTGTTGGCAGACATACAGGTGCTTGTACGGATTGTAAAACACACAGTTGTTGAAGTGGAGAATCTGAGCATAGAGCAGATAATGGTCTGCATTGACCATGACAGTATCTGTATTGGTATGGTTCCCGTGGAGCCGGGTCTGACCAATATGGGCAGGGTAGATAGTGTACAGACAGAGGACGCAGTACCTAATGAGGGTTATGTGACATACGATATCCGCTTTATGCTTACAGTTGTGGAACTTGAATTAGAAATAATTATCAATGTTGAGGCACAGCGGAGCATGGCATATAGCACCCTTGGATATCATTTGGAGAACCGCATGGTATTCTATCTGTCAAGGCTTATATCCTCACAAAAGGGTATAAACTTTGTAAATAGTGAGTACGATAAGATTAAGAAGGTCTATAGTATATGGATATGTATGGATGCGGATGATGATGGAGATTCAATCAGCCGGATTTCTCTTAAGCAGGACACATTATTTGGAATGCCTTACGGCTTTAAGGAACTTGATAAGATGTGCGGTATGGTCATACGCATAAGGAACAGCCGTAATGTCACCGAGTCGAGGAACAGGCTTATTGCGATGCTTGAGGACGTATTATCGCGTGAAGACTCCGATGTGAAGAAGCGGAAGCTTGAAGAGAAGTATGCTATGAAGATGACGCTGGAGCTGGAAGGGAGGATAAACAGAATGTGTAATCTGAGTGACGTGGTTGTAGAACGCGGAATTGAATTAGGAATACAACATGGAATGCAGAGGGGGATTAAAGGTCTTGTTGATATATTGAGTGATATGGGGACTCCTAAAGAGGTTATTGTACAGAAAATTATGGAGAAGTTCTCAATGACTGAAGAGAAGGCCAGGGAGTTTGTGGAGTAGGTAGAGGTTGTTGTTAGATGTCACTCAGAATCCATTGGTTGCACTCTATTTTGCATGTGAATCCCAGCATTCGTAACATGGCGAAATAATAATTTTTTCACAGAGTTTGGTTTCTATAAAATATTTTCAAAGTGATACTGTTGCAATGCTAGCATCCCTTCCTTTGTTTATTAAAGATGAGCAAATGCAATTTTACCATTCAAGTTTTGTCAAGTCTTCAAATGTGAATGATTTTAATGATAAAGTTGAACGCCTTGTTCACGAGGTGAGAATGGAACGTTCTGGTTTTAAATCGGAAATAAGAGCAGAGGAAATAAGAGCAGAGGATATAAGAGATGTTGTTGTTTGCATTCCTGCAAGGAAGAATAGAAGAATTGATAATCAAGAAGGTGCATTTATTGTTTGTGGACTGCTTGAGGAAATATATGGTGGTAAAAAATATAATACATTATCAAATTTGCGATTAAAGTTAGATAATAAAAAAATTACAATTTGCATTATTGATAAAAAAGCTGAGTTACTAAATGAGTTGGAAAGTTTGGGGATAAATAAAGCAAAGATTTATCCGGAAATAGATGATGTTGCTGACTATATAAAAACACATGTTAATATACTGACATAATTATTAAAGAAATTTGATAAGAAGAATGGGGGAGAAGGTACGGATGAACAAGCAACAATTTGATATGGATATACAAGCAGCAGACAATAATTCTTTGAGAATTGGTGCTGCAAACAGAATTGTTCAGCTCTTGCAGAAACTTCGCTACAGTAATAATGAGAATAGTGCGAAAAGATGGATATGGGAGTTATGCCAGAATGCCAAAGATGTCTGTAATTCTACAGGAAAAGTAAAAATAAGCATTAATTATGATGAAATGCAGAGAAAAGTGTTTTTTCGACACAATGGTAAGGCTTTTTCAATGGATAATATATTATCGCTTATCAATCAGGCTTCTTCTAAGGATCGTAATGATGGTAGTGAGAGAAAAAGCGGAAAGTTTGGAACGGGATTTATTACTACACATCTGTTATCAGAAGTAGTTAATATTTCCGGACTTCTAGAAATTGGTGGCGAATATTCTAAGTTTACTATTTCTTTAGACCGCACAGGAAAGGAAAAAAATGAAATTATAGCAGCTATGGAGAAGGCTGTTGGTGATTTGAGAAGTTGTACACCTGTTGATTTCTTAGATTTTGATGAAGACGAATATAATACTGTATTCGAGTATGAGCTAGACGAGTACGGGATGAAGACGGCACGAGATGGGTTGGAGAGTTTGAGAGTATCAGCAGCATATGTTCTTGCTATGCTTCCTGATATTGAGGAAATTACTGTTGAAAATACTGGAGAGAAGTTTCGGTATAAGAGAGAAGTGAAATGTGGATTAGAAAATGCAACTGTATCTGAAATTGAAGTGGAGCAGCAAGGTCATTGTTGTAATAAATATGTATTAGGAATGACAGAGGACAATGTTTCTATTTATATAGCATTGGAGCATATGGATGATAATATGAAGATTCTTCCATTTTCTGAGAATCAATCCAAATTGTTTTGTGATTTCCCTTTGATTGGAACGGAGGATTTCTCATTTCCTGTATTAATTAGTTCTCCAGATTTTAATCCCACAGAACCAAGAGATGGGGTGTTTTTGACATGTAAAAATATGGCGAGAATTGATGAAGAAATAGAAACTAATCGTAATATTGTAGAGAAGGCATGTGGTTTGTATAAGCAACTGTTGAAATATGCAACAGAGAAAAAATGGGACGGAATTTATAATATCACCAAAGTGACTTCTTACAGTAAGAAAGAATGGTATGACGAAGAATGGTTGGAAGAAATAATTACAAAGTGTAAAGATGTAATACTGCATATCCCGATTGTTCACACAGCATGTGGAGATATGAAAGCATTGTTAGATGATTGGGATGATCAACAGTTGTTTATTATTTCCGATAGAAATACAGAAACACGTGAAAAAATATGGGAACTATTAAGTCATATAATTCCGGGTATGATCCCTCGGAAAGAAGATTTGCATGAATGGTATCATTCCTTATGGTCAGGATGCAACAGTTATACATTTGAAACATTATCGGAACAAGTGAGTAATTTCGAAAATGTAGATACATTAGTGACCAAATTGGATCATATTGATTGGAGGGATTGGTTAGATGAATACTATGTTCTTATTGATGAAAATGAAAAATGGCAGACATATGTAAAAAATAATCAGTTAAGTATTCTTCCAAATCAAAGAGGAGACTTCTGTAGTGTAGCTAGTCTATGTTTTGACGTTGATATCCTGGAAGAATACAAAGATATTCTAATGGATTTAGGAAAAGACATAAAAGCAAAGTTATTACATTTGGATTTTGAGCGTAGTGAATGGTTTCATTGTGCAGAGATCAATAATGGTCAAATGTTAAAACTGATTGAAAAACAGTTAGAACAGGCGGAAAAAGAAGAAAAAGAACGTGTTTATCAAAAAATAGCTTTTATGTATAACGATTCTTTCGACGGTTTGGATTCACAGAAAAAGATATGCAATTATGCGAGTAGTGTATTGGAATTAGAGTTGGAGATGCATGAGGTTAAAGCAATTTCTGAAAAACTGTTGCATGAAGCTTTAAAATACACGATAACTATGGTTGCAGATAGAATAAGCGAATACAGTACTGTGGTTGGACTGGCTGAACATTTGAATACTTCTAAGGAAGAAGCTGCTATGTATTTGACAAATTTTATAGAATTTGTAGTTAAGCAGGGATGGGATAATCTTATTAATAAGGTCACAAAACCAATACTTCCAAATCAGAATGGTAATTTTACAATTAAGGAAAAAATCTTTCTTGATAATGAAATGGATGAAACATTAAAGGAGATAGCCTGTATTGCTGGATATGATATTAGAGAAGAATTGTTGATGAAAGAGATATATTTGGAACTTCCAGAGAATCGTCAGAAAACAAATAAGGATATAGCCGGCTATATTACCGAATTTGTGCAAGATAATAGAAATACAAAGGAACCGGAAATACGTAATGCTTTCCATAAACTTTTGCTTTGGATAAAGGATCATCAAAGTGAGGCGGAAAATATTTTACCAATTCTTTATGCAAATAAACACTATTTGTATGATGACGACGACATTGCCAATAATATTAGGCAAGCAGAGACATTTACAAATATAATGAGTAAGTATGATATTGATTCTCCTGAACAGTTGGAAGCAATCATCAGGCAAGGCACTAAGGGTGCTGTGGTCAATACGGCTTTGTCAAAGGAAGCTGTCACGGAGGAAGTTCTATTGCAATATGGAATTGATTCGAAAGAAGCATTAGATATGGCATTTTCTGATTCAGAATTTGCGAGCCTTTTTATTAGGGAATCTAGACATGAAATAAGCACATTTGAGTATGTAAAGAAAATTCTAGATAGAGCTCAGAAAAATGTTCTTTCATACCTGAATGAGCAGGAGGAATATGACCTTTCGGATATACAGAAGATTGCGGACACAATATTTGTTGTAAAAAAGAATGGAAAGCAGATATATGTGTTGGCAAGACCATCCGATGGTTGGGAAGTCAGAATTTATTACCGAACAGAAATGGATATTTTAGACTATTCTATGGACTGGGAACTTTGGGTGGAAGATGGAAAAAAGGAACCACAAAAGATTACTTTCGGTAAAATCATTAAATTAACTGGTCTTAACAGAATACCATTAAAAGGAATGTGAAAAATATGGGTGTTAATGAGGATAGAGTGTCATACATAGTTGAGAATAATGTGCTGGATAATGTGATATGCAGAGCTTTGGAGTTTCGCCCGACAGAACTTGCAAAATATATTTGTGGTCTAACCAATAATACTGGAGGATACATATTTCTTGGAGTTGAAAAACAAAATGGACGCATGAAGAAGGTGGGGTGTCAAAAAACTTTTAATGTGGATGGTGTAATAGAAATGGTAAAAGCTGAGCTAGATAATGAAATATCTATGAATTATGGCTTTGTATCGGTAGGTGGTGTTGATATATTTGCTATTGAAGTTGAGGAAAGTGACAAAAAGACTTGGCTGGAAGGAAAGTACTTTGTATATGAAAACAATGATGTTGAGGAAAAGGTTGTCAATCAGAATGATGAGCCTATAACATTATTTATCTCCTATACGGAGTGTGATGCACCAATTGTGGATATCATTGAAAATAAAATAAAGGAAAGACTGAAAGATAGGATTAAGATATCCAGATATACAGAGTTGCAGTACAAAGACAGTTTTATGGCATTTATGAACACGATACAGGATCATGACTTTGTATTGACTGTTGTTAGTGATACATATTTGAGACGTCAGGCATGTATGTATGAAGTTGGAGAGATTATTAAGGACCATCATTATAAAGACAGGCTATTATTTGTTGTGCTGAGTGAAAAAGAACGAAAATATTATGGTGAGGATGCACCAGAAAAGATAGGACCAGCTATTTATAAAGGAGCAGAAGAACGATTGGAATATGTAGATTATTGGAAGAGACGCTACGATAATTTAGAAAAGAGAATGAGAGAAATCAATGATCTTGAGGCGGTTAGTAAGGCTTCCGTGGATTTAAAAATAATAGGGCAGATATTCCGTAAAGATATGAGTGAGTTTCTGGACTTTCTGTCTGATGAAAATGGTAAGAGTTTCGAAAAGTTATATGTAAACAATTTTGATGAAGTTATAGCGTGGCTGAAATAATAATACGGGGGGGATTCCAATATGGATGATAAGTTTAGAATGAAGCGAGAATTTGAATTAAAAGAAGGATTATACTTTGTTCATGGGTATTATCTAAGTGGATGGAGAGAGAATGATATAGAGGAGTTATATCGTGACCAGATGATATTGATGCAAGACAGCATGGATGACATATATGGTATTGATGCTTATGATATAAATCTGAGAGAAATGCGTATGGAAAATCAAATTATGATTCCGGAAGGAGAGTTTGTGTATTACGATGGTAGAGAATTTCAAACAGCAGAGGATAATCCCACGTCCGTTGTGCATACGGAACTTAATAAGCAGCTAATCAGAACGATTGGATTTCAAAATTACGGAAATCAGCCCAAGGAAGTAAATGAAGATATATCAGACGTATGCTCATATCATATAAATGTTGGACATGGAAACTGTAGCATTATCGTTTTTTGCGAAAATGGTTCATACAATATGTGGATGGTAGACTGCTCGGTATTTGATTTTACCAATAAGCATAATTACAGTTCTAATTTGGAAGATTGTTTACAGTCTATTTTCAATAAGTTTGGAATAGCCAGAATATCAAAATTAATGATTACACACCTGCACTATGACCATATTAACGGAATCGAATATTTAATTAAAAGAGGATGGATTGATGCCAATACAGAAGTATGGATGAATATACAATATCCTTGGAAACAGCCTACATATAATTGTATTTTATTACAATTAAGTGCATTAGGAGTTAAATTTATAGATCCGATTATTGGTAATTCTACAAAAAATATCCATATTTTGTATCCGGATGTCAGCTTCAACAAAAAAAACAAGGCACCAAATAACAATATCAATAATGCATCTGTTTTATATCAGATATGTTTTGGGGAAAATAGTATGCTATTTACAGGAGATATTGAGACGGAAGGTTGGGAGAATGTATCAACTTGTATGCCCAATTTATGTAAAACAACGTATTACTGTATATCACATCATGGTAGTATTACAGGACATATTCGAAGTAATTGTATGCCAGCAAATCGTTATATTACAACACTTGCAGACTGTGCCGAATTAACAAGTTTACAGGTATTAATGGGTAGAGACGGAGCGTATAAGGGGGTGTACAGCAGAAAAGTTCTTGGAGATTTTAAAAATATAGAAGAAACAGAGAAAGCACAGAAATACTTTTGTCTGGACTGGAAAACAGGTAAAGTGCGTAGTGTTTAGTTTAGATAATATGAAGTGTCCCCACATTTGTAACAACGTGGATTTATCTGTATACTAGAGTTTGGTATGAACAATGGTAACATGGATTACCGAATACGGAAAGAAAAATGGAAATGGTAGAAAATGTACGAAAATGTAGAACTTACAAAGTAAAAAAATCTTACGGAACTGATTGATCGGCTCCACAGGAACAATATGTAGGAAGCCGCCAACAATATCTTTGAAATGGCTGCGTATGTCGATGTCATGGGAAAAAGATGGATTCGGTCTTAGAAGAACTGGGGACGGTAAAAGAGCAACTCCATAAGATGGAAGAGCGTGAGGCAGAGAAAGGGCTGAAGCAGACACTCAAAAGGGCAGTAAACAAGCTGGAAGAGGACTGTCAGGCTATGAAAGAAAAGCTGTTAGAAGTCAAGGCAGAGATCAAGGCAAAGGCAGTGGAGATTGTAACGGCGGCAAAGCAGAAAGGAAAAGCTGCTTTGAACAGGGTGTCGGAGTTTCTTGGGGTTAAGAAGAAACTGCAAAATATCCGTCAGAACGTGCAGGAGTCTATAGAAGATGTGGATAAGAGTATCGGGAAGATAGATGCTTTTGGCAAGGGCATGAGGGAAGCTGGACAGAAGATTGCCAACACGTTCCGTACCTTTGCGGATAAACCAGAAAAAGAATACGGGGAAAAGAAGTTCTCAAAAACTGAGTTGTTAAAGAAGACTTTTCAGGCATAGAGAAAGCTGCTGCAGTTTACGGTGCCCGGCGGTCTCCATTCTGTTTTAGAACGGCCGTTTTCCGAAGCCAACGGCCGCCCATTTTTAGTTAAAAGCTCACCACTTATCGTGTGTTGATCTTGATAGTGTAGTGGGGAGTATCCCAAAGTTTGTGTAAACCTCCAAACTGATGTAAGATAGAATTACTCAGTTTGGAGGTTATTTTTATGGCAAGAAGAAAAGACAGCCCACAAAA
>OGGA01000389.1_pt1 | contig 31672 bp, 29 predicted proteins | sample 1571041 | NCBI WGS metagenome assembly OGGA01 (sample SAMEA2582057, study PRJEB24529) | metagenome | biome: Human gut stool | place: China | collected 2011 | reverse complement strand
TTCATCTCCTTCAGTTAATTATGTTTTTCTTCCAGATGATATATTCTCTGATTGTCAGAAAGAGATTCCCTCATGCAGCCAGCTATACTTTTTAGAATAACTTGAATCTTTTCACGCGTTCATTCATCTTATCTGCACCCTCTGCGAGGTTAATACTGATTGCTGTATTCTCTTCTGAGGATGCTGCAGTACCCTGTACTACACCTGAAAGCTGTTCAATACCCTGTCCAATCTGTTCTAATGACTCTGCCTGTGTATTAGCCTTCTCCATAGTATTCTGTGCCATTTCTGCGAATGAATCCATATCTGCAATAATCTGGTTAAAGGCATCTGCTGTTGTTCTTGTAATTTCATTACCCTTCTGGATTTCAACTAAAGTCTTATCGATTAATTCTCTTGTATTTACCGCTGACTTAGCACTATCTGATGCAAGCTTTCCTATCTGGTCTGCAACTACTGCAAAGCCTTTTCCTGCCTCACCTGCCCTTGCAGCCTCAATAGATGCATTAAGAGCTAACAGATTAGTCTGCGAAGCAATATCTTCAATATCAGTAATAATATTACCTATTTCCTTAGATATTTCTGTAATGTGCTCCATTTCTGTCAGAAGAATATTCATTTTTTCTTTTTCATTATTTGCTTTGTTTGCAGAAGCCTTTACACGTTCAGATGCATTCTTTGTTTCACTTGCTGTATCCTCTGCAAGATCAACAACTGTATCTATTGTGGCATTAAGTTCCTGAATAACTCCTGCCTGCTCTGTTGCACCATCTGCTAACGACTTTGATGCACTTTCTACTTCCTTGGCATTATGTGTAACCTGTTCTGCAATATTGCTTATTTCTGACAATGTACTGTTAAAACGCTTTAAAATGTAAACAAGTGAATCCTTTAATTCTGAAAAATCACCCAGAAATGGTGTAATATCATCACCATTTCTTGTTAAATCACCCTGTGCTATGAATTTAACCTCCTGTGAAATCTCGCTTACATAATCTGAAAGTATATTCATAGCTTCCTTAAGCTTTGTAATTGTTTCACCAAACTCATCATCAGATTCATATGTAAGCATATCCACGTTAGACAGCTCACCCTTTCTAAGGCTGGCAACTGCCTCATCAATCTGACGTACTGGTTCTGTAATTGAGTCTGATATTATCTTTCCTATAATTGTTGCAATCACTGCAATCGCTAATCCTGTTATAATAATGACAATAAAAATAATTATTGTACATATATTAGCAATTACTTTTGCCTTATCTAATTCCGCCTGAAAATCATCGCGTACTGAATTTAACTTTTCTACAAATTCCTTATTACTTTCATACACGCTTCCAGTCATAAGATTGGCAGCATCAGCCTGTTTGCCTTCTTTACTAAGCTTATATATTTTATCTGAGGCTGACCTGTAATCCTCCCATGCAGAGCTTGCCTTTTCATAATCAGCTTTACCTGCCTGTGCTTTCTTATTTGAATTAATTATTTTCTCTAACTTAGAAGATATATCCTTTATCTGATTCTCCATATCATTAGTTTCTTTTTCACAGGCTGCCATAACTGCTGTATCGGTTTCTACAAGATGCTGATACTGTTTGATTCTATATTTAGCAGTTATTGTTTGTAATTCCTGCAGACACTCAAGTGAAGGAGACCACACTTCCGTAATACTATGTATATTCGAACGAATCACTAATGTTGATATAAGCGCAACCATTACAAAAAAAGCTGTCATAACAAGCACTGCCATCCGATATACCTTTAATTTTGCTGCAACTCTTAAATTAGCTATCCAATTTCTTAACTTTTCCATATAGTTTCCCTTTCTTTTGTTTTTAAATTATATTGTAATAATAAACTTTTTCCGAATCACATTATAAAAAGGCCAGACAAATTCCGATATTCTCCAGCCCTTACAATCCTTCTTCAAAAAGCTTTTGTTAAAGATATCACAAAATTGTTTATATTGCAACAAACCAAAAAAATCGTTTATTTTCCAAAAGAATACTTTACATATATAATACAGCTTTTAAGACTCTAGCTATGGTAGTCTTGCACTATAGCTTTTCTCTTTTTTATTCATATCTGCTAACATGCTTAAGAGCCGGCTTTCACACCAGCCTCTTAACAACTGCCACAAATGCATCAACTATGAATATAGCAAGAGCAATCGCTCCTGCTGCCCCGATTGTAAGCACAAGACTTGATAGTGCCTCCTGTGTATCTGCTGTAAATAGGTAATAAACCGTCTTATACATGCCCGCTCCAGGCACAATCGTAAGTATAGACGGAATAAGCGTTGTTGTTACCGGTGTCTTCATAAGTCTTGCCAGAATATGCGATATAATTGCCAGCACCAGTCCTGACACAAAGGTAGCCATAAGCATAGATGTATACCTTTCCGTATAAAGATATACAGCCCATCCTGCCATCCCTAATATTCCATTAACAACCAGACATCTTTTCGGTGCTTCAATAAGAACTGAAAAGCCTATTATTGCACCAAAAGCAAATATACTTTGTAATAGCATAATTCTCCATTCTTTAAATCACATTGACAGGCTACAATAATAATAATCCCACGTATACTCCAAGGGCAATCATCGCCGCCTCTGTAAACGCCTGCAGTATATTTGCATTACCTGAAGCGTAATCCCCATGAAGCGTATCTCTTATGGCATTGGTTATGGCTGCACCAGGTACAAGCACCATAATCGAGCCTATGATTATCCTGTCGATATGCGAACCTATTCCAACGTGCACCATAACGAAAGCTATAACCGATATGACTATTGATGCCACAAGATCATTTATAAGTGGGTTAAGTGCGATTTTCTTTCCGATATGAAGCCACGCTGCAAGAAATATTCCAACTATTGCCGTTGCTGCCATATCCTTAAAATCACCACCATACATCCCTGCAAAGAAAGCTACAACAAAGACTGTGCATATATCCTTAAGCCACCATGGATACTGGGATTTCTTAAGATGCTTGAGCTGTGAAAAAGCCTCCTCTAAGGATATAATCCTCATATAGAACTTTCTTGATATATCATTTACCTGGGCTATTACATTAAGATTGGTCGCGCCCTTATTCACGCGCCTTATAACTGTAAGAGCATCTATGGATGGATCATCGAGTGATATCATAATACCTGTTGACACTACAAATGCTTCACTTGTTTTAAGACCTGAGGTTTTGAGTATATAATTTATCGTTTCCTCTACACGGTATATCTCAGCTCCGCTTTCTAACATAATAGTGCCTGCAAGTGCCGCCGTATCAATAAGCAGCTTATAATCCGGCTGCCCTGTTTTCTTCGCATCCGACCCGGTAATTTCTTTTTTCTTGTCACCAGCCTTAACTGCCTGTATCATCTAACCCCCTCCTTCCTTATATCTTACTGATAGCTTCCTTATAGATTTCTTGATAGTTTCCTTATAAATTCCTTGATAAATTCATTATAAATTTCTTATATATTCCTTAATATCCTCTTAATGTTTACGTCATGATTTTATATACTCTGCCTTTATCTGAAGGTATACTTCTTTAATTCGCAGTTCTTTATTCCAAATGCTGAGAATTCCTCATTTGTCATATTGTTGAAATACGATTCTACTATTCTTGATATGCCATTATGTGCTACAAGCAGATAAATCTTATCTTCACTGTCATTCTTAATATCATCAATAAGATTATATATTCTCTGGCACAGATGAAGCATAGTCTCTCCACCATCAAAATCATATACAAAGTTCATCTTTGCCTTTGCGAATTCTTCTCCATCTCTTGCTGTTGATTCATACCGTCCAAAGTTCTGTTCTTTAAGTCTTATTTCCTCCCTGCAGGCTATTCCTGTCACCTCTGATATATGCTTTGCAGTATCTGCTGCTCTTACTAATGGTGAATACAGGATTTCATCTATATGGATATGCTCCTCTTTTATTCTTTTTCCAAGCTCTATCGCCTGGGCATGTCCCTGACTTGTAAGTGCAATGTCTGTTGCACCACATATTTTGTTTTCAACATTCCATATCGTCTGCCCATGTCTTGTAAAATAAAAATAACTACTCATGCCTTATCACCTCAACTCTGCATAATCTCTCCAGCATATCATCTGTCATATTATATACTGCATCAATAACATAATTTCTGTAAGTGGCATTGCCGTCCATATCATTAAGCCTTTTATATGCTGTTTCTCCACTTATTCCCATAACACAGACTGCCGCTGCCACAGCTTTGGCTATGCTGTCCTGTATTGCTGTATCATGCTCTTTACTTATGCACAGCTCTGCTTTATCTGCATCTGCTTTATCCACATGTACAGAGCCTGTATACACATTTTCCATACTGATAGCTGCAATATAGGCTGTTATCAGTGCTGAAAGCTGACAACCGGAACCTGTCACCCTGCTCATCATAGGATGTCCGTTTCTTATACAATATACTACATTCCCATCAGTTACTATATCTATAACACCAGTTATACACAACACAGCCGCTGTTTTTTTTGCAAATGTTTTTGCAAAGGCTGCCACATCATATATATTGTCCTCTGTAATCCGGTCAATATCATTAGCCTCCACACCTTTAGAGTGGTTAATGTCAGCCATTCCTCCTGCAAGTGCTTTTATTTCTGATATGTTTCCTCTTATGACAGTCGGACTTATCTCTTTTATTATTCTTAAGGCTGCACTGTTTCTGAAATCCGAGGCTCCTGCACCTACCGGATCAAGCACAACCGGATGATGAAGAGCTGCTGCACTTCTGCCAGCAACCAGCATCGCCTCAAGCTTATTCTCATTTAACATGCCTATATTAAGATTTAATCCATCACATATAGCTGTTATCTGTCTAACCTCAAGTGCATCCTCTGCCATGATAGCTGCACCACCACATGCCAGAAGTATATTTGCACAATCATTCATGCTTACATAGTTAGTTATACTATGAATAAGCGGCTTCCTTTTATGCACTATTCCAATAATATTATCAAACATATTATTCTTTACTCCAACACCAATTGTTATTCTATATTCTGCTGCATTTTTGCAAGCAGTCCCGAGCTTTTAAGGCTTAGAACTATCATTCCCGATATCAGCGCACCTACTGCTGTTGATACAAAAAACGGAAATACATACACATAAAACGCCAGATTTGCTGCATTCTTTCCCATAAGGAATATAGCAACAGGGTACGCACTAAGTCCACCTAATATAGAGGTTCCAGCCACTTCTCCTATCATTGTCGCTATAATGTTATGAAATCTTTTATACACTACGCCACATACTAATGCACCAAACATGCTTCCCGGAAATGCCATAAGACTTCCTATTCCCAGCATATTTCTTATAAGTGATGCCACAAATGCTGCCATGACACCATAACCCGGTCCTAAAAGAACTGCACAGAATACATTAACCATATGCTGTACAGGTGCACATTTGCTTCCAAACACTGGAAACGAAAACAGACTTCCTACAACAGCAGCAGCACATAATATACCTGCTATTGATAATTTTTTGATACTAGTTGATTTCACGATATAAACCTCCTTTTTTCCTGACCAGAAGCCTTATATATAATGCCTCTTCCATACAGGAATTCCATAAATCATTTCTTAAATCATTTTTTGTAGTATACCATATTCTTCAAATGTGTGATATATTAATCTATAAATACCAGGATTGCTACATAATTTGCGCAATCCCCTGACAACATACGCAGAAATGGAGATTAGTGTGAAAAATAAGATTTTTCACACGCAAGATTTGTGCTTCGCACAAACTTGAGATGCGCTGAAAAGCAGCGCAAGAATGGAGGATTAACTATGTACGAATTCACTAATGACTGCCTTATAGGCATTAAAGAAATTGATGATGAACATGCAAAGTTATTTAAAATGATTAACGATGCAATATCTATGGGCAACGAGCTTGATGACATAGCTCCTGTCGCTAATAACCTTATATCAGGTCTTAAAGACTATGCTGCCACTCATTTTGCACATGAGGAGGCTTATATGGAAAGCATCAATGACCCTGAACTAGGCCTTCAGAAAAAAGAACACGCTGCATTTACGAAAAAGGTAAATGAGTTCTGTCTTGATACATCATCAAGAGAAGCAGCTAAAGCCTCATTTAACGAATGTATTTCATTTCTTGTACGCTGGTTATACCATCATATACTCAGTAACGATATGATGATTGGTAAAATGTGCGCTCCTGTCAATAAGGAAAATGAAAGTTCTTCTGAAACTGATGGAAAAAGTCTTTTTATATTTACTGATAAATATAAAACAGGTATTGAGTTTGTTGATGAAGAACATAAGCGTCTGTTTGAAATAATAAATGAAACCTATGAGCTTATTCATGACCACTTTATTCATGATAAATATGACCAGATAATATCTTTACTTGAGCAGCTTAAGGACTATACTGAATTCCACTTCCATGATGAAGAAGAATATATGAAGAGCATCAATTATCAGGGACTTGAGGCTCAGCAGCAGGCTCATGCAGCTTTCATTGATAAGCTTGTTAATATTGATATACATGAGCTTGAAGCTATGGACGACAACCAGCAGCAATATCTGCTTGACCTTGTCAACTTCCTTGTAACCTGGTTATCTAGCCACATACTTGGCGCTGATAAAAAAATACCTGTATAACCAGCAGACAACTAACCACACTTACATATAAAAATAGATTGTAAATATATCTCTTTATATTTACAATCTATTTTTTTATTGTTTATAATATGATGTGAGTGTCAAAAGGTCTAAACACACATGAGCCCGCACATCTGATATAAGACGAATGACAATATTACCTGCCAGCATTGTGCTTCTCAAAGAACTTCTTAGTTTCTGCCACTACAACTCCACTAAGTGCAAACAGTGCAATCATGTTAGGGAGTGCCATAAGTCCATTGAATATATCCGCTATTGTCCATACAGCACTTACTGTCATATATGGTCCTATAAATACTGCTAATATGTATATCCAGCGGAATATCTTTACATGCTTCATATTTCCGTTACTTAAATATTCAAGACATCTTTCACTGTAGTAATCCCATCCAAGAATAGTAGTAAATGCAAAGAATACAAGACAAAGCATAAGCACAAAGGATGAAACCTGTGCAGGAAATGGCAGTCCATTCTGGAATGCATATGTAGTAACCTGGACACCCTGAAGTCCCTCTACCTGCCATGCTCCTGTTATAACTATTGAAAGTCCTGTAAGTGTACATATAACTATTGTATCTATGAATGTACCTGTCATGCTTACAAGTCCCTGACGTACTGGCTCTTTTGTCTGTGCTGCTGCCGCTGCTATAGGTGCACTACCAAGTCCTGCTTCGTTAGAAAAGATACCTCTTGCAACACCCTTCTGCATAGCTACAAGCATGCTTCCTACAACACCACCTGTTATAGCTCTTGGTGAAAATGCTGCTTCCACTATAATCTTAAATGCTGTTGGAACCTTTGTTATGTTAGTTATAACAAGAACTCCAACAAACAACACATATAATACAGCCATAAATGGTACAATAACCTGACTTACACTTGCTATTCTCTTAACTCCACCTATAAGAACAAGAGCTACACATACTGCAAGCACAAGAGAAGCTATAACAACTGACCATGAATATTCTCCTAAAAATGGGATATTCACGCAATGCGAATTATCTGCATCAAAGAAGCCATTAACAGCACTTGATATACCATTTACCTGACTGAACGTTCCTATACCAAAAAGACCTACACATACACCAAAAAATGCAAATATTTTAGCAAGCCATTTCCACTTCTTTCCCATGCCCTGCTCTATATAGTAAAATGGTCCACCCAGACTATGTCCATCTTCTGAAACAACACGGTACTTAACAGCTAAAAGTCCTTCTGAATATTTAGTTGCCATTCCAAAAAATGCTGCCACTATCATCCAGAATAACGCTCCTGGACCTCCTGCACATACAGCAGTTGCCACACCAACTATATTACCTGTACCTATCGTGGCACTTAAAGCTGTACACAGGGCTGCAAAGCTTGATATTTCACCTTCGCCCTCTTCTTCATTCTTTATCATCCACTTTAATGCAAGAGGAAGCTTTCTTATCTGAAGCACACCAAGACGTACTGTAAGCAGTATACCACCTGCTATGATAAGAACCATAAGAGGTACACCCCAGACAAAATTATCAATTGTTGTAAGAACCTGATTAACTAAATTCCACATATGTCCTAACTACCTTTCTTTATTTTCATAAATATAAATGACAAATATCCGGTTATATGACTTTCTATGGAAAACTGACAAGCTTTTCAGCCTGAATGGAATACATGACCTTAAGATTATATTGACTTATATATAAATATATATACTTATATATACTTGTATAATATATAGAACATATGGCCTTCTCTGTCCTTTTGCCTGAGAGATTCATATACGCATGTATATGTTGCACCTTCGGCTTCTGTATTATATCAGAATCTCCAGAGAGTCGATCCATTTACAGTTGCACCAGTCCTTTACACTGGCACCTGAGAGTGTTACTCCTTCGGTAGACATCAGTCACTTTCCTGCAAACTTCATATCGAAATTGTCATAGACTAATATATATCTATTTCAGACATTTTTCAACATTTTTTTATAATAATTTTAGACAATAAGTTTTAGACAATAAATTTATTCCAATGAATTTATTCAAAGTAACGTCTTATTCCATCTATAAGGCCATCTCTTAAAGTCTCAAGCCTGCTGTCGTTATGATCTGAACATTGATTTCCAAGTTCTATATCAACTGATGGTATTGTGCTGTACGAGGTCTGTGTAAGATCTATCTTCATACTTCCCTGCCCATTTATCTTAGCACCGTTGTTACTAAGTCCTGCTATAAGTGCTTCACCTAATGCATTATGTTCCTGCCAGTGTGAGGCAACTGGTTCCATGTCCTTTATGCCATCAGGAACAGCTATATAAAAGCACCCCTTATCATAGCTTAAGTTATCTCCATCCCAGTGAAGTGCTATATGGCAATCAGCTGCATTATTAGCTATAACTGTCCTCGCCACATTATCAAGCTGTACATCATCAGAATCCCTTAACATAAGTACATCATAGCCGTTATCCAGCAGTCCGTCTCTTAATATCTCTGCCATGCGGAGTGTTACTCTGCTTTCAGCAACACCATCGTTAAATGTCATTCCAGATGACACTGCTACAGCCATCGTTGAACCACTTGCTGTAGTTCCTCCTGTTGTCTTAGGTGAACCATCCGGATGACAGAATGTTTTTACTGTTGTGCCACCTACTGTACCATGTCCTGCATTCACTGCTACTGTTATGCCTTTACGTTCACTACTGCTTTTATAATATACTGCATTTCCTGTTGTTATAACTGCATTTCCAGCGTACTGCCATGAAGGATCAAGCTCGACTCCTTCCTTGTCAGAATATGCAGGCTTTACAGCTGCATTGTTGTCAGTAGTGTCAGCTGCTTCTATACCTGTTTCTTGTTCATTATCTTCTTCAGTGATTGTTTCCTCTGTATTATTCTCTTTAGTCAGCTGTTCTTTTTCTGTATCTGACATAACAGTTTCATTCACACTAACTGTCTGTTCTGATGAAGTGCTTTTATCCGCTTTACTGCACGCTACAGCTGTAACTATACATAACATAGCACTTATGCATACTAATAATCTTTTTCTCATATATAATCCCTATAATCTATCATAATCATAATTGCCAAACACGATTTATACTTTTGACTCTTACATCATTCTATTAAATTATATTTGAATAATCAAGTAATTATTTACTTTTGTTCTTTTTTGTAATTATTTACTTTTGTTTACTTTTTTTATTAATACTTTTATTTATTAATACTTTTATAAACCAATAACACGATATATATAATCCATATCCATATTGGCTCTTATAACATCTGCAAGCTTATCATACTCAGCCTGTTTATACATATCATAGCTTATATGAGCGCTGTCTTGTGATATTCCCCGTCTTTTACATAACATTTCTATGAAACTATCACAGAATTCCTGTACATCAAAGATTCCATGCATATATGTTCCTGCCACATTGCCACGTACACATCCGTCCATATATTCCAGTCCATCCACTGTATTTCTTATTTTTGCAAATGCCACGTCTGTTTTTACAACACTCTCTCCCATATGTATCTCATAACCACCACATACTTTTCCTGTAAGTCCACTCCATATGCCTGACTGATCACATATTATCCCTTCCACTCTTGTCCTGTGCTTGTTTCTGGAAAATGTTGTTACAACTGGAAGCAGTCCCATTCCTGGTATAGTCTCACCTGTCTCTGCGTTGCAGCTGTCATCTATCACATCCCCTAGCATCTGATAACCTCCACATATTCCAAGCACTAAAACATCCTGTCTTAGACACCTTATAATCTGTGCTTCTATCTTGTTATATCTCATCCACTTAAGGTCTCCTATAGTATTCTTGCTTCCAGGAATAATAATCAGGTCCGGACTTCCTATCATAGCTGCATTATCAACGTACCTTAGATTAACTATATCCATACGCTCCAACGCATTAAAATCTGTAAAGTTAGATATATGAGGCAGCCTTATAACTACTATATCCAGCTGCTTCTTTAGTGTGCTGACAGACTTATGTGATGTATCTATTCTTTCAGAAAGACTGTCTTCATCTTCTATATCAAGCCTTGTATAAGGAATAACACCTGTAACTGGTATATGACATATATCATAAAGCTGTTGTATGCCGGGCTCTAATATTCTCCTGTCGCCACGGAACTTATTCATGACTAATCCCCTGACACGTTTTCTTTCCTTTTCCTCAAGAAGCATAATCGTTCCGACAAGCTGTGCAAACACACCTCCACGGTCAATGTCCCCGACTAAAAGTACTGGTGCATCTACAAGCTCAGCCATCCCCATATTTACAATATCATCTTTTTTAAGATTAATCTCTGCCGGACTTCCAGCTCCCTCTAACACTATAACATCATATGCCTTATCAAGCTTGTCATATGCCTGCATAATATCCGGTATAAGCTTCTTTTTATACTGGAAATATTCCTTTGCCGGCATATTTTTTAACGGAGTTCCATTTACTATAACCTGTGAACCGACATCACTTGTCGGCTTTAAAAGTATTGGATTCATACATATATCAGGTTCTATCATGGCAGCTTCTGCCTGCATGACCTGTGCCCTTCCCATCTCATAACCATCCCTGGTCACATAAGAATTCAAAGCCATATTCTGCGATTTAAAAGGTGCAGCCTTATACCCATCCTGTTTTAACACTCTTAATATTCCTGCTGTCACTATGCTCTTTCCTGCATTAGACATAGTTCCCTGAATCATAAGATTCTTTGCCATATATTACTGCGCCTCCATTATATTATTTATAAGATATTCGTTATCCTCATGCTTCTTTACAGAATAGTCAAGCAGAATATCTTTATCAAATATATTGCCGCCGTGTATCTGTTTTTCCATATACAGTAATCCTCCTTCTCCACTAAGAGCCTGTGCTTTTTAAAAACCGGCCTGTAAAAGCAGTACAAGTCTTATCACTGACACCATGACAACCATAAGAAAAGCCGTAATGTAAAGAAGAACGTTGCTTCGTTTTATATCCTCTGTTTCAAGTTCTCTTATGTCATCGCCTATCTGCGGTTTCTTTACAAGTCTGCCAAAATAATAATTATCGCCTGATAAAGCTACCATAAGTGCACCTGCACAGGCTGCCTCTGTCTGTGCAGCATTAGGACTGCTGTGCTTTTTTTTATCCCTTTTATATATTTTCCATGCATTTTTAATGCTGTAATGTATCTTATCCGTTCCTTTAAGCTTTTCACATATCTGTGCAGCACCTGCCGCTACAACCATAAGACAGCCTCCGATTCGTGCCGGTATATAATTAAACACATCATCCATCTTTGCTGCAAATCTTCCAAAATACATATATTTGTCATTCTTATACCCAATCATGGAGTCCATAGTATTCACAGCCTTATATATAAAGCCTCCCGGTGCACCAAAAAAAAGCATATAAAACAAAGGTGCCACAACACCATCTGATGTATTCTCTGCAACTGTTTCAACCGCAGCCCTTATAACACCATGATTATCAAGCTGCATGGTATCGCGTCCTACTATCATGGATACAGCTATCCTTGCCTGTTCTATTCCCTCCTGCTTTAATGCAGTATATACTTTCATGCTTTCCACTCTTAAGGACTTAACAGCAAGAATCTGATAGCACATTATAGTTTCTGCTATGCAGCCTGCTGCTATGCTGATATTATAAAACACTACAAGAAACAATATCACAACAGCTCCTGTGATAAATAACACAAGAACTGCAAGAACTGCCCCTTTTATATACTTTGTTTCATCTTTGTCGTCTTTTTTTAACAAAACCTTTTCAAGAAATGTTATCAGCCTGCCAATAAGCTGTACAGGATGATACAGCCAGTGTGGATCTCCTACTATAAGGTCCAGTATATACCCAAGCACTATCGCTATTGTCTGACATTTTACTATCGTTAAAAACATATATTATAATACCTTCTTTGCACTTATTATCCTAGCATCCTGGGTTACTTCACATATATAACCTTCTGCGTTGCCACAATGATAGTCATAATAACTACCGCCATAAAATTCCGATAATATTGACATAATAGTTCCACCATGGACGACTAAAGCAACACTTTCATTATCTTTAGCATGTTTTACAATTCTTATAAATGCTTCTGTACATCTTTTCCTGAAAGCTTTAATATCTTCTCCTTCTGGAAATGGTAGTGTAGCATTGCTGTCTATCCATTTTTGATAATAAGAATCACCTGAAAGCTCTATATAGTTTTTCCCTTCAAACCTGCCAAAATCACATTCCTTTAAATCATCAACAACTACAGCCTCTCTGCCCGGATATATTATCTGTGCCGTCTGGATGCATCTTTTCATTGGACTTACGTATATCTTATCTGCAGCCGGATATATGTCTTTATGTACATTTTTTAACAGCTTTTCTATACCTGTATCGCATAAAGCTTCATCTGTTATTCCTATATATCTTTTTTCCTGATTCCCCATGGTGGCTCCATGCCTTATCAATATAACCTTCATACACGTATTGTCCTCATTTATTACTTCCATCACATTTAAGGCACTGTCCTATGCCACACATAACTCGCTCTACCCTGTCTGACTTCTTGACTGCACAGCATAACGCCCTTCCGACAGCTTCCCTGTATATTCTGTCTTCTTTTTTCAGTGGAACTATTCCACCCCCTACCTCATCACATATAAGTATGATATCAGGATTAGCCTCATATATATCATTTATTATTTCAGCGGCAGGCATTGTCTTTGCTGTGATGTCAGCCGTTATAGTATCATCAGCCGTGGTGTCAACCGTTATAGTATCATCAGTCGTTATGGTGTCATCAACTGTAGTGTTATATGCAGCACCTTCTTTATAGGTTAACCTTTTTATATACAGATGCAGGTGATTAAGCACCTGTGCTTCTTTTATATCCTTAAGGCTGCAGCCTGCGCCATCAGCTACCTTTAAACAGCCCTTTTTTTTAAGTACATATTCAAGTTTCCCCTGAAATGCACCTCCAAAATAAACTTCCATATGTATTTCTCCATCACTATAATAAGCTAAGCTATCAGACAATAAGTGAGATTATGCCTATCGCAGCTGTTATACACAGCTCACATACACAAAGCAGATATCCTGCCAGGTCACCTGTAACACCACCGAACTCTTTATATGCCATATGTCTGTAATATAAAAACACTGCCCCACAAACAGCATAGATTATAAATGCAAGTATTATATTAATAAAACATATTCCTGCAAAACATAGTACAAGCTGACAAAAAAGCATTATATTTACACGTTTTCTATCTGCTTTGCTTGTAAATGAATAAAGCATTCCTTTATTTACAGCACCTTTAAGATTAACTGCTGCCAGACCGCTTATTATCCTTGATAAAAAGAAAGTAAATGCCCATGCTATAGCAAGTCCATCACATCCTTTGAACACTATGCAGTATATAAATGCAAAAAAAACGACATAATATACCAAAAGTCTTATAACTGCGAACGCACCTATATGTGAGTCCTTTAATATTCCAAGCTTCTTTTCTACGTCACCATATGAGTTACGTGCATCACAGGTATCCATGTAACCATCAAGATGAATCCCACCAGTAATAACTACAGGCAGAATCATAAGTATAAGTGATACACTTATGTATGGTACATAAAGATAACCTGATATCTTATATAAACCATACATTATCAGTCCTGTTACTGCACCTACAAGCGGAAAGAAGCCCATAACATATCTCATGTCCTTTTCTTCTAATTCCAGATGTGGCATAGGTATTTTAGAATACATTGAAAATGCTATCACCAAAGATTTAATCACTGACATATACTTTCCTCCTCCAGTATATTCTTTCCCTTATGAAACACAGGAATAGAATACACCACTTCAACTACAGCATCAGCTTTTTTAGCAAGCTGTATATTAAGCCTTCCAAGTCTTTTTATATAGTTCTTTGTATCTGTATCATATTCGCATCCATCAAAAAACACTTCATTAGTTACAATCACAAGATGCCCACACACCTGATACAGCTTCATACATTCATCTATTATGTTATCCGGATTACCGCCTTTTTCAAAGCATTCATTAGCAAGCAGGTTAGACATACACTCAAGTAATACTACCGGCTTATTGGAAATTCTTTGCGCAGCCTCACCGATATGCATATACTGTTCTATAGTTTCAAAACCTTTTCCACTTCGAAGCCTGTGATGTCTTAGTATTCTTTTCTTTCCTTCTTCACCATACGGCTGCATTGTAGCTATATAATATTTCTTTCTGTCTCCTGATAACTTGCAGCATATCTGTTCTGCATACTCAGATTTTCCGCTGCCACTTACACCAGTTACTACTATCAACATTTCCCATAATCCTCATATGCTGTTATCTGTATATCGTCAAACGTTGTATTTTCCTTATATACCTGCATAGCCATATCAAGCAGTGGAAAAAGCATAACTGCGCCTGTTCCCTCGCCTAGTGCAAGCTCTGCATGTATAACTGCTTTCTTATCAAGCTCAGACAGTAGCGCCTTTATCGCTGGTTCTTTTCCCTGATGTGATACAAGTATATAATCCTTTACTACAGGACACAGCCTTACTGCAATAAGTGCTGCAACGGCAGAAATAACACCATCAACCACAACAGGAAGCCTGTATACTGCTCCCCCTATATACACTCCTGTCAGTCCTGCAACATCAAGTCCACCTATGCATCTTAACAGTTCCAAAGGATCATTCTTATATATGCCATACATCTCTTTTGCTTTTCTTATGACTTCTGTCTTTTTTAACAGCCCCTCATCGCTAAGACCTGCTCCCCTGCCTGTTACTTCTCCGGGATTCATGTCCAAAAGTATACATGCCAATGCTGCACTTGTTGTTGTATTACCTATACCCATCTCTCCTGTGGCAAGTATGTTATATCCATCATCCTTACAGCATTTAACCTGCTCTATTCCTGCTTTTACAGCCTTTATAAGCTGCTGCTTTGTCATAGCTGGTTCCTTTAAGAAATTCTTAGTTCCAGGCATAACCCTTCTGTTTACAAGTCCTTTATAATCTTCTGTTTTTATAAGACTACCAGGCAGGTCCTGTGCTATTCCTATATTTACTGGAATAACCTTTGCATTAACGCAGTCTGCCATCCTGCATACACTTGATATTCCATCTGCCATGTTGCAGCTTACAACAGCAGTTACCTCCTGTCCTGTCTGGGTAACACCTTCTTCTACTATACCATTATCTGCACACATAACAACAACTGCTTTTTTGTCTATAGATACATCTGCATTTCCTTGTATTCCTGCTATCTGTACTATCATATCCTCGAACATTCCAAGTCCATGAAGTGGTTTTGCTATACCGTCCCAATGCTTTTCTGCCTGTTTCATAGCATTATTATCCAAAGCTTTTATTGTTGTAAGTTCTGGGAATATAGCTGCCAGTTTTTCTATATCTTTATCTATACCACTTACTTTATGTCTGTAGCATCTGCATGTCTTAATAAATCTTCTGGCTGCTTCTTTGTTTCCTGGAAAATATATATGAGGAAAACCTGCATACAATGTATCACTTCCATAACCTTCTATCTCAACGCTTCCATCAGATGCTTTAGTCACAGAATAAGTATCACCCTTACAGTCACTATTCCAGTAGTGGAATTCGTGGGCTGAAAAACTCTTGCCTTTATCAGCAAGCATAGTATTTCTGCCCGCTGTGAGTGTCATATATCCAAACCTCTGCAGACGTCCGGCATTATAGCCTGTGCCATCTATAACTCCTGCCATTGGATATACTTTTTTATCTGGTGCCTCAAGCTTCTTATGAAGATACAGATATCCACCACACTCTGCTATACATGGAAGTCCTCCCCGTATCTTATCCGCTATATCGTTTCTCATGGAAACATTATCCGATAGTTCTTTGGCATGAAGCTCTGGATAGCCTCCATACAATAATAAGCCATCAATATCATCTGGAAGCTTCTTATCCCTCAGCGGACTAAAATATACAGGCTCGCACCCATGTTTTCTTAAGAATTCAAGATTATCCTCATAAAGAAAACAAAATGCCTCATCCCTTGCTACTGCAATATGTATGATATCTTCTTTATTACTTTTTTCTGTTTTTTTGCAGGCTTTACTATCAGAAGCATTTAATTCACAGCCTGTCTTACACTTTGTGGCTGTATGTCCCAGTTCTATAATACCTTTGATATCAATACTCTCCTTCATAAGAGCTGCAATAGTATCAACCTTTTCCTTAAAATGTTCAATCTCATCGGATGTAACAAGACCAAGGTGTCTGCTTTCAAGTGCTATGGCCTTGTTTACAGGAAGATAACCAAGCGGCTTTATTCCAGCCATATGTGCCGCCATACTTGCATCCTTATATAACTTAGAAGACAGATTGTTAAATATAACGCCTTGTATATGATTGTTTTCTATATATTCTTTATAACCTTTAAGAACCGCTCCTATTGAATTACTCATGCCTCGGCAGTTCACTACAAGAATAACTGGTGTATCTGTGATATCAGCTATCTCATATGAGCTTCCCTTCGTGCTAAAGCCCTGTCCATCATAATAGCCCATAACTCCCTCTATTATAGTTATGTCACTTTCTGATTCTTTTCTAAAAAGCAGCTCTTTTATAGTATTTTCATCACAGAACCAGCTGTCAAGGTTGCCTGTTTTCATGTTTAATACTCTTGAATGAAACATTGAATCTATATAATCAGGTCCACATTTTAACGCTAAAGGCATTAAGCCCATATCTTTAATACACTGGCATAAGCCGCATACAATAGTTGTTTTGCCGCTTCCACTGCCTGTAGCAGCTATCATGACTCGACTCATCTGTTACCTCTTCCTTCAATAATAAATACTGGATTGTTGGCAGCTAACATATGATATCTGCCTCTTTTCTTTATCTGTGTTACTGCTATCTGTACAATATCTATAACATCCACTTTTTTATCTTCCATAAGCCTTACGGAATCATTAAGCGTTTCTAATGTCACTGCTGTTATAACTATGTGTACACCAGGATTTTTCTTTAATACTATGTCCATTATTTTTTCAAGCTCTCCACCGCTTCCACCTATAAATACTGAATCCGCAGCAGGCAGTTTCTCTATCACATCTGCAGCACTGGCATTAATGATATCTATATTATCAAGTCCGAATTTTCTGGCATTTTGCGCTATAAGCTCACAGCCTTCTTTCGTTCTTTCAACTGCATATACTGTTCCATATAAGGCATGCATGGCAAGTTCTACAGAAACCGAACCTGTTCCTGCACCGATGTCATACACTATGGCATCCTTAGCCGGTGATAACCTGCTTACAACACTTGCCCTGATTTCGCGCTTTGTCATAGGAATATCTGCACGTATAAAACTCTCATCTGGCAAACCTGTCATAACAGCTGCCTGTGGATAATGATTATGAACCGCCATAACTGTTAGTCCTGCTGCCGTATATTCTGCATATTCACTTACGTGCCCTGATAATATCTTTTCATTATCATATGACAGATTCTCACCTATCCATATATCTGCCCCGCCCAGTCCGGACTCACAAAGCCGCTTACAGATATGAGAAACATCGCCCTGCGTAAGAAAATATGTCCATTCATTAGTTAAGACAAGCGGAATATAATTCTGTTTCTTACCATGCAGACTGACCATTGCCGCCATCTCCCACGGCTGTCCTATCTTTGATGCAAGATATATAACAGAAGATATTCCAGGAAGAATATTTATATCATACTTTTTTACAACACTTTTCTCCTGTGCTTTATAAAGCTGCTCCATAAGCTTCTTTGTTCCGCTGTAAAAGCCTGTATCTCCCGACATTAAAACTGCATATATTAAAGCCTTTTCTTTGTTTATAATATCGTAAATATCCCTGGCTGTAACAGCAAAAAAAAGTTTTTTATCTGTATTACTATAAGCCTCAAGCAGTCTTTTAGAACCTATAATAACATCTGCGTGTTCTATTGCTTCACTTGCCTGCTGTGTAAGACATTTTCTGCTGCCCGGCCCCATTCCTATGATATACACCTGTTTCATCTGCTTCTCCCTTATATCACTCTGCTTTTTAACCATATGAAAAGCTATATTTACAGCTTTTCAAGATACTCTATGACCTCTTTTATACATTTTCCTTCATGTTCAACAGGTCTTTTTATAACCACAACATCCGCTCCTGTCTGTTCTGCTGCCATAAGCTTCTCATTGTATCCACCACTGTTTCCTGACTCTTTCGTCACGAGCACATCTATGTGAAACTGTCTGATTAATGCTGCATTTATTTCCGTAGAAAATGGTCCCTGCATTGCTATAAGATGTGCTGGAAAAAAACCTGCATCTATAGCATTCTGAAGCATACACGGATCAGGCAGCAGCCTTAGATAAGCTCTCTTTTTATAGTCTTTTATATTGACATATTCAGGGATGTTCTTACTTCCTGTTGTAAGTAATATATTTTTTTTAAGATAAGCTTTACTGTTTAGAATAGAAACAGTCTCTTGCATAGTGTCTGTATACACAAGCCTGTCATCTAAGGATGCTCCATCATCATATGCTGCTTTGGGAACCGTTTCCTCTCTTAACACTCTTATGTACTGTACATCCGCTTTATCACATACATCTTTTATACTGCGTGTTACTACTCTGGCATATGGATGTGTTGCATCTATAACAATATCCGGTTTTATATATGCAAGTTCCTTTTGCATAGCTTCCTCATCAAGTCTGCCTACATGTATGTGAAGCTTTTCTTTATATATATTTTCTGATAGCTCTAAAATAATCTCTTTTCCATATTCTGTCGTCACATATACATGCGTGATAAACCCTGTATCACTTTTTTCTGCCAGATATCCGCACAGTCTTCTTCCCTCTGTCGTGCCTGCAAAAAGCATAACAGTAACATTTTTCATCATATAACCTTGTACCCTCTTGGTGTGACCATCCTGCCATCTATAACCTTAGTATGGCTGTTTCCTATATATACAGTTGTAAACATATCAACATCACATTCTGCCAGTTCTTTAAGCGTAAGTATCTCTGCCTTTTCATTATCCCTGCCTATGTTTTTAACATATCCACATATTGTATCTTGTGATTGTATCTTAGACACGATCTCACATGCCTCTTTAAGATATCCAGCTCTTCTTCGGCTGGACGGATTATATATGCACATTACCATATCACTGTCTGCAGCAGCCCTCACTCTTTTCTTTATAAGCTCCCATGGTGTCATACAGTCACTTAAGCTTATAACAGCAAAGTCATGTGATAACGGAGCTCCAAGAATAGCTGCACCACTGCTTGCTGCTGTCACACCTGAGATAACCTTTATCTGTACTCTTTTTTGAGCAAGCTCATATACAAGACCTGCCATGCCATATATCCCGCTGTCACCACTACATACAAGTACTACCTCCAGGCCTTCCTCTGCCTTATCTATAGCGTACTGGCACCTCTCTTTTTCCTGCATCATATCTGTAGAATAATACTCTTTTTCAGGAAAATACTGTTTTAATATGTTAACGTATGTCTTATATCCAACTATAAGCCCGGCATCAGAAATAGCTGCAAAGGCTTCTAGTGTCATATTATCTTTAGCCCCGCTTCCAAACCCAACTATCTTAAGCATACATACCTCCTTGTTTTACGAAGTAAAATGCGACTGCTCTCGCAGGAGCAGAGGTATTTACCTCCTTGTTTTACGAAGTAAAATTTATCATTCTATGCATATATTGCCACTGTCACTCCGTCACAGACTGTTTTTTTTACAATACACCTTTTATCTTTTGAGGCTGCACATGCACTTCTCTCACACACATTATCAACTCCAACCTTATCCTTAACAAAGCCTGATGCAGTGAATTCACCTCTGATGGTGTTAAGATATTGTGCTGAATATGTTTTATATGGTACTTTCAGTTCCCGTGCAAAATCTATTATCCCCTGTTCGTCAGCTTTTCTGTCAACAGAAACAACTGCCGCTATTCTTTCCATAAGCAGGTCATTCTTATCACATGTACTGCTTACCGCTTTTCTTATCTGCCCGCTTGTTTTTCCTCTTTTACAGCCTATTCCTACGAAAAGATCCATAGGCACAAGCTTTAATGTACGCCTGAATATCATATGGTCAGACGGACTTGTTATAATCTGTATTCCACTTTCATATTTATCTATACTGCTTTGTCCGGCTGTTTCATATGCTTCCTCTCCAAACATTGTAAGCTGCCCATTCCACTTTTCAACAGTTTTTTCTAACAGCTTTTTATATGCTTTATCACCTGCTATTCCGACAGTTTCACCATTCAGCACTCTGCCTGATATATCCTGAATCATAACAGGATTAAGTATACGCATATTGTTCTCCTTGGCAAACATATCAACTGCAAAGACACCTCTTGCATCCGTAGCTGTTGTAATAACTGGCACTGCGCCTATTTTACATGATAACTGGCTGCACCATTCATTTGCACCTCCAAGATGCCCCGAAAGAAGAGATATAAGGAATCTTCCCTGTTCATCAGCAACTAATACTGCCGGATCTGTAACCTTACTCTTTATATATGGTGCAAGAGTTCTTACCGCAATAGCGGCTGCACATATAAACAGTATTCTGTCACAATTCATAAACTGCTCACGTATAACTCTTCCAACCGAATCAAATGATATGACGTTATCATAATTATCTGCACATCTTGAGTGGCAGTATATATCAACATTCATATCATCATTTATATCATTGTTTATATCATCCTTCATGCTCTGTGCAGCTTTTTTAGCTACCTTCATACCATCATGCGTAAATGTAATAATGATAGTTCTCATTCTTATCTTCGATACTCCGTCTTAAAATCCTTATCATATAGTTTTGAAAATGCATATTTATCGCCAAGGAAATCTCCTACCATAACAAGAGCTGTCTTTGTTATGCCCTCTTTTTCTGCCGTTTCTGCGAGTTTATCAAGCGTTGTCCGTATACATTTTTCATCCTTCCAGCTTGCCTTATACACCAATGCACATGGAGTATCTGGTGTATATGCACCTTCATACAGCTTTTCCGTGAGTTCTTTAAGATGGGATGAACTAAGGAAGATAACCATAGATGTTTTGTGCTTTGCAAGTCTGCCTATATCCTCATTGTCTGGTACTGGCGTTCTTCCTGGCATCCTTGTGATAATAACTGACTGTGATACTGCTGGAACTGTATATTCACACTGCACAGCTGCTGCCGCTGCAAGAAAGCTGCTAACTCCCGGACATACTTCGCAGGCTATTCCATGCTTTGCAAGCTCTTCTATCTGCTCACGTATAGCCCCATATAATGAAGGGTCACCCGTATGCAGACGTACAACCTTTTTACCCTCATTTTCAGCCTTAACTATCACATCTATAACTTCATCCAGATTCATATATGCACTATTATATATCTCACAGGCTTCTTTTGCATACTCAAGCAATTCTTCATTGACAAGTGAACCTGCATATATAATAACATCTGCTTCATTTAAAAGCTTCATCCCACGCACAGTTATAAGATCCTTTGCACCTGGTCCTGCTCCAACAATCTTTACCATATAAATCTCCATTCTTCTATATACTTCTTATGCTTCATCTTTTATCTTTTCCAACAGCTCATCTGCCAGCTTAGTTTTACCAAGTATTCCATATTCATTGGAAAATACTATAGCAGCAATCTTTATACTGCCTGCACTTCTTCTTTCAAGAACTTTTTCAATACGCATCATAAGCTGTTCCATTACCGCTTCGAGCATGTCTGATTTTTTCAATATTTCAAGTGCTGCATCTGTTGTAACGCACCCTGGAAGCTGCCTTAGCACATCAGGTTTTGCACCTGCCTGCACTGCACACGTAGTAAGCACCTCCATACGTCCATCTGCAATCCTTGAATGTGTATTCATAATCCCTGCTCCAAGCTTTACAAGCTTTCCTATGTGTCCCACAAGAAGCATGCCTTCTGCTCCCGAAGCACACACAATATCTATAGTATCTCCTATATAATTGCTGCATTTGATACTTCTTTTCAGTTCTATATTAAGAGTATTGAGTAAAAAATCCTGTCCATAATTACCAGGTGCTGCCAGCAGCATTTTCTCACCTTCTGCAACATGCATACTTACCTCTGTACGGATTGTATCTATAAGTGCCTGTTCGCTCATAGGCTCTACTATTCCTGTTGTTCCGAGTATAGATATGCCGCCTGTTATGCCAAGGTTAGGATTAAAAGTTTTCTTTGCTATCTCTTCACCATCCGGAACTGAAATAACCACAAGAAGACCGCCATCATAGCAGTAATCCTCTGCTGCCTCCATCACACCTGCTTCTATCATCTTTAAAGGCACTGGATTGATAGCTGCTGCACCTACAGGTCTTGATAAACCTTTTTTAGTAATACGTCCGACACCTTTACCACCATCAACTATTATACGCTTATCGTTTTTTTGTTCATTCTGTCCTTTATCATAATATGCTTCTGCATATGATACTTCTGCATACGATACTTTGGCATACACGTATATCCCATTCGTCACATCAGGGTCATCACCACTGTCTTTTCTTATCGCACATAATACTTGCGTATCATTCATTGATATATCTTCAACATCCAGTAAAAGACTGACTCCTGACGGTGTCATAACTTTAACTTTGTCTGTTTTTCTTCCTGATAACAGCATCTGTGCAGCTGCCTTTGCCGCAGCACAGGCACATGTACCAGTAGTATATCCACATCTCATTTTCTGTTGGTTTTTATATACGTATCGTTCTAACATCTGCGCCACTCTTTATCATCATCTGCTGCCATATAAAACAATGCATTCATAACAGCCGCTGCAACATTACTTCCGCCTTTTCTTCCACGTGCTACTATATATGGCATACTGCTGTTTATAATATCTTCTTTGGCTTCAACTACATTAACAAAGCCAACTGGTACTCCAATAACAAGTGAAGGACAGAATTTCCCTGCATCATATAATTCTCTTATTCTCATAAGTGCAGTAGGTGCATTGCCTACAACCATAATGCATCCTGCATTACGTTCTGCCGCTTTTTCAACACTGATGGCTGCCCGCGTTACTTCCCTTTTAGCAGCCTCACATGCCACATCTTCATCTGCCATATAACAGTTAAGCTGGCATCCAAACTTTTCAGCCATCTTATGGCTTATTCCTGATTTTGCCATATTGGTATCCGTAACAATATCCACTCCTGAACGTATGGCATTAAGTGCCTTGTTAACTACTCCATCAGAAAATGTCATACTTGTCTCATATGAAAAATCTGCTGTGGTATGTATGACTCTTTTGACTATCGGTTTATATATATGTGGTATATCAGTAGTAAGTTCACTTTCTATTATAGCAAATGACTGTTTTTCAATATCCATAGGTTTCATATATAATCTTCTCCTTAATTCCTTCGGGTATTACATAATATTTATGTTATAGTTTCTTCTGTTGGTACTTGATATTTATTTTATACAAGCTGCCTAAGTGCTTCTCTGTCTGGCTTTACAAGCACTTTCTTTCCCTGTTTTTTTGCATATTCTATCAGATCTTTTAATCTTTTATTCATAGCACCAACCTGACATCCTGTATCTATAACATAGTCTGTTTCATCTATCTTTGCACATGCTTTTTTATATGTTTCTTCATCTATCGGTTCAAACATCCTGTTAACAATCACATCTTCAGCAAGCGACTTTGCTACAGGATATTCGCAATCATTTTCATATAGTATTCCTGCTAAAAATGCTATCCCTGCCCTCTGAAGCTCTCTATATGTAAATACACCTGTCCCTGCACCACCAACAACAAACACATGTGCCTTACCCTGTGGTCTCTTTAACTCTGCACTTCCATAAAGGCTGTTATATGTTCCCTGTGTAAGTCCATAAAGCCTGCTTATCCGCTCATCTGTAAATATGCTTTCAGGTCTTGCGAATTCTATCGTTTTATCTGTACCGATACACATAACGTAATCAGCCACCTTTGCTGCAAGTTCTATCTCATGTAAAGATACTATAACTGCAACTTTATCTCTTACTGCCATATCCTGTAATATATCAAGAAGCTCTATCTTATGTCTTATATCAAGAAAAGACGTCGGCTCATCTAAAACAATAATCTCTGGTTTCTGACATATCGCTCTTGCAAGCATAATACGCTGGCGCTGTCCATCACTTATCTGTGAAAAATCTTTATTCTCTATATCAGCCGCCGAAACCTTTCTTAAGGATTCTGTCACTATCTCTTCGTCTTCCTTTGTCAGCTTTCCGAAATAATTCGTATAAGGATATCTTCCCATAGCAACGACATCACGGCATGTCATCATCTCTGTCTTTATCTTTTCAGTAAGGACAACAGACATAGTTTTAGCATATTCCTTTCCTGTAAACTCGTCAGTCCTTCTGCCCTTTATGTATATGTTTCCTCCTATTGGATGCAATTCTCTTATTATGTTCTTAAGTATAGTTGATTTACCAGCCCCATTAGGTCCTATAAGTACAAGAATCTCGCCTGGTTTTACCTTCATGGCTATATCCGATAACAGTACTTTCCCATGATATCCTACACTTAAATCTTCTGTCTGCACATATATCTGTTCCATATATTCTCCACTTATACTACATTTTAAAAACTGCTTATTATTGTAAAAACATGCCATTACTTTTTCTGCTTAATCATAAGCCATATAACAACAGGCGCACCAAATATTGCTGTCACTGTTCCTATAGCAAGCTCAGATGGTGAGAATATAGTTCTTGCAATAAGGTCACAGAACATACAGAATACTGAGCCACTTAAGAATATGGCAGGAATGGTTATTAATGGTTTCGTTGTTTTAAGTGATAATCTCGTTATATGTGGCACAGCTATTCCAACAAAGGATATAGGTCCTGCAAGAGCTGTAACACATGCTGAAAGTAAACTTGAAAGTAATACTATACATACTCTGAAAAATTTAATATTGATTCCCATGCTCTGTGCGTATCCCTCACCTAAAAGATAAGCGCTTATCGGCTTGGAAAACAGAAATGTAACAATCGCTGTAGGAAATATTATAAATGCTGCAAGCTTTACAGTTGCCCATGAGCTTCCGGAAAAACTACCCATTGCCCAGTGTGTAAGATTAGCTATATTAGAATCATTGGCAAATGTTATACATAAATCTGTTATTGCAGAACATATATAGCTTATCATAATTCCAACCACTAATAACATGGACATGCTTTTTACCTTATTGGCAAAAAACAGTACATAAAGCATGGCAAACAGTGAACCAACAAAGGCTGCTGCAACCTGTGCCCAAAGCGGCATACCGGAAACATGTTCAAGTAAAAATATCATCGTAATAGCAACAAACATCTTGGCTCCTGATGATATACCAAGCACGAAGGGACCAGCTATAGGATTTCTGAAAAAAGTCTGCAGCAGAAAACCTGATAGTGATAATGCTCCACCAAGAATAGCTGCCATACATAATCGTGGAAGGCGTATTTTCCATATAATATTGTATTCAGGTGTTCCAGAATCACCTTTTAAAAATATTATCTTACCAATCTGTACAGGAGATATATGAACATTTCCTGTATTAATATTCATTATAACTGCTGCTGCCATTAATATAAGCAGCGCAACATAAACAAACTGATAGCGGAATATCTGTTTAAATTTATTATTTTTCTGATTAATGTTGTTATCCACACTTATCCTCATTTTTCTTTGCGTTCATCATATATTAATTCATTGTTTATCAACCCTGTGCTTATCAAAATGACTGTCTCATTAAGATGTATTTGCTTAATGTGACAGTCATTGATACTAATATTTATTCACTTTATTTAAGCTTTTTTAAATATGTAAGCTCTGATGTGCCAGCGTCTGCTTTAAACATAAGATTGATATCGTTGATCATGCTTCCGATTGTATCTGCAATCTGGAAGAAATCTGGTGTTGTACACCATACATTGCCATCCTTAACTGCCTTTAAATCAGAAAGTACACTGTTATAAGACGTAAAATCAGCCATTGTAGATGGCTTACCACCTAAATTCCATACATATATAATGTAATCTGCATCTTTAGCCTTCTCATAGAAGCTCTCGATTCCAAGCTCCTGTGTACCTGTCTTATCAGGGTTAAGATCAGAGAATATATAGTTACCACCTGCTATGTTAACCATCTGTGCAAGATAATCACCTGCATTTCTTACATATAGCTTTCCTTTTGATGTTATATAGAATACTGCAACAGACTTTCCTGTATTCTCTGCCTTAGAGAGTGTATCCACATAAGCAGCCTGTTCGTTAAACATAGCTGTAGCAGCCTCCTCTTCATTGCAAAGAGCAGCATATAGCTTAGCCCACTCTACTCTGCCTAAAGGATGATCTTCATAGGTAGACTGGTCTAATATATAATTAACACCCAACTCCTTTAACTTAGCTGCAACGTCAGGCACACTTGTAAGCATAGTTGAATATATGGCAAGTGAAGGTGAACCTGCTATGATTGATTCATAATTAGGAGCCTTATAATCACCAACATATGTAAGCTTTCCATCATCAAATGCTTTCTTTACGGCATCTATATACCATGATTTCTTATCATAAGTAACCTGGCTTATGCCTGAAAGACAGTTACTCGCATTCATAAGCGATGTAACTGGTGTAGATGATACAAGCATGTTAGTTACAGGAGCCTTTAATACTAATGTATCTGCATCTACCCCTGATGGTGTAGACATTCCATCTGGAACAAGTAATATTTTAGACTGCTTTGATACAATAGCTGTATCTTCATCTCTGTTAGTTATAGTAAGAAGCTTATAACCGCCCTTATAATAATCTACAGAAAAAAGCTTTGCATACTTAAGCTCCATAGAATGATCGAACACTAACTGACCATCATAATTGTTTCCATTGTCCGCATTGTTTCCTGAGCTTGTACCACATCCACCCATTACTAAAGTTGATACAAGCATTACCAGCACAAGTAATAGTGCAAGAAATCTTTTCTTCTTCATTCTTTTTTTCCTTTCCTTTTTCATATGAAGATGTATGGTTACCAACGTATGAGTGATAACCTGAAGATGATTGCGTCATTCTCTGCAGAAAGGAACGGCACATATATGCAGATATGCTTATTTCTATATATGCCGGCATAAAAATCAATAGTCTGTTGTTCTCGCAACGACTATTGTGACTCTGCCTGTAAACCGGTCTTCTGACTCACAGATCATAAGTGATATCCGCCTTCCCGGATTGTATTGTATTACTCTCCAGTGGCATAATGGATACCGCCTCCCTGTATACAGCAGCGGAACTGTTCAGGATTCACACCTGATTCCCTGAAGTAAATGATATATGTTTTAACATATTGCTCCATATATTAGTTACTTCGTTTACAGTGATTATTTCGTTATCATCTGGATTTTATCCAGAGTTTATTATTCCATAGAATTGATAGAATTGCAAGAAATTTCATTTGTAATTTCATTTGCAATTCAAAATGTTCCATACAGGGTCTGCCGGATTTTTTCCATATCATATTCCGGCGCCTCCGCTGCTACTGCATCGTAAAGCGGCTGTATTACAGAGACTTCTTCTTCAAGTTCGGAGGCTATTAGCTCTGCTGACTTGCCCTTTTTGACTTTTTTATTATCATTGGTAACAGCACCGATGCCTGTCCCTCCTGAAAGCCTTCCTCACGGACGACTTTCATATGTCCTTCTTCATCGTATTCATATATACTCACGTCTATCACCTCTTCCCTTACTTCATCTTCTCCGACAAAAACCGCACAACCTTTTCATAGTTTTCCGGCTGGTGCGGGAAGGTACAATACGTGCAGTCTTTAATTTTCTTTCCGCTTTCACGTACGATAAAGTGCGGATTGCCCGGACAGTCTTCGTACTGATTTAACGGACAGTAACAAAAGAGGCAGTTAAAATCTGTCTCTTTTTCCACTTTATGACACGGAAAGTATTTACATTTTTCATTTTTAAAATAACAATAACTGTTTTGCATTTTTCCTCCTGCTGTTTACAGCTTTCACATTTTATAAAAAAAGCATCTAACAATTGTTAGTTCAAATGGCTTATGTAAAAAATTATTTTATTCTATTGTAAAGAACTTTCTCTATCCCCGTTGATAAATCAATCTTTTTCTTATAAAGAAGTGTCCACGATGCTTGATTTTTTGAATAATCCATCTTTTCTTCTGGGAAAAATTCAGGTCTGTCTACGAGATATTGTAGCCCCATAAGATGAAAACAATCTTTTTTATCAAATGAGATTCTTAATGTAACTGAAACACCTTTCCTCCCTAACACAAGCTCATATTCGGTTGACAATAGCGGAATAAATGCATTTATGCAATCTAAAACATTCCTCACTACAATTCTCCACTACTTGCTTAGATTAAGAAAGGCTCTGCATAAGCAGAGCCTTTCTAACATTTTCTTTCGAGGATTAACCTCTAGCCAGATTGTGGTAAATGTCAAACCCTTATAAAGCTCATAAGGCACTGCTCTCTGGCACAACACCTTACTTTGCCGCTTGGCAGACACTCAAGTTGCCTGTCTTTAATATTATATTAACTGTCATATGAAAATATGTCAATCCAAAATTCATAACTTCATAAAAAAATAGGACTTAAATCATTCAAAACCCTTTATTTATAAGGCTTCTCTTGATTTAGTCCTATAATAACGCATTCCTCTTTTATAATCAGCGGCAGGCGGTCTTTATTATTTTTCCACTGTATAAGAAAATCATCAATCTTACTTTTTAAATACACAGTCCGTTCCCTCCTGCTTATAATATACTACCTTTCGCCGTACAATGTCCTAGAATGTTTTACTTTCTTCCGGCACGGCTTACAGCTTGCGCATAGTATACCACATTTTTATCTCTATGTATACGCTTTCACATTTTATGAGGGTACTTTCTATTTTTTATCACATTTTATGAGGATAATTTCTTATTTTCTTCACATTTCATGTTCAGATAACTATTTATAAAAATTACACCGCCCGTTCATTTGTATTTAAAAAGTCACACATACCGAACTGATATTTATACAGAGGCACTTCTTCCTGCCATTGGCGTGAATGATTGACTTCAAACAGTACATCATAACGAAACCGGTTAATCTCATTTTTATATCTGCCGATTTTATCAGATATAAATGTTTTTGTAATCTGCGGAAACTGGTTGGCAATATCTTTCCAGTATTCATGCGGAATAAATAATTCATGCGAAAAATCCCTTTTATAACGCACGCCCGGGTGTGCCTTTGCATACTGATATACGGACTGTCTGTAACTGTCTTTTTTGTCCAGATCAAAAATATCCGCAAATAAAATAACCCCTTTTCCATCAATCTGCTCAATACAACGCTCTATAACTTTCCGCAGATAATTATATCCGCTAAAATATTCTGTCACGGAACTCATTAAAATAATATCAAATTTTTCCTGTATATGATAAATCTCATCTGCTGCATACGGATATAACCGCAGATTATTCATTTTTCGTTCTTTTGCCATTCCGTCCAATTTATCCAGCACTATTTTTGAAATATCACACCCTGAATAAGTTTTACAACATGGCGCAAGCTGCATTGCAATCATTCCGGAGCCGATTCCAACTTCCAGTATTCTTGCGTCCGGTGTCAGATAGGACTCCAATTTATGTCTGCTGTTTGCCACATATTCTTTTAGTTCCTCATTGCTGAATTCCTGATTATTAGAACTGTTGCACCACCCTGACATCACCGCCTGATTTTCGGCATGGTCTGCCTGCACGCCCCATAGAAGCCGGTCTTTTTTTGTAACGCTTTCTTCTATTTCAAATGGATTTTCTAAATCTGCATAATACACCGCTGTCACATTTCTACACTCCCAGAGCAGACGATTTACAATCTGAATCTGCGCTGCTTCTGCAACTAGAATCACCGCATATCCTGCCATTTGGATTTTTTCTTTTAAAGTGGCATATTCACTGCTGTCATATTTCATCTGCCCGGTAATCAGCAGATAATTGACCTTTTCCTGCGGAAACGAATTTTTCTTTGTTGTTAATGCTACAATTGAAGCCAATCCTGTCTTTTGCATGATTTCATAGTATTGATTTGTAACGTGTCCCATAATAATCTCCATTTCTGAACGACTTTGTCGCGAAAATGCGATGAGAAATTCGCGCAGGCGATTTCTCATCTGCAATCAGGGAGATTTGTTTTCACTCAGAAACTAATCTCCACCTTCTCTTGAATATTTCATTGTCAATTTCACGATAGCATTAAAGTCGACTTTAAGTTCAAATTCTTTATGTTTATTTAAGTTTTTTTATCTTCCTTTATTATATAAAGAACCGCTTTTCATATCCAATAGTTATGCCTTATATCATTTCATGCCTGTAAAGCATTGAATGAACACGTTATTTCAAATCAGGCCTTTTACCCTGCATACCGCTTCTGATACGCTTCCACACTCTCCTTCAACCGGCGCAGTCCGTCTTCCACCTGCGTTTTCGGGCAGGCAAGATTCATTCTTAAAAAGCCGTCGCCGTTGCGGTATTCCGCGCCGTCACACAGATACAGCCCGCTGTGGCTGCGGATAAATGCGCAGAGGTTGTCTTCTTTTTTAGCAATGCGTGTGCAGTCTATCCATAACAGATACGTTGCTTCCGCCGCTACAACTGAAATCTGCGGAATTTCTTCCTTTATAAATGCTTCCGCTGTCTTTCTGTTTCCCCATAAATATGCACGCAGTTCGTCCAGCCATGCCCCGCCCTTTGTAAATGCCGCTATCGGTGCGGTCAATGCAAATACATTGGGCTCTGCCACTTCATCGGTATTTAATCCGCGGCTGACACGGTGACGAATCGTTTTATCCGGCACAATCACTGCCGCCGTCTGGATTCCCGCAATATTAAATGCTTTTGTCGCCG
>OGGA01000376.1_pt1 | contig 32189 bp, 21 predicted proteins | sample 1571041 | NCBI WGS metagenome assembly OGGA01 (sample SAMEA2582057, study PRJEB24529) | metagenome | biome: Human gut stool | place: China | collected 2011 | reverse complement strand
GGGGTGCTGTTGGCTGCGTGGGTATGGCAGGATGCCATACCCTCCTACATCTGTGTAAATCCGTGCCAATCTGTGGGAGGTACTTCTCTGCCAGAAGGTTCTGTGCGTTCCGTGCGTTCTGTGGGAGGTGTTTCTCAACTAGAAGAGTGCGTTCTGTGGGAGGTGCTTCTCTGCCAGAAGGTTCCGTGTGTTCTGTGCGTTCTGTGGGAGGTACTTCTCAACCAGAAGAGTGAGTTCCGTGGGCGACTACAGTTTCTTGATGCGGAAGCGTCTGACGATGCCGAGGACGAGAGCATGAGTGTAGGTGTGCTGTTTGAGGTTGTTCACGCTTGCCTGGCGCCAGTCGCCGAGGTAGCCGATGCGCCATGTGGTGTGCAGCGCACGGAAGTCGAGCGTGAGCATCTGTCGGAGCGACGGCGTGGAGGCGATAGTCGTAGGCACGCAGTTGTGGTCGTAGTTGCCACGTGAGAAAATCTCGTAGTACGATTGTCCGTAGTTGGGCGAGAACATCAGACCGCAGAGCGGAGCCGATGCCTCGTAGTGCAGTGTGAACGGTCGTTGTTGGCGGCGGAACAGTCGGAAGTCGAAGTCGGCAGCCACGGTAGGCTTCAGCTGCAGTGCCAGTCGTGCCTGTGCCGGGTTGTTGCTGCCCCGTGTGTTATACAGAAAGCCCACGCTCAGCTCCGCGGTGCCACCGGCGAGCAGTCGCAGATGACAACTGCCCACGGGCATCTGCCACTTGCGCAGCAGCGAGTAGGCAAAGGTGTATCCGCCCCCTATCTCCCCGCCATTGCCCGAGCGGTTGTCGGCAGTGGCGATGCAGCCCTCGTGCAGCAATTGGTGCACGAGGCAGGTGGAGTCCTTTTCGCGGCGCGTGTGCGACAGGAAGCGCAGGTCGGTGCCGCGGTATTTCTCCGGCGAGAGGTAGGTGTCGAGGATGTCGGTGTAGCCGATGCCCAACATGAGAGCATTCTCCCTCAGGGGGTGCAGTTGTCTCAACTGCACCGACGTATCTGTATTTAAGTAATCTGGTGCAGTTGAGACAACTGCACCCCCTGAGGCAGCACCCCCTGAGGTACACCATAGCATGGCGAGCAATAGACTACAGATCCTCATGCTCGGTGAAAATATTAAGTTGTCCGGTCATTTCGTCAATCACCTGCTGCTGACTCTTGCCAGCATCAGGGTCGAGGTTTACCTCTTCAGCTTCCTCCTCGTTCTCCTCCGCTTCGGGTTCGGGGAAGCGTGTTGGTTCCAGCTCCTTCACCCCCTGCACGTCGAACGTGGTGACACGCTTGCCTTTCGCCTTGAAGCCCTTCACGGCGATAAACTCCTCCGCGTCTATCTCCAACGACGGGCGTTGCGTCTCGGAGCCGTCAGGCGCAGTGGTCGGTGCGAAGTCGACCTCTATGCGTGGAAACGGCGTGTCGGTGAGCAGCAGTAGCTCGCTCTTCGAGTTCTCGCCGATGTAGTTCTGCCAGCGTTTCGTCGCCTCCATGCGGAAGCGTTTGAGGTAGAGGTTGTTCGCGTTGTCGGCATCGAACAGGGCTGCTGTCCATACCTTGTCAGGATCCCACTTCTCGATGAGTTTAATGTTGTCCTCATAGTGGTTGTTGGCGTCGAATGTAGAGATGTAGAAGTTGCCGTCGTCGAGCACCACGAGTATAGAGTCGTCGTCGAAGAACTCGCCCAGGAGTCGTCCGTGCTCGTCGTAGTTGAGTCGGTTCACGTCCGGGTCGTACCACACCTTTCTGCCACCAAGCGTAGAGTGGCCGTGACTCTTCAGTCCGATGCGGTGGATAGGGTTGCGTGTGAGCAGGTTGCCCTTCGAGGCGCGTCCCTTGATGGCGATTTCGGAGAAGTCCTTCTCTATGAAGATGCGTTTCAGGCGTGGGTTCGCCTCCAATGTCACCTTTATCACCTCCGCCTCGCCGTTCGGGTTGGCGGTGAAGTAGAGTATGCGTGAGCCGGCAGTACCCTGCGTGCAGTCGTACTCGCGACCGGCAGTCATCGTCGGCACGAAGAAACGCTTGATGTATGCCGCGCCAGCCTTGCCGTCGCGGTACACCACATTATATATAGTGCGCTTGTCGTTCTTCTTGAATACCTGCACGTGCAGGATGTTCTTGCCCACGAATATCTTGTCGGCAGCATGCACCATCTTGTACTTACCGTCCTTGAAGAACACGATGATGTCGTCGATGTCCGAGCAGTTGCACACGAACTCGTCCTTCTTCAGACCCGTGCCGATGAATCCCTCGGCGCGGTTGATGTATAGCTTCTGGTTCGCCTCCACCACCTTCGAAGCCTCGATGGTGTCGAAGTTGCGTATCTCGGTGCGGCGCGGATGGTCCTTGCCGTACTTCTCGCGCAGAAACTCGAACCAGTGTATCGTTACGTCGGTCATGTGCGCAAGGTCGTACTCTATCTCAGCCAGCTCCGCCTTGATGCGCGCTATCAGCTCGTCTGCCTTGTCCTTATTATATTTAAGTATGCGCTGCATCTTTATCTCGAGCAGGCGCAGGATGTCGTCGCGTGTTATTTCGCGGTGGAACGAGTACTCGAAGTCCTGCACGCGGAACACCTGGTTCTTGAACGGCTCCAGCTTCGAGTCGATGAAGTCGACCACCTCGTCCTGCGACTTCGCCTGCTCGAACTTCTTCTCCTTGTAGATGCGCTCCTCGATGAAGATGCGCTCGAGCGACGAGAAGAACAGCTGCTCCTCCAGCTCCGACTGGCGTATCTGCAACTCGCGGCGCAGCAGACCCATGGTGGAGTCGGTGGAGTGGCGCAGCACGTCGCTCACGGTGAGGAAGCACGGCTTGTTGTCCTCTATCACGCAGCAGTTGGGCGATATGTTTATCTCGCAGTCGGAGAAGGCGTAGAGCGCGTCGATCGTCTTGTCGGACGATACGCCCGGCGCCAAGTGCACCTGTATCTCCACCTCGGCAGCCGTGTTGTCGTCCACCTTCTTCGCCTTTATCTTGCCCTTCTCGATAGCCTTCAGGATGGAGTCGATGAGCGTAGACGTGGTCTTCGAGAACGGTATCTCGCGGATGACGATAGTCTTCTGGTCGAGCTTCTCTATCTTCGCACGCACCTTTACGGTGCCACCACGCTGTCCGTCGTTGTACTTCGCCACGTCGATAGAACCGCCCGTGGGGAAGTCGGGGTAGAGGTGGAACTCCTCGCCACGCAGGTAGGCGATGGCAGCATCGCATATCTCCACGAGGTTATGTGGCAGGATTTTAGAGCTCAGACCCACGGCAATGCCCTCCGCGCCCTGCGCTAACAGGAGCGGGAACTTCGCCGGCAGCGTAATCGGTTCCTTGTTGCGTCCGTCGTAGGAGAGCTGCCAATCGGTGGTTTTAGGGTTGAACACCACGTCGAGCGCGAACTTCGAGAGTCGTGCCTCGATGTATCGCGGTGCAGCCGCACGGTCGCCCGTGAGGATGTTGCCCCAGTTGCCCTGACAGTCGACGAGCAAGTCCTTCTGTCCCATCTGCACAAGAGCGTCGCCGATGGAAGCGTCGCCGTGAGGGTGAAACTGCATGGTGTGTCCCACGATGTTAGCCACCTTGTTGAAACGGCCGTCGTCCATGCGCTTCATCGAGTGGAGTATGCGTCGTTGCACAGGCTTCAAACCGTCCTCGATATGAGGTACGGCACGCTCTAAGATTACGTATGAGGCGTAATCCAGAAACCAGTTTTGGTACATACCACTGAGGTGATGCACTGCTGAAGCGTCGAAACGGTTGACAGGTTTGTAGTCGGAGTGATCGCTTGGCATGATGTCTTTTTTCTCGTCGTCCATGTTTTTTATTTTTTTAGTTGACAAGTGTACGGGTAAACGAGTACACGAGTGGATAAGTTGACAAGTAGACGAGTAAACGAGTGTACAAGGCGTCTATTTTTGTTCAAAAATCTTGTCAACAGGCAAAAGTACAAAAAAAAAAACAATTATTGAGTTATGCTCCCGTCTTTTTGTTGAAAATGCCGTATTTACGAGGGTTTTTGCGTCCTATGACACAACGAAATGGGGGGGGTAAATGCGCTTCTGCAATAAAACATTAATAGGGGTAAGGTGAAAAATTAAGTCTAAAAATTAGGTTTAATTGAAAAAGTAGCTTAACTTTGCAGCCGTGACATAACTATTTTTTAGTTATAATTGATGAAATAGAGTTGTTATAATGAAAATCAATGCGGTTTTCGACATGCTAAAAGCTTGTCGAGACGGCAATTTTTAAAACCATCAATAAAAACAACGTGACTAAGACAACAAAAAACTGGCTTTACGCTATATTTTTGCTAATTGCGGTGCTTTTCCCGCAAATCAGCAGGGCTCAGATATTCGAGAGCAAGACTGGTGTGGACACGCTTACATTTGCTGAGCGTATCTCGTTGCGCACCAATGCTGTCGATTGGACTTTGCTGACTCCTAATCTGGGTGTAGAATTCGATGTGAAATCGACCAACTGGAACCGCTGGGCTGTTGGACTTACGTTAAAGACAAAGTGGAATACACCAGCAACATTCAAAAACCGAGTTTTCTATAACATCACGGAGGTGCGTGCCGACTTCCGCAACTATTGGCGTACCCGTCAGATAAATAATAAGGTACCCGCGCACACCGGCTTCATCGACCGTCTCTTCTCATGCCGTCGCCGTGTTGTGAAGCATCCGAAGACTACATATTATAGAGGTGCGTACATGTCGTTCAGCGATTTCTCTATAAAGTTTGGCAGAGAAGGACATCAAGGCAAAGCATTGTCGGCTGGTATTACATACGGTATAATAAAACCTCTCTACGCTTTCCGTACAGGTAACACCCTCGACCTCGACCTCGGCTTCGATGCAGGCTTCGTAGCAGTCAACTCGGAGAAGTTCACATACAATCGTGCCGACAACTGCTACACACGCACCAAACAAGGCTCGTGGAAGGTTGTTCCGTTCCCGATGCCCACTGCGGCACGCGTAGGCTTCGTATATCGATTTGGCAGCTATCCAATCACGAAGAAATATCGTTGGCGTTACGATGCCGATGCACAATATCAGTACAGAATTGACAGTATCGCTAACCAGCGCGTTGTCGATGCTATCAATCAGCATAACAGAGACTCTGTTGAGTCTGTTATCTATAAGGAGTTCTGGCAGGTTTACGACTCTGTGGCTGTTGTCAACAGTGCTAAGGCTGACTCGATGCGCATAGTGAACGCTAAGCTGAAAGCAGAGGCTGACCGCAAGCAGGCAGAGATTGATCGCCAAAAGGCTATCGATGAGAAAAAGGAGAAGGAACGCCTGAAAGCCGAAAAGAAAAATAAAGGCAAAAAGGCGGAAGAGAAACCAGAGCCAACCGATGGTGCCGAGGCTACCGAGCCGAACGCAACCACCGAACCTACTGGGGAGCAGACCCCAGTAGAGGGCGAGGCTCCTGCAGAAAGTGAAGCTCCTGCGGAAGAGCAGAAGACCCCTGCAGAGAGTGAAGCTCCTGCAGAAGAGCAGACACCTGCAGAAAGTGAAGCCCCTGCAGAAGAGCAGACCCCTGCAGAGGAAATCTCAACATCTCAACAGGCAACATCTCAACCTGAATCATCTCAACAGGAAACAAATCAGCCTTCTGCTGAACCAGGAAAGGAGGCAAGCAATGAATAATAAGAAACTATTATACACACTCCTTCTTGGAGCAACGCTCACCTCATGTGCTGAGGTAGAGATTTGTGAAAGAGATCACCCACATCAGGGCGATGTCAACTTCACATATACATGGAATAAGCCAGAGGACAAGCCGAATCGAATGGGTGTGCTCTGCTATCGTGTCGTGGGACAGTGGAAGCAGGTGGCAGAGGTGAACACCGACGACCTCACACTGCGCCTCATCGGTGAGACGACCATCACACCCGAAAACCGTCCGAACGAAAACCCAGACGAGGGTGACAACACAGGTGGTGACAACACAGGTGTTACTGAGCCGACCGAGCCAACCGAGCCGACCGAACCGACAGAGCCTGGTACTGGAACGACTCCCCCTCCGTTTACACCGACTGTAAAGATTCCGCGCGGCTATTACAAGTTTGCGACATTCCCGCTCGACAACCCATCCATCGACTACTCGGAGCTTGAGCAGTTCATGAAAAATGATGCTAAAGACTACCCGTTGCAGAACGTAGGCTTGAGCTATAAGGTGTATGACATAAAAGACCCAAAGCTCAACAAGCCATTAGCTTGGCAAGACTTCAACCCGTACGCGAAGTACATACAGCCCGATGTGGAGCCGCTCTATTACGACTCAACAGTAGTGCAACGAGTACGCGCCGACCGTCAGACAACCTTCGAGTTCAAACCGAAGATACTCTCGCAGAATATAGACATCAACTTCAACATCGTAAAGAACACGGATGAGGTGCAGTTCAAGGTGACGGAGGTATGGGCAGAGATAAGTGGTGTGCCTACTTATATAAAGATGAACACAGGCTATCTCGACATAAAGAAGACAAGCAAGATGTTGTTCAAGACCGACATCAAGCCGAACAACCCGGACGACAACGGCAACGACACCAACGAGAACAAGCGCATAGCTTGCCACGGCAATATCAATGTGACGGGCGTGGTGAATGTGCAGCGCGCTTACGGAGAGACTTTAGAGGATGTGCGCAAGAAGATATACGGTCCTGGTATAATGCAGGTGGTTATATACACAGAAGTGTACAACCCGAAAACAGGACAGACCTTCCCTCAGAAGTGGCAAGGCATCATAAACCTCTACAACACTCTGAACAAGGCAAAACTGATGACTACGACATCTGATAACAAGTACGTGTACCGCAATGGCGAACACGGAACAATAAACATCAGTGCCGAAATACTTCTTGATGGAAAAACGGTCGGTAACATAGACAAGGGCGGCGACGCTCTCGATCGTTGGATACAAACGGATTCCGATATAAATATCGACATTTAAAAAATAACCTATAAGATGAAACGAACGAAACATATTGTTAACATCTTGACAGCTGCAGTAACACTGCTGCTCACGGCGTCGTGCAATGTCTCTTATCCAGACTTGGACCTACCGCAGGGAGAACCGCCAACAAACGATGAGGATGTCAACATCGACAAGACATCGATTTTGCTATATACCAGTAATCCGGCATACTTCTCGGTAGTGTCCGACACACGTGGCTCTGTGGGCACACGTGGTACGGGTGCGTTCGAGCCAATGGAGACCGTGGCATACAACCGCGACAAGTACTTGAATGCTAAATTCCACATCTTCGCATTCCGTGCTTACAACGATGCCGATCCAAACGGCGGACAGGGAGTGCTTACGGAGGAACCCTCTATGTCGAGATACCGCTATGCTCAAGATGCGAGCGAGGGCAACATGGACGAGTACAACACATCGTGTCTGCTCGACGGACCAGAGTACAAATTGGGTATGCCGTTCAAGTTCGAGCCCGACCAGTTTATCGGCACAATGAATGTGCTCACCAAAGACTATCCTGAAGACATCTATTACAGCTCTCGTTATCAGGATGTGGGCTACAACTTCTTCGGTTATTTCGTAGACGATCTTGATTTGAGTAACTATACGCGCGAAAAGGATAAGATAACTTACGACATAGAAATCGACGGTTATCAGGACGTGCTTGTGGGCGCAGCCAAGACTCCGCTTACGGAAGCCGACTTCGCCGAAGGTGGTATCTACGAAAAGGCAGCCAGACTGACCGAAGAGGAGAAGCAAAAGATACTAAACACACCTGGTAACTATAGTACGTTTGCGGCACACCGAAACGTGCACCCAGTCGTAAACATGAAGCATCAGCTCACGATGCTGAAGTTCTTTGCTTACCCAGGCGCTTCGTCGGCTAAGGACGTAGTGATAAAGGATATTTCGGTGATGACGCTGACAAAGGGCACACTCACCGTAGCAAGCCGTAACATTGACGACTGTAAGCTCGTGTTCAAGCCCGAGAATGAGGTTGATGTGCTGCAAAAGGCGGTGAAACTTGGCGAGTACCAAAAGGAAACCGATGAATCTGGAGAGACGCACAATGTCTATGGAAAGATTAAACCAGGGTTGAGAGATGAAGGCTATCAGGTAAAGTGGAAGGACGAGTGGGTGGACAACGAGAGCCAGGTGGTGCCAGGCGTCACACACGTGCCTACTACAAAGGAGAAGATGGACGAGGCATCCGTCGAGCTCGGTGCTGGCTTGCTCGTAGCTCCGCAGGAGTCGTACGTAGTGACGCTCACATACCTCTTCCCCGACGGACCTCTTGATGCGAATAATAATTATACGATGAAAGAACACAAGACCGTATACAGAATCACGCCAGCTAAGAAAGAGGGCGAGCAAGCAAGCTTCGAGAAAGGTCTATTGTATAATGTGAAGATTGGTGTCTACGGCTTAGAGAAGATCCAGATCAGCGGAAGCGTTGACGGATGGGGCAAGGGTGAAGATATTGATATCGACCAGGACAAAAACCCTAACGACCCTAACATCAATGGATATTAAAATATGAATAATACAATCTTTTAAAAATAACTTTATTATTAATTTAAATTTTTCACGACTATGAAGAAAATGTTTTTCTTTGCATTGGCTGCAGCTGGTATGCTGACAGCATGTTCAAATGATGACACTCTCGGTGGAAATGGCGAGCAGAACGTATCTGAACAGCAGATCCGTCTCGGTGTTGCTTCGTCTAAGGTTCAGACCCGTGGTACTGGTACCGTAGGTGGCATGACTGACGATGAGAACGTATGGGCAGGTCAGACTCTCTGGGTGTACATGCTCCAGAAGGGTAGCATGGATCTTGCTGTCTACAAGTCTCCGACTGTTGGTACTACAGCAGGTACTGAATTAGAGGTGTTCAACAACAAGGAGTTCAAGGCTCCTAATACAGCTGACAAGATAAAATCTGGTTTGGCTACTACAGCTGACGGCACTATCGCTTACTACCCGGTTAGCGGCAACTACGACTTCTGGGGTTATCGCGTTGACGATGCAGTGAAAGGTACACCTGCTGTAAAGACTGTAAACGACAACGGTGATGAGGTTGATGCGGATAAGGCTACAAAGCGTGTTGTTGAGATCGAGATTGATGGTTCGCAGGATATCATGGCAGGCAAGGCAGCTCCTTCTACTAAGGAGGTTACTGATCTTGGTGGCTATGCTGACAACTTCTACTCTGCTTATGCAGCACGTAAGGGCGTTCAGCCGAACATCACATTCAACCACCTCCTCACACGTTTCACATTCGAGGTACGTGCAGGATCTAAGGCAACAGCGGGTCTCCCAGTAAATGGCAATACAGACGCTGTTAAGGTAACAGGTGTTTCTGTAGACTCAAAGACAACTGGTACTCTTACAGTAGCTTACACAGGCGCGACTAAGGAATCTGCAGAGCTTCTTACTTTCACTGGCAATGCTTCTCCTCTCACTTTGAAGCAGCGTGATGAAAATGCAGTAGATAACAATGACGCACTCGTTGCTCTTAAGCCTGTTTCTTTGACATGGACAGATGATGCTGCAACAATAGGTGATGTTCTTAAGGTAGGCGAGGCTCTCCTCGTTGCTCCTGGTGAGACAGAGTATCCTCTTACAATCGCTCTTTCTCAGGATGTTCTTGAGAAGGTTGGTGGGGCTAAGGTTACTAAGCCTCTCGAGCAGAAGGCTACTATCAAGATGGACGGTACAAAGAAATTTGAGCCGGGTAAGTCTTACAAGGTTACTATCACTGTTTACGGTCTTGAGGACATCAGAGTTACAGCTACTCTCGTACCTTGGGCTAATGGTGGTTCAATCGATATCGATGACGACCGCGATCCGAACAACGGCCAGTACACTGAGCCATAAAGCGTAGGGGCTTGCCCCTGCAGAAAGGGATTTGAGACACATAAACTCTCTTCCTCGCTGCAAAAGGCGAGGAAGAGACGAGTGTTTCAACTGTCCCAATGAATAAACGTTTTTTTAGAAAAACAATAAATTCAACAAACAAATGAATAAGCATATATTCTTAATGGGAATGGCTGCTGCCATGTTTATGACCAGCTGCACAAACGAGGACGACCTCGCTGGCGGTAGCAACAATCAGCGACTGAACTCTGATGTGCCTATCGTGCTTTCTGCTGGTCAGCAGGCAAACAAGACCCGCGCATCGCTCGGCAATGTTAACGATAAAGGCAAATATGACGGCACATTCGATACACCTGCCGACAATAATCTTGGCTTCTTCTGCCTTGCTACTGGCAAGATTGCAGCTAAGCAGGAAATTACTTGGCAGGAAGGCAACGACAACCCTAACTTCCTTTGGTTGAAGAATATTCAGGCAAAAGCTGTGACTACTGACGATGTCGACTTAGGCAGGCGTGTTACAAACCTTACACTCTTCGACGAGAATGGTGGCACAACAGAAGCTAAGCACTATTACCCGATGGGTAGTCAGTACAGCTATACATTCTATGGCTATTATCCTTACTCAGCGAATGTGGAGCACAACGGCAATAAGTACAGCGTGAAGGTAACAGGTCTGGACGGCACAACCGATCTTATCTGGGGTAAGTCGTTCGTAAAACCAGATGATCCTGACAAGGCGGACGCTTACAGCGCAAAGTATCTGCGCGACAAGAAGAAGCACGTAGAGGAGGCCGGTCAGGAATGGAATGAGAAGGCACACAAGGAGAGCCGTCCGAATCTCACCTTCGTGCACAAGCTCATGAAGTTTAACATCATCCTCCAAAAGGGTAGCGGCGAAAATACTCGTGTTGCAAAGCTGGGTATCAGGTCGGCTAAGCTCCTCAATGTGGCTGACGCAGGTACACTTACTATTGCTGACCTCGACAATCGTCTCGATGCTTTGACTGACGATGTTAAGGGTAAGGAAGGCGAGTTTGTTGTCGATTGGACTACTGCCAAGAACCATAACACTGAGGCTACTGCCTTCGATTTGAAGGATAAGGACGGCAATACTATCGGCAAGCCAGCTAATGGTCCGTACCTCGGCGATAACACAAAGGTTACTGTTGGTGACGGCTTCCTCATCCCAGTGCCAAAGAAGACTGGTACTAACGATGACGGCTCTTACAAGTATGAAGACAATGGCTACCTTGGTACAGACGCTGCAGAATTAGCCAACAAGGGTATCTTCCGCTTGCGTGTAGAGTACTACCTCTCCGACGCACCCGACAAGGTGTATAAGGCAGCACAGTACGAGGTTAAGCCAGTATTCAAGACTACTGCTGGTGTTGCGGTCGATGGTGAGCCTTGGCAAGCTGGTTACGAGTATGACATCGTAATCTCAGTTTCTGACCCAGAGCAGATTCAGACATATGGCTATCTCACTCCGTGGGAGAAGCGCGTAATCGAACTCGAATAAGCATTATAATTATAGAGCGGGTGTGGCGTTAAGCCATACCCACTCTTAATGATTTCTCAGACAAAAACACTCCAACACCCAACAAACACCCTAAAACATACAACCGGTGTAGCCCACGGCAGGGCAGCACCCACTAAAGTAGAAATTTCAAAGCCCCACAATATATAAAGCAACACGCTGGTGCAGCGCGACGCCGCACCTTTAAACATAACATAGTAAAAATGAAGAAATTACTCTTGACATTCTTGATGCTCTCGGCAGTGTTCTCCGCTCGGGCGCAGAAGCTCGCCGTCAACACCGATGTGCTTATGGATGCGTGCATGATACCAAGCGTCGGTTTGGAGATGACGGTCGGCAACTGGTCGACCCTCGGACTCAATGTGCTCGGATGTAATAAGCCGTATGGCAAGAACATAAAGTTGTTGGCAGCACAGCCCGAATACAGATACTACTTCTCAGGACGTCCGATGCACAGCTTATTCGTTGGCGTTGGAGGCGTAGGCGCAATTTATGATGCTTCTATAAAAGGAAAAGTGTATAAAGGAATAGCTTACGGTGGTGGCATCACATTTGGTTACGTAATGAATGTCACGAAGCGACTCTTTATCGACTTCCACGCCGGAGTGGCTGCTGTGGGCTACAATCGTAAGGAATACTTCGCAGGAGATAACTACGGCGACTATGTGGTAGGCGGACTCAACAAACCGAACGCATCAGGATATTACCTCATGCCACAACGCATAGGCATCTCAGTGGCTTACATCCTCAAATAATATAATAACACACAATAACAATGAAACGAAACTTTTTACGACATATATGCTTCGCGCTGATAGCTATACTGCTTGTCACCTTCACCGCTACGGCTGCCGTCATGCAGCCGGAGGACGAAGGTGCGCATAGAGTGAAGGTAAAGGTGTACACCAAGCAAGGTGATAAACAAAAGTCGGCAAAGACTGTGCTCTATTGCGTTTGCTCTTCGTATAAGAGGGCTGAATATCTGAAGAAAAAGCTTGATGCTGCACAAACGCAGTACTTTAGCGGTGACGACCGTGCCATAGAGAAGGTTCTGAAAGAAGAGGAAATCGTCTTGAAGAAGTCACGAGGAAACGGCGAGTTTGAAGAGGCACTGGTAGCAGGTCGTGGAGTAGTGGTTTTTCATCAGGATTATGGTGCGGTTGCCGTTGAGGTAAAGGAGGGACAGACCCTTATACCAGCGGTGCTTGTGAGCAAGGATCAGATTCTTGACGATACAGTCGTTTTTGGTTCTTATGGTGATAACGGACCGGAGCTCAAGCCCGTGCCCGGTATAGATACAGGTGACCAGGTTACGTTTACTGTAGACATTAAACTTCCGGCAGGACTTGTTACGGACAAGTCGCGTATTATCTGTCAGCCGATGGCTGTAGATTGTCAGACGGAAGACACTTTGGCTTATTTGAAGCCTATCATTCTGGAATCTGCCGACTATCATAAGAAGCAGGATAAACGCATGGGATTCGATTATATGCAGAACGATTCCGTAGCGTGTGGCTATGACTCGTCGTATGTGCTCAAGAGTGACAAGATGGTGAAATACATAGCACAGGTGACATACAAAAAGCCAGATAAGGAGAAGATATACAGGGGTAGCTACCGTGTTGTGCTTGAAGACTATCATCATATTATATGGGATAGTGGCGAGCAGACTACGGGTTCGTGCCTTGCTTTCAAGCCTTTGAAATTCCTTGATTTGTCTGTCGCTGCTGCAGATATGGAGCTGACCGATGACTTCATGGAGCCTGCAGAGGAAAATACAGTGCCGATGAGTCGCGACCTGCCGTTGCGGTTTGAACAGGGAAAAGACATTCTGACAAACGACTCACTGAACACAGTCATCCAGAACAACATCGTTGCCGAGCTGAAGTCATACGGCGACCAGCTTTGGAGTGTTTCGGTGCAGGGTAGTTCTTCGCCGGAAGGTTCTGTAGAGCGCAATACGCTGCTTGCCAACAAGCGTGCGGACTACGCGCGTAGATTTCTCAACAGCAAAATAAAAAGCGGTGTGCCTATTGCAACGCTTGAACCGCGACTTTATACCTGGGAGGATTTTCTTTTTGAGGTGCAGAAGTTGGCAAATCAAGAGATGTATGACCAGGTAAAGGCTATAGTTGACGCAAATCCGAACAATGTAGGCTATAAGATGTTGAAGGACTTACCTTATTGGTCTACTTATCTGGAGCCGATATTTGAAAGAGAGCGTGTCATGGTTTGTAAGTACAAATACTTGAAGAAGCACATCATGACTGCCGATGAGGTTGTAGAGACATATTTTGCAGAAAAGCCAGATTATGTTTCTGGTAAGAAGACCCTCTCAAATGGTGACTATTTCAATCTCTTTGCTAACGTTACAGATACTTTGGAGCTTGACACCATCACGATGCTTGCCTATAAGCACATCACATCGCAGTCGGATTACACCTCATTCAGACTCGCTCCGTATGTGGCAAATCGTATGGCACTTATAGCAAGTCGCAATGGTATGCCAGATGTGAATATTCTGAAACCGTTCATCGACATGCGTAAGCCTGTGAATACATGGGACAAGAGTGATGCCATGAACCCCGTGATGTTGAATCGCGAGCAGATTGTACTCAACCAGGCAGTAATGTATTTCCAGGAGGCAAAGCTCGACTCTGCCATGCTCTTCATTGAGATGCTGGAGAAAAAGAACGCACAGGTAGAGGCAACGAAACGTATGCGCAAGCTTGTCGTTTTCCAACAGGGTTATGCCGCATATCTGCAGGGACTGATTAAAGATCCGAAACTGGTAGCCGATATAAAGGCGGCAGAACGCTATGTCCTCAATTCGGGAGACTTCAACCGTGCCATTATCTGGACAGAATTACACGCGCAGCTTGGCAAGTCGCGTGAAGAATGTGAGCGCCTGCTCGATCGTATGCCCGACGACAATCCGAAGAAGTGGTATCTGAAGGGTATAATCTGGGCAGACGAAGCTGGTAAAGAACCAGACGTTGAAGGTTATGCTCCAATAAATTCAAACGGTTTTCATAAACTCTCTGACGAGGAAGAGTTTGCGCTTATGCGTACTGACCCCCTTAAATTCGAGGAGTACAACAAGAAACTGGATGAGTACAATGCCAAACTGGAGAATGATGCAGATCTGATAGACACGAGCAAGGTGCCTTTCTTTCTTGCCTATTTCCAGCATAGCTTCGATATGGAGAAGAAGTTTATACGCTATTACCGCAACGAAGGAAATGTCAACGACAAGGTTCGTAAGGAGTATAAGTACTCGCGAAAGGATATTCCTGCTTACCGACAGAAGTTTGAGATGATAAAAGCTTACCACGACCAGCAGATAGCTGAAGAAACGGGTACGGGTTTAAATGAAGAAAACACACAGGAGCAAAACTCGTCGGACAATCCGGAGGCAGACGCTCCTTCAGAAGATAACAAATAAGACCAAGAACAATGAGCATTAACATCATACGCCTTTACGCAACAGCGATTTGTCTGATAGGTGGCTTGAGCTGTAGTGCTGCAAGTGCTACAACGTTCAATGTCGCACCACGTGCCATTACGGAGGTGCCCGACTCATTGTGGGATGAAACGCTGGACGAAGACACCATCGGCAAAACTCGCCACAACTACGCTACGGAGTTCAATGCCCTCAAGTACGTGCTTGAGGACCGCTATCGTGGCTATGACGACACCTTCAGAAAGAAGTGGTACGACCACCTCTTCTTAGGCTTCGGCGGAGGATTGCATAAAGACTTAGAATATCCAGGCTATAACCTCTCGCCAATCACGATGGCGCACGTGAGTGTGGGCAAGCAGTTCAACCCTTACCATACAGTGCGCCTTACAGCCGGATTGGGATTTGGCTACTATGAGGGTAACAAGAAGAACTATAAACAGTGGCAAGGTTCTGTCGACTGGATATATAGTCTGTCGACGTTGATGGACGGCTATCGTCCGTCTCGACTGCTCGATGTGTCAACAGTGTTTGGCTTTGGCGTGCGTCACAACACAACAAACATTGTTGACAACCATCGCACACGATACGAAATACGCGGAGGTGTGCAGGGAAAGATATTCACCGGTCCGCAAGGATACCTCACAATAGAGCCGTATGTAGGTATCAAGTCAAGACACCTGTATAATAAGTTCGGAGGCTTCTATGGCGTAAACATCGGTATGGTGTACTATCTGCATAACAACCTCTCTATCGAGGATCGTATGCGCTACATGAAGAACCGCCCTGAATATGTGGACAGCACAATGCAGTGGCATCCGCAGAAATGGCGTACACCATGGTTTGCCGAGCTCTCAGGAGGCATGGCATGGTGCGTGGGAGGTAAAGGTGTGAGCCCAAAGATGGGACACTCTACAAAGATGTCTGTAGGTAGATGGTTCTCGCCGTCGGTAGGTGTGCGCCTTAGCTTAGGACTCACCTCCGCCACATGGGACAAAACTCATGAGGCAATGGGCGAACAGGACGAGGATAGACGCGCTATGCTAAGCATACCAGTGCAAGACGATGCTGTTGTCGACCTGCATGATATGACCGCCGATGCAACGGCAGAGGCTCTCATCAATCCGTTAGGATTTATGAAGAACTACTCTTTCGACCAACCATTCAACGTGGCTTTAGCATTCGGTGGCGGTCTTAGTTGGATTATGCGAGAGCAGAAGACCCATCTGCGCACCATCAGTACGTTCTACACGGCAGGCTTACACCTCTCATATAACCTCAGCAACGACTTGCAGGTGTTCCTCGAACCGAGCTTCACCAACTACAACTACCGAATACCGTATCGCAACATAGACGCAGTGAAGCGTTTCAACGCCCAAAGAGTAGTGGTTCGTCTTGGTTTCACAGCCTATACGCGTGCTACAAACTATCGTATGAGGAAGCAAGATGACTATGAGACACCACGCATTCCGCTTAGCTTCGGTTTGGGCGCAGGTACGATGCTGTTCAACACCAAGAAAACATACGAGGGCGCAGCGTTCAACTATAATGCACAGGCCTTCGTTGAAGGACATTTCGGTAAGGTGCATGGCGTACGTGCTTCGTTCGAATACTTGTCTATCAATAGCGTTGCGCCGGACAGCTATACTGGCACAACCGAGTATGGCACAGAATACACCACTACCGGACTCTTCAAGAACAACTACAAGCGAGGCTTCGTGGCACTCAACTATTTGCTGAATGTCACCAACCTCTGCTCAGGCTATCAGAGCAATCGTATGTTTGAAGCGGAGTTGTTCGCAGGTCCGGCGTTGCTACTGTCGTTAGGCAATAGCACAGAACCCGATGGTTCGATAAAGGTGAACAGTTCGCACACCATGTCGTACTCACCAAGAAAGTACAACACCAGCCCGCTTATGGGTGCCAATGGAGGTATCAAGATAAAGATGAACGTGGCTAAGCACATCGCTGTGACGCTCACACCGCAGCTCTACGTAGTGCGTTATGACCCGAATATGCTTGGCGTTAATATGATGAAGCTGCGCACGTTCCAGACACTCAACCTCGGTGTGCAGTACATACTGTAATCGGTGTGCAGTACGTATTATAAGTAAATAATAGGGCGGAGGAACAAACACCTCTGCCACTCTTAAAGCTATACAAGATATGAACATGAGAAAAATCGCTATAGGCTTGCTCGCTTTCGCACTTGTTGCGCCTTCGATAGCTTCTGTCTCGCTGAAAGACAAGAAGGAGAAGAAACCGAAGACCGAAAAGAAAGCAAAGGTTGGTAATAAGACAAAGACCAGCAAAGCGTCAAGTTCTAATTCGCCACGCAAGGTGCAGACCATCAACGATGTAGAAGCCGCAATTTTGGGTATAGAGAAGATTGTGTCGCACACACTCGTTGAGGTAGAACCTATTGTGCAGCAGATTTGCGAGTCGCAACAGACCAAGAAAAGCGTGTGCCCACGTATCTACGTAGGCGCAGCCAATGCCTTTTGGCTCAAATCGGGTGTCAGCGATACCACATACGCTTTGAAATACATCGACAAAGCAATAGAACTCGACCCCCATTATGGTCCTGCCTATATGCTCAAGGGCGACATCTACAAGTGGGCTGACGACACTACTTTAGCTGTAAACTACTATAAGAAGGCGATGGAGATGGCTCCCAATGACTTCAGAACGTATCATAAGTATGCAAAGTTTATAGGTTCAGGTTTGGACAAGGTGACAGCGCGTGCGTTTGCGGGCGATACAGAGGCTCAAGAAGAAGTACGTAGACGTCGAGCAGAGATGGAGGCTGTATACAAGACAGCAAAGGATGCTAATCCGACATTCCCCTACGAGTTGGAGTGCGCTCGCCTTTATACATCCCTTTCGCTTACGACTAAAGAGACAGAAAAGGGTATTCAATTCTTTGAAGCAGCCGATCAGGATTCTTTGAATGCCAACGATTATGCGCAGCGATGCAACATGATGTACCAGTTTATCATTGATGCACCTAATGGCAACGTGAAGCTGAATGCATATAATAGTATCGTGAATGTCCTCGATAGTGCGCTTATGAAGTTCCCAACCGATTACTATATCTTGGCGAATGGACTCAACTATCTGAATGGTGCTTATACACTTGTGAAGCGACAGAATGGTGAAGTACTTGCCGAGTATAAGAATAAGTTCTCAACGAAGGCGCTCGAATATGGCGAACGTTTGATGGCAACCAAGGATACATTGATAAATAACGACGATATTTATCGTTATGGTATTGCCTTGATGAACCGCTATAAGCAGCAACAGGGTGTTGACGTTTTGCAAGGACTCATGGCACGTCCTAATATCGATGACAAAACTGTCTCTAAAGCGATGAACGCTATCTGTGAGGCATATAGAGATTTGGGCGAATACGAGAAGGCTGAGAACGCATACGAGGAGTTGATAAAAACACTTGATGCTAAGGGCTCTTTGCAGGTGGCTCATTACACTGACTACGCATCGATGTTGAAATTGCAGGCAGAAGAATCCTTCGGTCAGCAGATGATAGATACTTATATGAAAGCATGTAAGGTGTATGAGCGTGGTGCTGAAAAATTCCCTGAATATGCTCCATATTTATACTATTACGCAATGCAGGTGTGCAAAAATGATGTATTGGATCCAGACAAGACCCTTGAACTTGCTATCAAACCAGCAAAGAAAGCATACGACCTCTTGAAGAACAGAGATACTTATGAGGGCGACGAAGATCAAATTATGAACTCTGTATGCTTCTGCCTGGTGGATTATTACTATAATAAGAAGAAAGACTATCCGGCAGCCAAGCAGTATGTATTGAAGTACTACCAGTTGGTTAAGGGTACAGAGAGCGAGGAGTCGTTTGCAGGTATCCTGCGTAGACGTTACAAGATGAAGATATAACTTCACATCAGATACAAGGCTATGGCAGCAATGTCATAGCCTTTTTTGTTCATTCGGAAAACCCTTTTTATATAGAAGCAATATATCATAGTAAAGTATCAGTACGCGAAAAAATCTGCCATATCTCCCAGTGTCGCTGCAACTTACACATTACGAGCATGTTAAAGGCTGGCAGATATGCTTCCGAGAGCTATATCTGCCAGCCTATCTACCAGACATCTACCATTCATCTATCATTCTATCCGTTGTCTAATCTGCTACGTCGTTCTCATTAGTCTTCTGCGGCAACATTGTTGTCCTTCTGCGGCAACATTGTTGTTCTTCTGCGGCAACATTGTTGTCCTGCTGCGGCAACATTGTTGTTCTGCTGCGGCAACATTGTTGTCCTGCTGCGGCAATATTGTTGTTCTGCTGCGGCAATATGAGAAAGGCATGAAGCAATATAAGGGAGATGTATTATTTACAGGACAACAATAAAAATTAATTGCTTCATGCCGTGTTTTCAGAATAATAATTGTAACTTTGTAAAGTAGCATTAAACCTATTGTATTATGGGAGGACTGAAAGATAGATACATACGTTTTGACTGGGCTATCAAGCGCTTGCTCCGTCAGAAAGCCAACTTCGATGTGTTGGAAGGTTTCCTTACCGTGTTTATCGGTGAGGAGGTGAAGATTGTGGAGATACTCGAGAGTGAGGGCAATCAGCAGACGCCAGACGATAAGTTCAACCGTGTGGACATCAAAGCACGCAACTCGAAGGGTGAGATAATACTTGTAGAGGTGCAGAACACAAGCGAGCTTTATTATCTGGAGCGCATCCTGTATGGCGTGGCGAAAGCCATCACCGAGCATATTCATCTTGGTGATACATACAAGGAGGTGAAGAAGGTGTATTCTATAAGCATCCTCTATTTCGATATAGGTAAGGGTGCCGACTACCTGTATGTAGGACAGAACAAGTTCATCGGTGTGCATACAAACGACCAACTCGTTATAACGGCTAAGGAGAAAGGTGCTTTCGTGCAGAAGAGTCCGGCAGAGATATTCCCCGAGTACATTCTTGTGCGTGTCAACGAGTTCGACAAGGTAGCAGTTACTCCGTTGGAGGAGTGGGTCGCTTACTTGAAGAGTGGAGTTATAAAGGAGAACACCACTGCTCCAGGATTGCAGGAGGCACGCAAAAAACTTCAGTATTACTCGATGACCGATGCCGAGCGTTATGCTTATGATGAGCACCTCAACGCTGTGATGATACAGAATGATGTGCTTGGCAATGCACGCGAAGAGGGACTTACGCAGGGTCGTGCCGAGGGTCGTGCTGAAGGACTTACGCAAGGTCGTGCTGAGGGTCGTGCAGAAGCAAAGAAGGATATTGTTAAATCTATGTTGAGCAATGGTCTGTCGGTAGAGCAGGCTGCAAAATACAGTGGTCTGACTGTAGAAGAAGTAGAAAGTATAAAGTAAAATCACGATATGGGAGAATATATAGTATCGGCGCGTAAGTACCGCCCGATGATATTCGACTCGGTGGTGGGGCAGGCTGCTCTCACCGCTACGTTGAAGAATGCCGTGAAGAGTGGCAAATTGGCGCACGCCTACCTGTTCTGCGGACCGCGCGGAGTGGGCAAGACGACGTGTGCGCGCATCTTCGCGAAAGCAATCAACTGCATGAACCCTACTACGGAGGGCGAGGCATGTGGCGAGTGCGAGAGCTGCAAAGCGTTTGCAGAAGGCCGCTCGTACAACATCTTCGAGCTTGACGCAGCCAGCAACAACTCCGTGGAGCACATCAAGTCGCTCATGGAGCAGACACGCATACCGCCGCAGGTGGGCAAGTACAAGGTGTTCATCATCGACGAGGTGCACATGCTTTCGCAGGCAGCGTTCAACGCTTTCCTGAAAACACTGGAGGAACCGCCTGCACACGTGGTGTTCATTCTTGCCACAACCGAGAAGCATAAGATTTTGCCAACCATCCTCTCGCGTTGTCAGATTTACGACTTCGAGCGCATGAGCGTGGAGAACACCATCAACCACCTGAAGTATGTGGCAGAGAAGGAAGGCATCACCTACGAGGAAGAGGCATTGGCACTCATCGCCGAGAAAGCTGATGGCGGTATGCGCGACGCCCTTTCTATCTTCGACCAGACGGCAAGCTTCTGCCAGGGCAACATAACATACGCAAAGGTGATTGAGGACCTAAACGAGCTCGACACCGACAACTACTTCAAGTTCGTCGACTATGCGTTGGCGAACAAGGTGAGCGAGTGCATGGTGCTCCTCAACTCGATAATAGAGAAAGGCTTCGACGGTGGTAATCTTATCAACGGACTCGCTTCGCACGTGCGCAACGTGCTCATGGCTAAGGATGCGCAGACGCTGAAGCTCCTTGAGGTGAGCGAGAAACAGCGTGAGAAGTACAGCGCACAGGCAAAGGCGTGCCCCACGCAGTTCCTCTACAAGGCACTGAAGCTGATGAACCAGTGCGACCTAAGCTACCGCCAGAGCAGCAACAAACGTCTGCTCGTAGAGCTGACACTCATCCAGGTGGCACAGATCACGCAGCCGGAGGATGCCGACAGTGCGGGGCGTAGCCCCAAGCAGCTGAAAACCCTGTTCAAACTTCTTGATTTCACCCGGACGAAAGTGGCTCAGCAGGTGGCTGCTCCGGTGAGCCATGCCTCGGTAAGCCATGTTTCAGCTGAGGCTCCTACTTCGCAGACCGCCGCATCGGGTTCGGCAGCCGTTTCCGACAAGTTGTCTGCCGGCGTACCACGCTTGAAGCTCTCGTCGCTCGGCATGACCTTCCAAAGCTTGCAGCGCAAGGATGCGGTGGCGGCAAAGAAAGAGGCGGAAGAGACAAACAAGGATGAGAACGAGCAGTTCACGCAGGAGTTCCTCGATCTGCAATGGCTCTCGATGTGCAACCGTATGCCGCAGAAGATGGTGGGGCTTGCTTCCCGAATGAAGAACATGCAACCGCGTATCACCACCTTCCCCGATATCGAGGTGCTGGTAGACAACCAGATATTGCTCGACCAGGTAAACGAGATAAAGGGTCGCATACGCGTCACGCTCGCCAAGGCACTGCACAACGGAAATGTGTCAATATCGCTCCGCCTCGCTGAGGCAGAAGAGATAAGCCGCCGAAAGACAAAGAAAGAGGTGTACGACGAACTGATGCAGCAAAAGGAAGTGCGAGCGTTCGTCGAATCGTTAGGGCTCGAACTTGTTTAAAAGTAAAAAAGTAAAAAGTAAAAAGATAGGAGGTATGGGCATCTTGCCCATACCACGCTGCCTCAAAAGTGTTTAAAAGGTAAAATATTTAAAAGCGTTACTATTCAAATCGCATACTAAGTGTGTTAGCTCTCAAGCAATGCATATTGATGGTCTGCATCGGTCGTTACGCGCATCCGTATCGACCGACGCGGACTATTTCTCAACGATGCTTTCGATGTACTTGCACACCATGTTGATGCCCTTCAGGTTGTCTCCACCCTCTGGTATGATGACGTGCGCGAAGCGCTTTGTCGGCTCAATGAACTGCTCGTGCATAGGTTTGAGCACCTTCAGGTAGCGGTCGACAACCATAGACACGGTGCGTCCGCGGTCGATAGTGTCGCGTTGTATGTTGCGTATGAGTCGCTCGTCGGGGTCGCAGTCGACGAAGATGCGCAGATCCATCATGTCGCGCAGACGCTTGTTGAGCAGTGTCATAATGCCCTCCACGATAATCACCGGCTTCGGCTCCACGTGTATCGTCTCCTTCTCGCGGTTGCACTTCAGGTACGAGTACGTAGGCTGTTCGATAGCTTTGCCCTCGCGCAGCTCGTTAATCTGCTTTATCAGTAGCTTCCAGTCGAACGCATCGGGATGGTCGAAGTTGATAGCCCGGCGCTCCTCTTCGGTCATGTGCGACGTGTCGTTATAGTACGAGTCGAGTGGTACGACAGCCACGTGGTGCGGCGGCAGTGCCTCAACAATCTTCTTCACTACAGTGGTCTTGCCGGAGCCTGTGCCGCCGGCAATACCAATTATTGTTATCTTGTTGTTTGTCATATTCTTAAGCTTGGTCGTATAATGTGCTGAACATGCGGCTGTAGAACTCTGCCTTGCGTTCGGGCTTCATGGGGTAGGCGCGCGAGCTGCTCGGCATACGCCATAGACGCAGTGTTCTGTCGTCGAAGCCGAACTGCACGTTCTCGCCAACCTTCGGCTGTACCTTTATGTCGAAGCACGCGCAGAGCACGTCGGTGGCTTTCTGTCCGGTGGTCACGATGTCGGTGAGCGAGGGGAGGGAGCGCACCATTGCCTTCAGGTCTGTTGGCTCCACCACCTCTAAGTCCTTGTCCGATGCCGTGTTCTTCAGTCGGCGCACCACCGTCGCCGTGTCGTACATGCCGATGCGACGCTCGTTGAGGAACGGGATAATGCGGTCGAGTCGGAACGTCTTTGCTTCGGTGTCGACGAAGTGCAGCTTGTCGTTGAAGAAGCATAGCCCGAAGATGCGCCACATATCGTTGGTGAAGTTGGGGTAGTAGAACCGCATCGACCAGCGCTGTTCGCCTGGCGGAAAGCTGCCGAGCATGAGCAGCCGGCAGCCGTCGGGGAGGAACGGGGTGAAGGGATGGCGTTCGGTATTCATTATTTCTGCTCCTTCACCAAATACACTACTACCGGCAAGTGGTCGGAATAGCCATCGAGCCATACACCGCCTGCGGTGGTACGCTTCGGCGAGCCCTTGTACTTGCCCTCGCTCTGTATGAGGTACGGGCGGATGTGGATTTGATGCTGGAAGTACTTCAGAGTAGAGAAGTCCTTCACGCCCTTCGGGTTGAGCAGGTTCGGAGTCATCACGATCTGGTCGAAGAGGTTCCACGATCCGTTGTAGAACAGTGTGCCCTTGCCCTGCTTTGTGAGAATGTTATACCACGGGTTATACATGTCGTCCTTGCCCGTCTTCTCGATTGACGGCTTGCAAGAGAGTCCTTCGGTCATCGACTTGTTTGTAGGGTCGTCGTTCATATCGCCCATCACGAACACCTTGCAGTTGGGGTCGGCGTTCAGCAGTGAGTCCTTCACTACGCGCACCTGTCTGCCAGCCACCTCGCGGTAGTAGGATGTGGCGAAACGGCTCGGCCAGTGGCACACGATTACAGCCACGTGTTCGCCGGCGAGCGTGCCGCTAACGGTGAGGTAGCCACGTGTCACGTAGTTAGAGTCCTTCTTCTCCTCGGGAACGTATGGCACGAGGCGCACATCCTTCACGGTGAAGAAGCGAGGGTTGTAGAGCAGCGCGCAGTCGATGCCGCGGCGGTCTGGACCCTCTACATGTACATATTTATATCCGCGCTGCTTCAGAGCAGGCTGTGCTGTGAGGTCGTCGAGTGCCTTCGAGTTCTCCACCTCCGAGAGTCCGATGAGGGCGCATCCGATGCCCGGCAGCTTGTCCGTGCCAAGGTCGGCTAATGCCTGCGACATATTGCGTAGTTTGTGGCTATATTTCAGTCCGTTCCATTTGTATGCGCCGTTAGGCAGGAAGTCGTAGTCGCGCTTACCCTCATCGTGGCAAGTGTCGAAGAGGTTTTCCTGGTTGTAGAAACCTACGGCATAGAGATTGAATTTCTTCTGAGCCGATGCTCCCAATGTCATGCATAGGAGTAAGGCGAGGATAAAGAGATTTTTTTTCATTTGAGTTATTTGTTTTTTGTTTTTATTCGTTACACACTGCATGTACGTGATACACGCCTACAAAGTTACAGTAATTTGTTATCATTGTGCCCTATTTCGTGTTTTTTTTGCATGAAATTGCGATTGTTTTCCAATCCGTTGGCATGTTCTGCATTGAAACATATACTTAATAAAAATTAAATATGGAAATGTTTCATTAATTGAATAAAAATGTGTTACTTTGCAATCTATTTCTTAAACTACCCTAATCGAATGAAATTAAAAAACGTAGTAGTTGATTTAGAAACGAAAATTTAAAACTTAATTATAAACATTACATGCAAAAGAAGCTTAAATTAGCAGTGTTGGCAATGTGCTGCGCTCCGTCAGCTTTCGCTCAGACACAGACCGACTCGATCGGTTATCATAGCGAAGCTGCAAGCGAGGCTGCCTTCACTTTCACTGAGGCACAGCTCGGTGAGGACGATGACATGACACAGAACGTGACAATCGTCAACTCCAACTCCGACATCTATGCCAGCCAGGTGGGCTATCTGTTCTCACCGGCACGTTTCCGCTATCGTGCTTTCGATCAGAAGTACAACGAGGTTTATCTCAATGGCTTGCAGCTGAACGATATGGAGAGCGGACAGTTCCGTTACTCTCAGGTAGGCGGTCTGAACAACATGACCCGCAACCAGGAGTTCGCCCTTCCGTTTGAAGGCAACAACTTCACCATGTCGGGCATGGGCGGCTCCAACAACTACAACTTCCGTCCGTCGGCAATGCCTGTAGGCCATCGTATGACCCTCAGTGGTGCTAACCGCAACTACACTCTGCGTGGCATGTACACCTATAGCACTGGTCTCTCAGAGAAAGGTTGGGCGTTCACAGGTGGCGTAAGCTATCGTTGGGCACGCAACGGCTACGTAGAGGGCACATTCTACAACTCGCTCTCTTACTTCCTCGCCGTGCAGAAGGTGATGGGTAAGCACAGCCTCTCGCTCTCTACATGGGGCAACCCGACCGAGCGTTCTACACAGGGCGCTGGTACAGACGAGATGTACTGGCTCGCCAATAATCGCTACTACAACCCTTATTGGGGCTATCAGAACGGTAAGAAGCGCAACTCGCGCGTGGTGAACGACTATGCTCCGAGTGCAATCCTCACATGGGACTGGAACTTCAACGAGAACTCGAAGCTCACTACATCGTTCTTCGGCAAGTACTCTATGTACAAGAGCACAAAGCTCAACTACAACAACTCAGACAACCCACATCCTAACTACTGGAAGAATATGCCGTCAAGCTACTACGACGTGTGGAACAGCGAAAACTCTGCATATCGCACAGAGCAGGCTTATGAGGATTGGTTGACATCATACAACTATTGGCGTGCATCAAAGGCTAATCGTCAGATCAACTGGGATCGCCTCTACTACTCAAACAAGAACGCAGCAGCACAGGGCGGCGACGCTATGTACTACATCCAGGCTAAGCACAACGACAACCTGATGCTCTCGTTTGCCTCTACATTCAATCACCAGATTGACAAGGACAAGAAGGTAAACGTAGGCGTACTTGCAGCTACCAACAAGGCAATGCACTACCAGACAATGGAGGACTTGCTCGGTGCTACCCAGTTCCATAACATCAATACATATCTTATATCAGATAAGTACACTGCTACTTCGCCCGAAGCACAGTACGACCTCAACCATCCTAACGCAGTCGTTAAGGAAGGCGACCGCTTCTGCTACGACTACAACCTGCTCATCAACAAGGGCAAGGTATGGAGCTCGTACACCGAGAACTTCGGTTGGGCTAACTATACTATAGCTGCTAAGCTCGGCTACACCTCTTTCCAGCGCGACGGCAAGATGCGTAACGGTTTGGCTGCCGACAACTCGTTCGGCAAGAGCAAGCGAGCAGAATTCGTTGATGGTGGCTTCAAGTTCGGTTCTAACCTCACACTCGGTCGTGGCAACGTGCTCTCGCTCGGCGTAGGCTATGAGCACCGCGCACCGGAAGCACGCGCAGCGTTCATGTCGCCGGAGATTAACAACGACTTCGTTCAGGGACTCAAGAACGAGCGCATCTTCAGCACAGAGCTCGGCTACATGTACGAGAACTCATGGCTGCACCTCAATGTGAAGGGCTACTACAGCCGCATGACTAACGTATCCGACTGGCAGAACTTCTACAACGACGATAGCAACTCGTTCATCTATGTGTCTATGACCGATATGAACAAGTCGTACTACGGTGCAGAGCTCGGCGCTAAATTCAAGCTCGCAAGCTTCCTCGACATTAAGCTTATCGGTACAATCAGCGAGGCTAAGATTACGAACAACTCCAAGCTCTGCTACATGAAGTCGACAGATGCCACACTGTACGGCACCGCCCAGACAGGTGACAACTACGACTATATCCACAACAAGGGTATGCGCGACAGCGGCACACCGCTCACCGCTCTCAGCCTCGGCGTAAGCTATCATCAGAAGGGTTGGTTCATCGACCTCAACTGCAACTACTACGACCGCATCTACCTGTCGTACTCGCCTAACTACCGTTTCCACAAGAACGTGGTGAACCGTAACGATGTGATGAAGGCATTCGGTCAGCCGATTATCAACGACGTGACCGGCGAAATCGTTTCCGGAGCACTCGATCAGGCAAAGGGTCACGGTGGCTTCATGCTCGACGGCTCAATCGGTCGCAGTATATACCTCAAGCACGGATCGCTCTCAATCAACCTCATGGTTCAGAACATCCTCAACAACCGCGACATCGTTACAGGCGGTTACGAGCAGAGCCGAAGCGGCTACACACAGAGCCTGAACGTACGTGGCTACTCGTTCGAGAAGAACCCGTTCAAGTTCTACGCCTTAGGTACAAACGGTATGCTGAACATTACTTATAAATTCTAAATCACAGAAAGAAGATGAAAAGTATAAAATATCTGAAACTCGCGCTCTTCGCGCTTGTTATAGGTCTTTCTGCTACATCATGTATGGATGAGGACTGGACCGACCCTACTGGCGAGGTGGCACCGTTCGGCAACAACCAGCTTCAGGAGACCAATGTCGTTTCTATTGCTGATCTTAAGGCAAAGTACGGTGCACAACTGAAGGATGTAGTGAACGACACAGTGCGCATCGCCGACGGTGTGCAGATCAAGGGTCGCGTCACAGGCAACGACATCTCTGGCAATATCTATAGCCAGGTTATGATCGAGGATGCTACCGGTGGTATAATCATCAGCGTTGCTCAGGGCGGCATCAACGGTCAGCTGCAGATTGGTCAGGAGATTCTCGTTGACCTCGGCGGACTCTACTATGGCGTATATCGCACACAACCACAGCTGGGTATCCCGTACACCGACTTCAAGAAGAACCAGACTTACCCGAGCCGCATCAGCCGTGCAGAATGGCAGACACGCTTCAAGATTCTCGGCAAGCCCGACGCTTCGCTCGTGGTACCTCACGTGTTCGAGACTTCTGAAATCAGCACACTCAACGATGAGACCGTTGCACAGAAGTACTCTGGACAGATTGTGACACTGAAGGGTGTGGAGTTCGACACAGCCGACGGCACCGTCACATTCGCTCCTGAGGCAGAAGGTGCCACTACAGGCCACGGCGTGACACGCTACTTCAAGGGGTACACTGGTCAGAAGAAGCAGATCGGCATCCGTACAAGCTGCTACGCTAAGTTCGCTGCCGAGAAACTGCCGAAGGGCAAGCTCAACGTAACCGGTATCCTCACCGTTTACAAGACCAGCGCAACATCGTCTTACGGCACAACAGTGCAGCTCGTGCTGCGCACACTCTCCGACATCGAAGTGCTCGAGCCAGAGAAGAATCAGCCGGCAGAAGAGAAGTAAGGCTATCTTACATTATTATACATTATATAACAAGCAAACAAACAAAAGAATATGAAAAAGATATTTTTCTCAATGCTCGTCGCAACAATGACAGCATTCACATTCACAAGCTGCGAGGACGTTCCTGCTGCTTATGAAATTCCAGGCGGTGGTAACGGCGGTTCAACAACTGAAGTTCCGACATTGTATTCAGAGGCATTTGACGACAATACAACCGCATTTGAATTTAAAGATGTAAACCTCACAGGCGGTTTGACAAGAGTTTGGAAGGTGGCTTCTTACAATAATAATGGCTATCTTAACGCTTCTGCATTCTTAAACAATGCAAGCCATGCATCAGAGTCTTGGGCTGTTTCTCCAGCTATTAACCTCGCTGATAGCAAGAAGGCTGTTCTTGCGTTCTCGCACGCTATCAACAAGCTTAGCGATGTTAGCACAATGAAGGACATGATGACAGTTTGGGCTTCTACCGACTACACAGGCGATGTTAGCGCAGCTACTTGGAAACAACTCGTTGTTCCGAATTATCCGGCAGGTACAAGCTGGACGTTTGTAGAGTCTGGTGATATCGACCTTACAGAATATTGTGGCAATAAGGTTTACATTGGTTTCAAGTACACAAGTACAGACGAAAACTCTGGTGGTTGGGAGGTTGACAACTTCACAATTAAGGGCGACGGCACACCAATGGTTACTCCAGGCAAGCCTGACACTCCCGATACTCCTGACACACCAGCTGGATCAAATCTCGTTTCAAATGGCGATTTCGAGGCATGGACAAATAGCCTTCCTAACAATTGGAAGTCGGCTTCTTCTGCAAGCAATGCCAAACTTTCACAGAGCACAGATGCTCATAGCGGCCAGTATTCTGTATGTGTTGCAGGTGGTGCAAAGAACCAGCGTCTTGCATACAAGGAACTCACTTTGAAGCCAGGTACATACAAGATGTCGTTCTATACAAAGGCTGCTACTGCTGATGGTGCGGTTGTAGACTATGGCTATGTTAAGGTTGTTGATGGTAAGATTAGCGGAGGCAACGATTATATCTATGCTAAGAAGTACGACAAGTTGACAAATACAGAGTGGACTGCAATCAATCATGAGTTCACACTCGCAGAAAAGACAACAGTAGCTCTTGTTGTTGCTGTTATAAAGAATCCTGGCAAGGACCTCCTTGTTGACGATTTCTCTCTCACTACTGCTGATGGTGGAGTTGTTGAAGGTGGTTCTACAGAGCCTGATCAACCAGAAACATCAACCACCTCTACCTACACGCTTGTTAATCAAATTACTGATGGTACATACGTATTGGTTGCAAAGACAGATGCAGGTTACCTCGCTGCCTCTCCGTTGGCTGCTACATACAATTACGGTTACCTCAAGAACCCTGTAAGCGTAACAGAGAGCAACGGAACTGTAAAGGTTTCTGACGCTAATGCCTTTACTATCAAGAAAGTTGATGGTGGATACACTATTCAGGATGCTACTGGTTACTACTTTATGAACGGAGCGTATAATAGCTTTAGCCGTTCTGCAGAACTTCCTGCAAGTGGTCATATTTGGACTATTACTGTCAACAGCGATAAGACTGTTAGTATCAAGAACAACGAAAAGGGTAAGACCATACAGTACGATACAGAGTTTACAAGCTTTGGCGCATACGAAGAGATTAAGGCTATATTGCCTTTCCTTTATAAGAAGTAAATATCATTAGCTGATACATTCCTATTCCAAGCCATTTCAAACGATGAGGTGGCTTGGAATTTTTGTTTTCAAAAATTTGTCGGTCTCATAAAAAAGTCGTAACTTTGCATCCGCTAAGCATTTGAAAGCGAATTATTTATTTAACACTATAACAATTTAAACAAAATGAAGAAGGGAATTCATCCAGAAAACTATCGCCCCGTCGTATTCAAGGATATGTCCAACGGCGATATGTTCCTTACAAAGTCTACATGCAAGGCTACAGAGACAGTAGAGTTTGAAGGCGAAACTTACCCAGTGGTAAAAGTCGAAATCTCAAGCACATCTCACCCGTTCTATACTGGTAAGAGCAAGCTTGTCGATACTGCAGGTCGCGTAGATAAGTTCATGAACCGCTACGCAAAGGTTCGCAAGTAAGGAAAAGAACGAGATATATACTTCAAATAGACACGCTCTATTTTTGAAATAGAATATTGAGAGTGTGTTCCATCCGTAGTTGCATATACGTATGGAACATACTCTCTTTTTTGTTTAAAAGTAAAAAAGTAAAAGAGTAAAAGAGTAAAAAGTAGGAGGTATGGGCATCTTGCCCATACCACGCAGCCCACAAAACATATTTTTTAAAAGTAAAAAAGTAAAAGAGTAAAAGGGACTTTAAAGGAAAATAACGGATGAAACAATATTATAAATACGCGCTGCGCTATGCAACTGTTGTTGTGATGATGCTCTCTGCGCTCACCTTCACCGCTTGTGGAGGCGACGACGATGAGGGCGATGGCAATCAGAGCGGTCAGGTAGATAAGAAGAACAAGAACGCCAACATACCGTCGGCAGCCAACGGCTACAACAAAGCTATTCGACGCACGGAGTTCCCGGCTCTGAAGAAGACGGGCAAGCAGAAGGTTATTGTCTATCGCATGACATCTACATCTTACGATAAAGACGGTGTTAACTTCTCGGTGGAGTGGGACTGCGACAAGCGTTCGCAGCGCTGGACGTGCTATCAGATGCACAAGGGCTACTCGGGCAAGTATTCGCGTGAGACGGACTTCTTCTTCTTCGACACCACGAACCTCAATAGCAACGAGTATTGGGGCGAGTACAAATACTTCCCTGGCTACGACCGTGGTCACATCTGTCCGAGCGGCGACCGCACCGCTTCAAAGGAGATGAACGTACAGACTTTCGTTATGACGAATATGCAACCGCAGTATCATAAGTTTAATGGTTTCGACAAGAAAACAGGTGATAATGGTTTGTGGGTGCGTATGGAGAACCAGCTGCGCAAGTGGGCTGACAAGCTATCGGCAACGGATACTATCTTCGTCTGCAAGGGTGGCACAATCGACAGCGAGACTAACATCATAACGCGCATCGGGGGCAAGCTCATCGTGCCGAAGTACTTCTACATGGCTATCCTGCGCAAGAGCTCGTTCGGATATGCAGGCATGGCGTTCTGGAGCGACCAGACAAATGCGTGGCGCACGAACGAGACGTTGGGTTCACACGCCATCTCTATCAAGGAGCTTGAGGCGCGCACCGGCATCGACTTCTTCTGTAACCTCCCCGACGATGTGGAGGCGCAGGTTGAGAAAACGTTCAACCCGAGTGTCTGGTCGGGCTTATAGAGAGTCCTCTGTCCCACAGATGTATTGTAGGAGGGTATGGCATCCTTGCCATACCCACGCACCCACTGAGCTTTCTGTTGATATATCCTCCCACGGAATACACTTTCTTGCTGTAAAATCTCCCACAGATTTCACAGATTTACACAGATTCTTAGGGTGCTTTCAGGGGGTGCACTTGTCTCAAGTGCACCAACAGAGCAAGAAGTGCACCAACCGAGAAGGCGTACCGTCTGCTCGGTTGGTGCAGCTGAGACAGCTGCACCCCCTGGGTGTGCTCCCACAGAATTCACAGAATACACAGAACCTTCTGTTGAGATAATTTCTCACAGAATTCACAGAATACACTGGGCTTTCAGCTGAGAAAATATCCCACAGAATTCACAGAACACACAGAACTTTCTGCTGAGAAAAACTCCCACAGATTTCACAGATTTACACAGATTTTTATAGCAAAAGGTTCTGTGTGTTCTGCTTTCTATGTTAAAATCCAAATGTTTTGACCATTATTTTTAATTTATGCTG